>Ga0209541_10018583_pt1 | contig 10048 bp, 11 predicted proteins | sample RifCSPlowO2_01_FD_184027 | JGI IMG/M metagenome (GOLD analysis project Ga0209541, IMG submission 184027) | Groundwater microbial communities from Rifle, Colorado - Rifle CSP2_plank lowO2_0.1 (SPAdes) (version 2) | ecosystem: Environmental > Aquatic > Deep subsurface > Groundwater | place...
ATAAAATATTTGACAAGGAAATAAAAAATAATTCACACTAATAATTGATATTTATTGATATGGTTTGACGGAAATGAAAAAGATTAAAATATCTATGATAACGGTTTTGTATAACAAACCAGAAATTGAAGGATCTATAGTTAATGCGATAGCGGATTATGATACATATGAATCGGCGGTAGGTGTAGCAGAAGGATTAACAAGAGCGGGATATGAAGTAGAAATGTTTGGAATTGATAAAAACAACATTGCTGATATTAGAAAAATTAGATCCGATGGAATATTTAATTTAATTGAATGGACAGGGAGTGACATGATTTATGCATTGGAAGCTTTTAATTTGGTGCAAAGGTTGGACATTCCTTATACCGGGTCTGATGCCAAGGGTCTTTTATGGAGCGTTGATAAGATCAGAATGAAAAAAAGATTTGGGGAATTGGATATACCTAGTCCGAAACATCAAATATTTATAACTGGTGAGGAAAAGAAGGATAAGAGTTTGAGATTTCCTTTGATTATCAAACCAGTATACGAACATTGTGGTATTGGAATAAGTCAGGAGAGTGTTGTTAGTAATGTTAAGAAAATGAAAGGGAAAATCAAGGAGGGAGTGGCCAAATTTAGCCAGCCAATGATAGCTGAGGAGTATATTGACGGGACAGAATTGCATGTGACGATCATCGAGACCAAAGGGAGGCCTTGGATACTACCACCGGCTGAGGTATGTTTTTCTAATATCAACGGTGCGTTACCAATAATGACTTATGATATGAAGTGGGATGACAAATCTCCGGAGTATACGCTAGCTGATGTAATGAAAGTACCAGCATTGCCTGATTCAGTAATGAGAGAGTTGCAATTGGTAGCAAGGAAATGCTATATCAAGATGGGGGCAAGAGACTACTCTCGACTTGACGTCAGGTTACATGGAAACAAGCCGTATGTACTGGAAATAAATAACAATCCGGGGATTGATTTTGAGCCGGAGAGTGGAATTGCGGCTTCTGCAAGAAATGCCGGATTCAATTTTGAGACTTTATTGACGCACATTGTCGAGAATGCTGTCTTCAGGTATTATTTTAAAAATCAGGACAACCAGAGATTGGAGATGACCAGGAACGTATGAAGATTGCGGTTTTGTATAACTCAGCTGATGAGGGTGGGTTCTTGAAGGACGACATTAAATATGTGGAAGATGCAATTGCGAATGCTGGGAGATTAGTTAATCGCTTTAACGATTCGGGAAATCACGCGAGATTGATCGAAATAACCAGAAAAAATTTGACTAGACAGTTGATTGACGTAAAAAAATGGGTGGATGTAGTATTTAATCTTACCGAAGCAGTGGGTTTAGGACTAGTTTTGGAAATAATCGGTAAATTGGAAGATTTGGATATACCATTTGCAGGTGCCAGTGAATACGGGCACAAGTTGACTTCAGATAAGTCATTAGTAAAGAAGGTGATTCGGGAAATGAATGTACCGACACCGGAATGGAAAATTTATACAAAACATAACTTTAGGGAAAGATGGCCAGGCAGATTCCCGGTAATTGTTAAGTCGACGACGGAACACGGGAGCATGAGTATCCATCAGGATTCGGTAACCAGTAATCAAAAACAGATGAAAGACAAGGTCAAAGAGCTGCTGGATAAATATAAGGGATTGCCGGTGATGGTTGAAGCATATATTGACGGGCGGGAAATCAATTCGACAGTAATTGGCAGTTATGAGTGGGCTAGATGCCTGCCATTATCTGAAATGGTGTTTGAAGGAAGTTATAAAAGGGGTACTAAATGGCCTATTTATACTTACGAAGCCAAGTACAACTATCACACAGTCGATTTTGATGATGCTCCCGCCAGGCTTGTCAATTGGCTAACCCCCAAAGAGATGAAGTTAATTGAGAACATTTCACTCTCAGTCTGTGAAGCAACTGAGTGCTTTGATTATGCCCGAACGGATATTAGGTTCGACCTTAAGTCCCGGACTCCTTATATGGTTGATTTGAACAGCTACCCATGTCTTTTGGAAGATACTAAATATGATACAATCGGAATTTCAAGATCCGCTCTGGGATGGGACTTTAACAAGCTGATTATGGAAATTGCCAAGTCGGGTATTAGGAGGCACCAAAAATATCATAATATTCGAAGGGGGGAGGACCAGGCATATGCTATATGAAGATGGTCGTGGTGATGATGTGTTTGGCCAGGAGCTGATATTGAATCTATATGAGTGTGACCCAAAGAAGATCTCTGACGGGGAGCATATCCGTCAGTTTGTAATTGAACTGTGCGATGAAGTAATTGAGATGAAACGATACGGGGAGGCTCTTATCCCCCACTTCGGGCACGATAACCCAATTACATCAGGATATTCGTTGGTGCAGCTGATTGAAACCAGTTGCGTATCTGCCCATTTTTCGGAATATAAAAAGTCAGCATATATAAATATATTTTCTTGTAAGTGGTTTGACAGGGTAAAAACTACCGGATTTTGTAAGATGTGGTTTGGAGCTAAAAGGGTAAAAAGTAAGTTGTTAGAAAGGCCTTAACTTTTTCGGTAGAAACATTTTGGAAGTTGAGATTGAAAATCTGGGTAGATCTTGCGGGTGGTTAGCAATTACTAATAGGAGGCGATTATAGTAACGGCGGGTCAGTTTGAATTGTTGATGGCGGTGATGGCGGTGATGGCGACGGATTCGCTTGTAGTCATAGTCATACCAAATGTCTATAAACTTTGTCCATTTATAGGATTTCTTACTACCGGTAGAAGGGTTGAATAGAACAATCCGACTGTCGCGAGCGGAAAAACCGGCAACGGTTGCATAGTGACCACTTTCGTCTTTTTCATCATCGCTATCAATTTCCTGATAATTAACTATGGCTGCTCTGGTATGTTCGGGTGTTGTTTTCAGCACTGATTGGAGATGCCGAAGAGTAGCCCATTCTGTAACTAGAACAGAAAAACCTAATTGGTTAAGCGCTGATATGAGATTTTTTACTGAAGCGCCGTTTCGGTTAGTCTTGCAAAGACTTATCAGGTTTCTAAGAGATATCCGGAAACCAAGAATTTCTAAGGCTGTTTTGAGGGCGGCTGGGCCACATGTATAATTATCAGGCTGGGGGTGAGGTTTGGCGTGCGATCTGCCCATAGTGGAGGCATTTTAACCGAGCCAGGGGAGTTTGGGAAGACCAAACAGAACCCGAATTTAAGGCTGTGAGGGGGCGTAGACCCGGGTTTGGGAGAGTGGGCTGGTATGTACCAGGACCCAGCCGGGAGGTGGACTGAAGGCGGTTTGAGAGGGGCGAAGGAGAAGGTAGCTGGTTGGGGGAGGCACGACCGATACGGAATGGTGCAGGAACGGGTAATTCAGATAAAACAAATTATTAATACCGGCAACATAAATGAGTGATCCGGGGGGGACATTTGCGGCCAAAAAGTTTTCGGTGTCATAATAGTCACCGGAGGCATAATTTAAATTGAGGGACAGGAAATCGGATTTGGTCTGACGCCGGGTAATGACAGGAATGTATTTAGCGTTGGCCGCGAGACGATAAGAGATAGAGATGAAAGATAGAGATAGAGAAATAAATATAATTGATTTCTGAATATACTTGTCTTGGAGACGGTAAATAGTTATGGCGGTGAGGACCGAGAGCGCGGGAAGATAAGGCAGAATAAAACGGCCTCCGCCGGTGCGGGGGGTGATAAACCAGACAAATAGAGCCAGACCGGTGTAAATTCCTAAATTTGCCACTCCCCTACTCCGATTTTGGCGGATCAGAAAAAATAAAATAAAAGGTGCGGAAATTATGTAAACGGGATTTACCGGGTCGGCGGACCGAGTGAAGACGGTCCAGAGGTCTGTAGGATTTAATGATATCCGGGTGTCGGTATATAGAGGTGAGAGAAAAGGATAAACCGGATTGCCGGTGACCAAATATGAACGGAGAAGCCAGGGGGAAAGAATTGTGATTGTTAATAGTGAATAGTAAATAGGATATTTAAAAGATATTTTTTGACGCCAAGCCAGTATCCAGTAAATGGGGAGAGAGCCGAGGGCTAAAAGTTTGGTCGAGGCGGCCAGACCGAGGGAAACAGCACTTTTATAAATTTTCTTATCCAGGAATAAATATAAAGCCAGGGTTTCGAAAAAAGTCCGAGCCAGGTCGATGTTGGCAGTAATTTGCAGCCAGGAAAAAACCAGATTTGATGAAAGAATTGTAATTGTTAATAGCGAATAGTGAATGGAAAGATATTTTCGGGATAATTTGAAGGTGACGATAAGAGTGAGGATTCCGAATAAATAGTGGATGAATTTGGCCAAAACTTCCGAACCTAACGCCAGCGCCGGAAGATATAACATTTCGGTAAGCATGGGCATAGCGGAATACTTGAAAACGGAGCCAGGGTAGAAGCTCAAGTGACCTTGGGAGAGCCACATTTTAGGTAATGTCAGGTGATACCAGAGAGCGTCAAAACTCAATTCCGGACCGAGTGAGCCGATGAGGTTGATTAACAATTGGGCGATTAAAAAAAATAAAAATACGGTTCCTATTTTATTTAGTCTGTATAATTTATTAACGAATAATTTAATTAATAAAACCGGTCTATAAGAGAGTGAAATGTAAACAGTGAATAGTAATAGTAATATACTAATGACTGATAACTGGGGTTTAAATAATTGATGAGCAAGTCCTAAGAAGAATATGGAGTATGAATATAATCCGATGAGAAGGGCTAATATAAACATATCCCGGCCTGGCAGAAGAGGTGATTAAAATAAATCACAAGAATTAAACCAGTCCATAAAAGAAATGCAAGTATCTTCACGGGGGTATATTAGCGGGTTTCGTACGTAAGAGTGATGTTGGATACAATGTCTGTAGAACCGGGCTGGATTTGGGTCTCCCCTCCTCCACCCCGACCGGCTTTGTCTAAAGCCAAAAAGACAGGTTCCGGGCCGGGTGTACCGCTTTCCTGAATATTGATGATACGACCGAGTGAGATACCGGCGGCGCGGCTTAAGCTGTCGGCTTTGGACTTGGCCCGTTTGACAGCTTCGTTGCGGGCTTGCTGCATAAGCTCCTCACGCCGTTTGTCGTCGACTGTCAGCTGAATGCCGCTTACGGTATTGGCTCCGTCAGCGGTGGCGGTATCGATAACCTGGTTAAGCTTGTCCAATTCTCTGACGGTGACTTTTAAGCTGGCAGAGACGCGATAACCAGTAACGCGGCTGGTACCTGCAGTGTAGTCGTATTCGGGATAGACGGAGTAGTTTTCGGTCTTGATGTCTTTGCCGTCAATCCCCATTTTTTTCAGATTGTCAGTAATGGTATTCATTACGCGGTTGACTTCGGTTTGAGCAGTTTTGACGGTTCCCCGGGTGAGATTTATGCCCAGATCGACGATGCCGGTGTCGGGGACGACCGTAACTTTGCCAACGCCGGAAACAGTGAATAAGTCCTGTTTCTGGGTGACTACCGAAGTGACCGGTATGCCGGGAGCAAATTTAACAAAGATAAAAGCCGCGGCGAAGATGACAATAATTTTGGCCCACCAGGAGTTCATATCAGCTAGTATTGTATACGCTGGTTTCTAGTTTTTCTACCCGATCTAATTTTGCAGCCTTGGTAGTGAAACCCTTATCGATCAGGTCGTGGATTTCATTTCTCCATTTGTCGAATTTTTGATCTTGTTTCCGAGATGCTATCATCAGGTCTTTTAAATCAATTCTAATTACTTTGAGAGTATCGTCATGCAGACGCTGTTTTGTAGAAATCGTAGTAATCTTCCAGGATATATCGTCTAGCTGGTCCCGTATGATTTTGAATTGATCTTCAGCGGGAAGGGATGAGGAATTTTTATAAACCGGCATGAAGTGATATTAACACCAGGAGCGTTTGGGATGTCAACCGGTCTTTTTAGGAAAATCCCATAAGGAAGAATAATATGAACATTTCATAGATAATGAAAAGTGGTGGGGATATGAAGAAAAGAAAGGTAAAGATTAGGATGTTTAATTTTCGGGAGACATTGAATAGCTGATGGCGGTTGTAAAAATTCAGGCAGATTAAGTAGATGAAAAATAAGCTAATTGCAGATACTACTGCTGGAAATGCAGATGTTTGTTCGGAGAACAATTCCAGGCTAATAAATAGCATTACTATTGCGAGTATTGGACCAAGCAGCCAGAGAGCTAGAAATAGAAACAGTCGGGAATAAAAATTGGATAATTGGAGATATCTAAAGTATTTAATGGTTAGGATGATGATTAAAAGTACTAATGGTGGGATGAGGGTCAGTAGGTATTGGTGGAATACTGCTGATGCAGAGACGCATTCAAAGCATTCACAGGATACTTTGAACAAAAGTAATTTTCTATAGTAGGGACAGCTATTTAAGTTAAAGTTTGGCAGGCATAGGCATTCCATAGAAAAACTGGAAAGGAAAATACGCAAAAGTAAATACCAAACAGATGTAAGAAGAAGATAGAGACCTGTTGTGTTTACAACCCGTCTAAACATTAAAAAAATTGTAACACATACCCAATAGGAATAAGAATCAGGCTTGAGGGTGGGTATCTTTTTCCAGGTAGGTGACGGCGGCGACAGTGTCGCTGGCTTGAATTACAAACTATTTTTTTAATAATCCACTGACTTGTTTCCAGTCCGCAACCCAGACTTCACTGTCTTTTTTCTCATTACCGTGGTATTTAACTATTCCTACATATCTGAAACCTGACTTTTTGGCTACACGTATTGAATCGGGATCGCCCTTGATAAAAGCTATTATTATTGGTGATGGAAAAGCAGAGCCGGTGTGTAGTGTATCTGCTGTAGAGTCGACTTCTGTTTGCATGGCGCCAATTTGAACTACCACCTGGCGTACGGCACTGGACACGATTCCAGTGAGAGCTCTTATTCTTCTGGAATTTTTTCCTTCAACTATTGTCTGGTTTTTGTTCCAGCTTATTTCGTAAACGGTGGGTTTTTGGTTAATGATGCGTCGGAGTGTGCAATATGTATTGCAGACTCGAGGGTGCCGTTTTTCTTCATTCTGGAAATTGTACCTTTGGAGAGGGTATAGGCAGTTACAAATCCTACAATTTCACCCCTATCTTCCGGTACGGGGTGATTTGTTTTACCCCGGATTGCCCATAAGTATTGTTCCTCAGGTTCCACACCTTCATCCTCATTCCAGAGGTTTTGTGCCCATTGAATAATTTCTTGTGGAGACATGTGACTACCATACATGCCCTTAATAGCAATTGGGTGGTTTACTGATTGCTCAAGCCTTTGAAGGTCTATCCTATCCAACTGATAATTTACCGCAGAATCTAAAAGGCTTATAGCAGCCAGTTCGGAACCAGTAAATTGTTGGGGTACTCTTTTTGTACGACGTACTGGAATGTCTAATAGAGATTGGTATTCAAACATATGTTATTTTAATCTGGTTCCTTTTCCAGACAGGTGACGGCGGCGACAGAGTCGCCTTTTTGACTAAAGCGCATAAGAATTACTCCTTGGGTGTCGCGGCCTAATCGGGGAATATTTTTCAGGGGAAGCTTGATAATCTGGGCGGTACGGCTGGTTAAAACGACCTGGTCCACATTTTCATCGACCCCGATACAAGAAACAATCAGGCCGGTTTTAGCGGCGAGACTGGCGGCCTTGACACCCTGACCTCCCCGCTTTTGCAGTGGCCAAGCCTTGACAGAAGTGCGCTTACCCAAGCCTTTTTCGGTAATGATCAGCACGTCTTCGAAAGTTTTGCGGCGCTTGTCTGTCGGGGCCTCTTTCTTTCCCGGAAATACTTCCATGCCGACGACGTAGTCACCGGATTTGAGGTCGATGCCGCGGACACCCATGGTATCCCGGGCCGTGGGACGGACGTCTTCTTCGCGGAAGCGGATGGACTTGCCGGCATAAGAGACGAGTAAAATTTGGTCCGAGCCGGTGGTGGGTTTGACCCATTGTAAACTATCCCCGGGTTCGAGCTTGACGGCAATGATTCCGGAGGTGCGGATATGGTCAAAGTCGGCGATCTTGCTCTTTTTGATAGTTCCTTTTTGGGTAGCCATTAACAGGAACTTGACCTCGCCTTTACCCAGGGCGAGGATGGTTTGGAGTTTTTCATCGGAACCGAGGTTGATGAGATTGACAACAGCCTGGCCTTTGGCCTGGCGGCTGCCTTCGGGGAGGTCGTAGGCCTTGACCTTGAAAACCCGTCCGAGGTTGGTGAAAAAGAGGATGTCGTCGTGGGTGTTGGCAGTTAAGATATGAGAAATCTCGTCTTCTTCTTTGACGGTTTGGCCGGTGACACCCTTGCCTCCCCGGTGCTGGGTTCTAAAAACTGAGGGGTTTTGGCGTTTGATGTAGCCGGTGGCGGTAACAGTGACGACAGTATCTTCCGAAGGGATCAGGTCTTCCTCCCGGAAGTCGCCAATACCCAGTTTGTAGACCCGGGTGCGGCGATCATCGCCGAATTTCTCTTTGAGAGCGATAGACTCGTCTTTAATTACTCCCAGAATTTTCTCCGTGTGTGACAAGAGGTCTTCAAGGAAAGCGATTTGCGTCAGGACCTGTTTGTACTCATCCTCGATTTTTTGACGTTCTAAAGCGGCCAGGCGGCGCAGCTGCATGTCTAAAATTGCGACAGCCTGAATTTCGGTGAGACCGAAACGGGTCATCAAATTGGCTTTGGCGGTGTCTGCGTCTTTGGATTCCCGGATGGTTTTTATGACTGCGTCGAGATGATCGAGGGCGATTTTGAGTCCTTCCAAAATATGAGCCCGGGCGCGCGCCTGGCGCAGATCGTATTCACTTCTCCTGGTAATAACCAGCTGGCGGTGCTTGACATATTCTGTAAGAATTTGTTTGAGGCCCAGGGTTTGCGGAGTGCCGTCGACGAGAGCGACAAAGTTGGCGGGGAATGTGGTTTGAAGTGCGGTGTGTTTGTAGATGTTGTTTAAAATAGCTTTGGGCTTGGCGTCACGCTTTAAGTCGATTGCGACTCTGATGCCGTCCCGGTCTGACTCGTCACGCAGATCAGAAATACCATCGATTTTTTTGGCGTGGACGAGGTCGGCGATACGGGCGACTAATTCGGCTTTGTTGACCTGGTATGGCAGTTCGGTAATGATGATTTGAATTTTGCCGGACTTGGCTTCTTCTATTTCGGCTTTGCCCCGGACGACAATCCGGCCCCGGCCGGTAGTGTAAATTTCGGCGATGGCTTTAGTGTCATAAATAGCCCCGTAAGTCGGGAAGTCCGGGCCTTTGATAAACTGCATCAGTTCCTCGACTGTGGCTTGCGGGTGATCGACAAGATACACGATGGCATCGAGGACCTCGGAAAGATTGTGAGGCGGGATTTTGGTGGCCATGCCGACGGCGATTCCTTCCGACCCGGCCAGGAGCAGGTTGGGAAGTTTGGCAGGCAGAAATACCGGCTCTTTGAGAGTGCCGTCAAAATTGTCGGTGGTGTCCACGGTCTCCTTTTCGATGTCCACCAGCATTTCTTCTGAGATACGGGCCAGTTTGGCTTCGGTGTAACGCATGGCGGCGGGAGAATCGCCGTCAATGGAGCCGAAATTGCCCTGACCATCTATCAGGGGATATCTCATGGAGAAATCCTGGGCGAGACGGACCAGGGCGTCATAGACTGGGACGTCGCCGTGAGGATGGTATTTACCTAAAACTTCACCGACAATTTTGGCGGATTTGCTGTGTTTGCCTCCGGGCCGAAGACCCATATCATGGCAGGCATAGAGAATGCGGCGATGGACGGGTTTGAGACCATCCCTAACGTCGGGCAAAGCCCGGGCGACAATAACGGACATGGCGTAATCCAGGAAGTTTTTCTGCATCTCCGTCGTAATCTCCGTGGGGAGGATTTTGCCGATGGGGGAAGCGGTTATTTCGGGTTCGTCGGGCATAGACTAGTAAAAAAACATTAAAGTCCGGGTTTCCCCGGATGAAAATATATTACCTGTTTTATGAAGCTAAAGCAAGGGAAAAAGGTGGTTATGTGGTACGAG
>Ga0209541_10018584_pt1 | contig 10048 bp, 9 predicted proteins | sample RifCSPlowO2_01_FD_184027 | JGI IMG/M metagenome (GOLD analysis project Ga0209541, IMG submission 184027) | Groundwater microbial communities from Rifle, Colorado - Rifle CSP2_plank lowO2_0.1 (SPAdes) (version 2) | ecosystem: Environmental > Aquatic > Deep subsurface > Groundwater | place: Rifle...
ATGTGCGTCGGGTTGGATTCGAACCAACGAAGCCCGAAGGCGACAGATTTACAGTCTGTTGTGATAGACCACTCCACCACCGACGCAATATGCAAAATATAGCATAAAATACAAAAAAGGCAAAAATATCCGACTCCATTATATAAAAAATCCCGCCATGAGCGGGATAGTGATTGCAAGATGATTATACCTTAAGCGGACAGAGCGCCTTTTCCGGGGCCCATGCGACCCGACAGAGGAATATGATCAGATACTTCATTTTCAAATATAACAGATTCTTCTTTGTGCAGATTGTCATAGAAGATCGTTTCTCCGGGGATAGTGAGCGCGGCAGCTTCGAAATCAAAGTTAAATCTCTTTTTGGCCAAAGCGCGGGTATTCGGGCCGAAACAGCCATCGTCCTCCAGGCCATTTCTTTTCTGGAATGCTTTTACTTTTGAGGTGGTCACACCACCAAATTCAGAATCGAAATTCAATCCTTCACCTTAGCCTTGGCCGGCGAGGAATACATGTAACAATGTTACGAGTGGCCCGATCGAGCCTTGTCCCATAAATTTGGGCAATTGATTTACCTTGTTCATCTTTTTTCAGTTGTTTTTAATTGTTAGAATTATTTGTACTTATTTACCAATATATAAACATAAAAGGCATATTTTTGCAAGAAAAAAGACCCTTTTGGGGTCTTCATTAAAATAAAAAATTACTTCTTAACCAAATGCGGATTTTTTTCGTAAAAATGGAGCCTGCAGAGAGGCAAATACTCATCTTTTCCACCAACAAGGAACAACTCATCTCCCTCTGTAATCCGATGAGAATGACTTGCTAGATATCCACACTCTGGGCAAATTGCATGAACTTTTGTTACAAATTCTGCAATCGCAAACAAAGCTGGCATCGGACCAAATGGCTTACCTAGATAATCCAAATCAAGACCAGCGACTATCACTCTTATTTTCCTACCTGCTAAAATTTCACAAACTTCAGGCAAACCCTCGGTGAAAAATTGAGCTTCATCTATACCCACTACTTCTAGATCTTTTGGAGCAAGTAGTAAAATATCAGATGCCGATTCAACTACAACTGAAAAAATCTCATTATTATCATGAGAGACAATCTTTGTCTCATGATATCTGTTGTCTATTCTGGGCTTAAATATTTCCACTTTTTGTTTGGCAATATTTGCTCTTTTTAATCTGCGGATAAGTTCTTCAGTTTTACCCGAGAACATACTTCCTCCGATGGCTTCTATCCATCCCTTTTGTGGTTGTATACCTTCCATAATCTTTGGTTTTTTAACTTGTAAATATTCAATTTCCTCATCCATTCTACCAGTCTCGTCTATCAACACAATCTAGACAAAGGGCTCAAAAATACCCCAAAAGATAAGATTCTAATTCGAAAAGGCTCTTGTTCCATTAATTTTTAAGATGTCCTGACCCAAAAAGGTCTTTTTTGTATTTGTCTCTGGAGTCGTACTTACATATTTGATATAATCCCTTAATACCGAACTAACATATACAGTTTTATGGGATTACTTTCAAGATATAAAAAAGAAAAGTTAGTATCTGAGGCATACTACAAAACTATTGGGCAAGTAGATTGTCCATTTTTTTGGCAGCCGGTAACATTCAACTCAGACGGGTTCAACCATCTACAGTTTTCAGCCGGAAATGAAAGAGATAAGCCTGCTCAGATGCTTAAGTTCAATCTACTAGAACTTGCTCCCAATATTGTTAAAAAATCTGGGACAATCCAAGAATATAGAAAACAATGGGGCACCATTGGCAGGAAAAAAACCAACGGATCTCACGCCATGAAAGAAATAGAATACTGGGGGCTCATCGCAATTGTAAAAAACAAAGAAGACAAATTTATAAAGATAAAAGTTATTCTCAGGAGAGTCGGAACTGGAAATGTAATATTTTGGAGTGTCATGCCAGAAGTAAATATACGAAGAAAAGATACATTCAGTCTGGCTACTGGAGACATAACAGATGATTAAGAAAAAACCACTCATTATGAGTGGTTTTTTCTTATGCCTGTCTTCAGTTTTGGTATTCCTTAACTGAACGGGGCTTTCGCCCACAGGCATATTTCTAGTATACACCATAGTAATATTTGTGTCAATACCTAGTGTATATCAGACATATGCCCGCTGGTTACATTTAAATTATACATCACCAGATGAAGGAAACCAAAACTTTTTCAAACAAGTGTGGATAAACCTGCACCACACTGTTAAATACACAAGAATTGTTCTTGTGTATTTCCAAAACTAGGTAGTTTCAATTACTATTGAATACTAGTCCATAAAGAATACATAAAAATATAAAAAATATTACAACAAACACCATTTTATGCTCTTTCGCCCATTCCATGAAATAGTTATAAAAATGCTTATTTTTATAAAGGCCCATCTTAGAAACCTCACTGTTTTGGTCTGTAGATCCGTATTTTAAATTCGTACAACCTAAATAAACATAGGTATTTCTTAATAAAAACCAAAAAGTCATATAAAACGAGATAGCACCCCACCAACCAAGAAAAAGATTTGTATAGGCATGATTCCAAAAATACTTATTGATACAATTTTTACATAGTTTTCCTTCGGTAGATATGTGCTTCCTTCTAAAAAGCATGCCAATATTAGAGTCAAACCTAGCGACCTTTAAAGGGGCATTAATTTCACAAATTTGACATGATTCAAAATTAGTTTCTTTATTCATTTTTATATTATACCAGCTCTTTCGCCTTAATGGAATTAAAAATTATTGTAAAATATAATTTACAAAATTAGCTTTTTTATCAACAATAAATTCATCCCTAATAGCTTGCATTAATGTTACAAGAATTTTATTAACTTTCTTTTTGTCTTCATCCGTTTTACTTGCATCATAGACTTTATATTCTTCTATATACGAAATGAGTGTTTCATAAACAGGAGTAGAAATATAAAGCCAGGCTTTGTAATATGTATCTTCAAAATCTTTTAGTCTTTTCTGCACATCACCCTCTAGTGTCATAAAAATTCTTAAATTTAACACTAAATATTGATAAAGCTTCGCCTTTTCTTCGAGTTTTTTTCGTTCAACATCTAAGAGATGGGTAATAAAATAGCCCGCAACAACACCGAGGGCACTTATACTAACAATTATAGTTTCCTTATCAACACCAAATCTATATTCCAAAAAAGAGAAACATCCTATTAATAATAAGAAAAAAATAGAATGCATAACTATAGGCTGCCTAAATTCTTTAATAATTTTATTATTCATAGTCATATCATATCAAATTTTTATGCATATAATCCCCCAAAGTTGCCTTTGGGGGATTATAGATATTTTAATAAAGTATTTTTACGCCTTTGTCCTATGCCACGGTCTCATCGTACTCCCTGACCTGAGCTTGTCGAATGGTTTGACCCTGCCCTGCTTGGCCTTGCGGGTCTCTATGTGGAGCTCGTTGCCCTGCATGGTGACACGAACCGTATCACCCTTGGCGACACCACTGCCGATGATGTATGAAGCGATAGGGTTAAGTATCTTGGCCTGGATTAGTCGGTTCAATGGTCGGGCGCCGTACTGAGGATTGTAGCCCTCTTTGGCCAAGTGGTCGAGGGCGTCATCTGAGATGTCTAGGGCGATGCCTTTTGTGATGAGGCGTTCTTTGATGACCTGCATCCTGATCCTGACTATTTCTTTGATAGATTCCGGAGAAAGTATGTCAAAGACGATAGTCTCGTCAATGCGATTTAGGAATTCTGGCCGGAAATGGTCTTTTAAAGTTTCCAATATTTTAATTTTGGTCTGTGTATAGTCTGCCTTTTCATCGTTGTCACTAAATCCCATCATCTCCATCTTTTCGATGAATTGAGAACCAATGTTTGAAGTCAAGATTATTATTGTATTTTTGAAATTGACTACTCTGCCCTTACCGTCTGTCAAACGGCCTTCGTCGAGGACTTGTAATAACATATTAAATACTTCAGGGTGTGCCTTTTCAATCTCGTCAAAAAGTATCACTGCGTATGGTCGGTGGCGAACTGCTTCGGTAAGTTGACCCGACTCGTCGTGGCCGACATACCCAGGCGGAGAACCAATGAGTTTAGATACAGAATGTCGCTCCATATATTCGGACATATCCACACGGACTAGAGCTCGGTCATCGTTAAACATAAAATGCGCTAAAGACTTGGTTAATTCTGTTTTACCAACTCCTGTAGGACCGAGAAATATAAATGAACCAATCGGCTTGTTTGGATCAGAAATACCTGCCCTAGAACGCCGTACGACGTCCGAGATTTTGCCTATGGCTTCTTTTTGACCTATGACACGTTTACCGAGTTCATCCTCCATATGGGTCAATTTCTCCTTTTCCTCTTCGAGCATTTTCACAAGTGGTATGCCAGTCCAGCGAGCCACCACTTCAGCTATGTCTTCCGCATTTATTTCCTCTTTTAATATTCTTCTTGATTTTTGAAGTTTTTTTAGTCTGGTGAGTTTTGTGTCTAAATCCTTTTTAAGCTCTGGTATCTCTCCATATCGTATCTCGGCGGCCTTTTCCAAATCTGCTTTTATTTCGGCATTATCAGCTTCTAGTCTTAAAGATTCCAATTGTTTTTTGATAGCTCTGATTTCTATTATCGTTGTCTTTTCATTTTGCCATTTTAGTTCAAGTTCATAAGTGGTTTCTTTTAAATCTGCTATCTCATTTTCAATAATTTTAATTCTGTTTTTTGCATTTCTGCTCTTGGTCATATCTCCTGCCTGCATAGGCATGTCCAATGCTTCTTTTTTTAAGGCTTCTTTTTCTATTTCAAATCTAGTTATTTTTCTATGTGCATCATCAAGCACTGGTGGTTTATTTTCTAATGCCAAACGCAAAGCCGAAGATGCTTCGTCTATCAAGTCCACCGCTTTGTCTGGTAAAAATCTATTTGTGATATATCTCTCACTCAAAGTTACAGCGGATACTATCGCATCATCAGTGATCCGTATACCGTGAAATATTTCGTATTTTTCTTTTAGTCCTCGAAGTATGGCTATAGCATCTTCTGTATTTGGTTCATCTATAAACACCGGCTGAAAACGTCGTGCCAATGCAGGGTCCTTTTCAATGTGTTTTTGATATTCTTTCAAAGTTGTCGCACCTATAGCTCGAAGTTCTCCTCGTGCAAGTGCCGGTTTGAGCATATTTGACGCATCTAGAGATCCTTCAGATGCTCCTGCTCCTACGATGGTATGTATCTCATCTATAAAAAGTATTATCTTTCCATCTGCTCTTTCAACTTCTTTCATTATTCCTTTTAATCTTTCTTCAAATTCTCCACGGTATTTTGTACCGGCAAGGAGGGAGCCGAGGTCGAGCGACACCAGCTCTTTATCTTTGAGTGATTCAGAAATATCTCCGTGAGCAATACGATTTGCAAGACCTTCTACTACTGCAGTTTTTCCTGTACCTGCCTCACCTATAAGTATCGGATTATTTTTTGTCCTCCTAGATAGTATTTGCATTATGCGCATAATTTCCGAGTCTCTGCCGATCACTGGATCTAGTTTGTCTTCACGAGCGAGCTTGGTGAGATTGCGAGTGTATTTGGAAAGCATACGAAACTTTTTCTGTGGAGTTGCGTCTGTGATGTTTTGACTTTTAAATTCTTCGAGGACTTTCAATACAAAATCTTTGTTTATCCTAAATCTGTTTAAAACTTCTTTGGCTTCACCACCCACTTCTAGCATCGCTATAAACATATGCTCTGTAGAGATAAATTCGTCTTTCAATTGTTCGGCAACTTTTGCACCATGCTCGAGAACTTGAGCCAGATCAGGAGTCAAATATAGCTGGTATGCTGGAGAAGAAATACTTTTGCTTTCTGTTCCTTCTATGGATTCCAAAACAGAATCAGTCAAAAGCATAGTATCAACTTCCATCTTGTCTAATATAGACACAAGCATACTCTCCTCTTGAATCATGAGTGATGCCAATAGGTGTATAGAACTGACATGATTTTGACCGCGTTCTATAGCTAGTTCATGAGCTTTGCGTATTGCATCTTTTGCTTTTGTAGTAAAATTTTGTAGTGGTGGCATATAATATACTATATTACAATCTTATTTATATTTAGTCAATATCTTTTTTAAACTTTCTATAAAATATTCAACGTCTTTTTTTTGTGTATTTCTTCCTAAACTTATCCGCAAACTTCCCTCTTCTTCATTGCCTGCCTGTGCAGGTATGCTTTGCGAACGGATAGCACGAAGTACATAGGACTCGTCGGGGTCATCGGACTTGCAAGCGCTTTTAGCCGAGACTGCTATCCCTTTTGCATCTAGTTCTATAACCAAGAGTTCACTTGAAATATTTGTGAGAGAAAAGTTTACATTGTTTGGTAATCTATTTTGCTCATCCCCATTTATTATAACATTTGAAAATTCTTTATGCATTTTTTCAAATAAATAATCTCGCAGCTTTATCAATCTTGTTATTTCTTTTCCTTTTATTTTTTCTACCATATCCATTGCTTTTGCAAATCCAGCAATGCTCACTACATTTTCTGTCCCCGACCTTAGTCCACTTTCTTGATCGCCTCCGTGCATAATCGGTGATATTTCTACATCTCTTTTTTTATAAAGTGCACCCACACCTTTTGGTCCATATATCTTTGAACCATTGAAGCTGATCATATCCACCCCGAGCTGTTCTGTATTCATATTTAGATAATTCACCGCTTGGCATGCGTCGATGTGAAAATTAGGGAATACAACCCCCCTTAATCCCACCTTGTGAATGGGACTAGAAATGCTTTGTGTTTTTCTCCAATGCCTTATCCCTTTTGTAATTTCTTGTATCGGCTGTATCGTCCCTATCTCATTGTTCGCATACATCACCGACACCAGTATTGTATTTTCTTTGATAGCTTTAATTACATCTTTCGCATCCACGATGCCATTTTCTTTTGCTGGCACATATGTCACTTCTACCCCCGATTTCTCTAGTTCTTTACAAACCTCCAGCACCGAAGAATGTTCTATATTTGTCGTCACTATATGCGGTCTCATATTTTTCTCCGCTAGGTCAGACCTAGCGGAAGACTTCGCGAATTGCACTGCTCCTAGTATCGCGAGATTATTGCTCTCAGTCCCTCCGCTAGTAAAAATGATCTCATCTGCGTGGCACCGTAGAACACCCGCAATACTTTTGCGACTTTCCTCAACGACTTTCTTTGCTTCCAAGCCCTCTTTGTGCAAAGCGCTTGGGTTACCAAAAGTATTTTTTGATATTTGTTCCATCAAGACCCGAACTAAAGTATCCAGTGGAGTACTTGATGCGTGATCTAGGTATATTCGCTTTTTAGAGCTAATTAATTTAGGAATATTCATATTTTGCAAATTGTGCGGATTTATTATATAATGTAAACCGTATGAGCACAAATGTATTGCTTCTGCTTTTTTTTATTATAGTGTTACTTTTAATAGTAAATTTGGTTTTAAGTATCCACACAAAGATACGCTTGAAAAAGGTTTTCGCAGGCAAAAAAGCCCGTGACTTGGAAGACTATATCATGGCTATAGCCCAAGAGTTATCAGACATGCGGGATGACCAAGCCAATATAGAAATGAGGACTCAAATATTGGAGCAAAAGATTCGTAAAAGTATCCGCGGAGTAGAGACAGTGCGATTCAATCCATTTGCAGATTCTGGTAGCAATCAGAGTTTTGCGGTAGCATTACTAAATGAAGAAGGTGAAGGCGTAGTGCTTTCTAGTCTATATTCCCGAGAACGCGTCAGCATATTTGCAAAGCCCATACTTAAACATACATCCACTTATGATCTGAGTGAAGAAGAAAAAGAAGCACTTATAAAAGCAAAAAATCAACACCAATAATTTTCTCCCTATTTGGGGAGGACAAGGAGGGGTAAAAATTATGACCACTAATACACAAAACTCAAATAGCATTACCGAGCGTCCTCCTGTAGTGGTTATTATGGGGCATATTGACCATGGCAAATCTACTCTTTTAGACTATATTCGTAAAAGCAATATTGTTGAAGAAGAAGCAGGTGGTATTACTCAACATTTATCTGCTTACGAAGTAGAATACCCAAACGAAAACAAAGATATTAAAAAAATAACTTTTTTGGATACTCCAGGACATGAAGCTTTTTCAAAAATGCGTGAGAGGGGTACTGGTGTTGCCGACTTGGCTGTCCTTGTAGTATCTGCAGAAGATAGTGTAAAAGCACAAACTCTTGAAGCGTGGAATACAATTCAGGAAGCAAAAATCCCATATATAATTGCTATAAATAAAATAGATAAACCCGGTGCAAATATTGAAAAAACTAAAAATGATCTAACAGAAAAAGGTATATATTTAGAAGGATTTGGTGGTGATGTGCCATTTGTAGAAATATCTGCAAAAACAGGACAAGGAATAAACCTGCTTTTAGGTATGATTTTACTAGTTTCTGAACTTGGTGAATTCAAAGGAGATTTATCTATTCCTGCTGTTGGAGAAATCATTGAATCAAACCTTGATAAAAATCGTGGTATTTCTGCTACTCTCGTTATCAAGAACGGGACTCTAAAGCGTGGGATGTTTGTTATTGCAGGTAATGCTATCGCATCAACACGCATAATGGAAAACTTTCTTGGTAAAACTATTGACTCTGTTGCCTTCTCTTCCCCAGTTCGTATTGTTGGCTTTGACCAAGTTCCACCTGCTGGTTCAGGATTTATCAGTTTTGAAAACAAAAAAGAAGCTGAGCAATATATACTAAATAACAAAACAAACCCCGAAATACAAAAAAGTGGGTTAAGTGAAAATACAGATGCAATGATGGTGCCTCTCATTTTAAAAACTGACGCTCTTGGTACTAACGAAGCACTTGAAAAAGAAATACTCAAATTAAATACGCCTGAAGTAGGTTTCAATATCATTAGTAAGGGCATCGGATATATAGGTGAGTCCGACATCAAAACTGCCTCCGGGAGTACCGAGAGTATCATAATAGGATTCAATGTAAAAGTAGAAAGGAATGCTATGGATGTAAATGAAAAAGAAAAAGTGAATATTCAAACATTTGATATTATTTATAAAGCTATAGATTGGCTCAAAGAAGAATTGGAAAAACAGCGTCCAAGAAAAGAAGTACTAGATGTGACTGGCAAAGCAAAAATCATAAAGATATTTAGCAAGACAAAAGAAAGACAGGTTGTTGGTGGAAAGGTAGTAGAAGGCACACTATCACTAGACAATGTAGTAAGAATTCTAAGGAGAGAGTTTGAACTCGGTAAAGCAAAGTTAGTAGAACTCCAACAATCCAAAATAAAGACGAAAACCATAAATGAAGGATTGGAATTCGGTATGCAAATTGAATCAAAGGTTGACCTAGCTCCTGGTGACATCATAGAAGCTTATAAGATTACTTATAAATAAAATGGATATCAAGCACGAAAAAATAGAAAGTTCTATCAAGGGTATCGCGGCATCATATTTTGGCAAAGAAGCTGGTAGAACATCTCTCCTCACTGTCACCAACTGCACAGTGTCAGATGATATGAGAAATGCTACTATATACATCACCGTGATGCCAGTAGAACAAGAGTTAAATGCACTCAACTTTGCAAAGAGAAAGAGAAAGGAACTGCGTTTGTCCATAAAGAAAAACCTCAAGCTCCGCAATGTTCCTTTTGTAGAAGTAGAGATAGACAAAGGTGAAAAGCACAGACAAAGGATTGACGAATTATTGAAAAGTGAATAATATCAAATAAGGGCCCAGTCGCCAAGTGGTAAGGCAAAAGTCTGCAAAACTTTTATACGACGGTTCGATTCCGTCCTGGGCCTCTAGGTGTGTTAGATAATATTGCCCGAGTGGCGGAATTGGTATACGCGCACGACTTAAAATCGTGTCTCGTAAGGGATGTGGGTTCGACTCCCACCTCGGGCACCAATAAAAAAACTACACAAAATGTGTAGTTTTTTATGTTATTATATTTTATATATGAATCCAATGGAAAACAATTTAATAATTGAAGTTCCAGATATTG
>Ga0209541_10018588_pt1 | contig 10046 bp, 15 predicted proteins | sample RifCSPlowO2_01_FD_184027 | JGI IMG/M metagenome (GOLD analysis project Ga0209541, IMG submission 184027) | Groundwater microbial communities from Rifle, Colorado - Rifle CSP2_plank lowO2_0.1 (SPAdes) (version 2) | ecosystem: Environmental > Aquatic > Deep subsurface > Groundwater | place...
GAGTGCGACCTTGACATGGGATCTTACGAGAGGTTTCTGAACAAAAATTTCAATAAAAATAATTACCTAACTGCAGGAAAAATTTTCAAGACAATAATTGACAGGGAACGCGAAGGCGGATATCTTGGTAGGGATGTTCAGTTTATTCCGCATGTCACCGGAGAGATAAAACGTTTCCTGCGCACACTTGCAATGCAATCAGGCGCAGACATAGTGCTCGTTGAAGTCGGAGGCACTGTTGGAGACTTGGAAAATTCATACTTTCTTGAAGCAATGCGCGAACTGCGCTACGAAGAAGGGCCAAATAATGTATGTTTTGTGAATGTTACATACATAATAGAGCCAAAATCTCTTGGAGAGCATAAGAGCAAGGCTGCACAGCTTGGCCTGCGCAAGCTCATGGAAATGGGAATACAGCCGGATGTTGTTGTGTGCAGGTCAACAACGCCGATAAGCACAAAGATTCGCGAGAAAATAAGCATATATTCAAACATCCCTGTAGAGCGTGTAATAGGCCTTCATGACGCAGACACTGTTTACGACATACCGCTGAATTTGAAAAAGCAGGGTGTTGACAGGATAATTTTTGACATCTTGAAAGTTCATCACAAAGAAAATGGAAGTGAGCTGAATTTTGAAAAGTGGGAAGACCTTGTAAATAAAATTAAAACGCCAAAATTCAGGGTAACAATAGGCATAACAGGAAAGTATACAAACGTTAAAGACTCTTACCTAAGCATCCTGAACGCCTTGGAGCATACAGCCCCTTATCTTGGCATGAAAGCCGATGTAAAATGGATAGAAACAACAGAAATTGACAGGAACAATGTACAAGAAGCGTTTGAAGGTGTTGACGGAATAATTGTTCCCGGAGGGTTTGGAAAGCGGGGAACAGAAGGCAAGATCGAATGCATAAGATATGCGCGTGAAAATAAAATACCGTATTTCGGGTTATGTCTTGGGTTTCAGCTGGCAATAGTGGAGTTTGCAAGAAATGTATGCGGGTTGCAGGGTGCAAATTCAACAGAAATGGAAGAAAACCTCAAACACCCTGTTATAGATATATTGCCTGAGCAAAAAAAAATCGAGGGCCTTGGCGGCAACATGCGGCTTGGCGGCAAGGAGGTTGAAATAAAAAATAACACGCTTGCAATGAAATTGTACGGGAAAAGTTTGGTGCGGGAAAGATTTCGCCACAGATATGAATGCAATCCTGAGTACATAGAGATGCTGGAAAAGAACGGGATGCTTTTTTCAGGGAAAGCGCCTAAGTATAATATCATGCAAATAATGGAACTTCCAGAACACCCGTATTTTCTCGGGACGCAATTTCATCCGGAATTTACATCAAAACCGCTGGCACCATCGCCGTTATTCATGGGCTTTTTGAAAGCTATCTTGAAGCAAAAGCATGCTTTTGCAGAAAAGTCTAGCAGTCAGACAATTTAATTATTGAGAACTTTGATTAACCCCTAATTTGTCAAAGTTCACAATAAGGGCTTTGAATTAAACATATATTATTCAAAGTCCTCTATTGGGCATATCTAATTATAGACATAGCAAAAACGGACCGCTTTTCGCCAAAAATCAAGGTTTCTTGACGGTAGAACTCAACAATTTGTTCAAAAACTCATGTCTTTCACTATAGCATTTTCCACTGTAGCTGCTTATAATAAAAATAATTAAGGTAGAAAAATAACAAAAGATAATATTTTACTCTTCTTCGTCTTCCCAGTCGTCGCTGTCGTCGTCATCGTCGTCATCGTCGTCTGCGTCATCGTCTTCCATCTTCAGATACTGTTCCATTTCAAACAGGTATCCTTCATCCAAAATTTCTATTTTCATTTGCTACACCTCTTTTAGTGTCCTTTTACAGCTGGTAAGCTGTAGAAAGTTGTGCTTATTCTCATACGCTACATATTTAAAGGTTGTTTGGAACACAGCAAAAACGGAATTAATATACGTGCAAGGCGCATTACTATACGTGTGGAATAAACTGGATGCAATATGCCAGCGATGCGGCAAGACGATAAAAACAAATTACGCGCCCACAAAATGCATAACATGCGGCGCCTGGGCTTTTTTTGCGAAGTTATAGGCTTTAAAAAGCTTCTGCTATTTCTAAATTTATGCAGATAGAAATTTTTGAGACAATGGGTTATACAACGCCCACAGATTTTGACGCATTGCTAATAAACCTTCACAAAAAAGGCGCTGGCGTCAAGATCAATAAAATAGACATCATGGATTCTGCAAAAATCAAACCGCACAAAGACGTAATATCGCTCCTCAAAAAAGACGGCCTTGACATTTTGCCCGTGATAAAAGTAGACGGCAAGCTGATGAGTGCGCAAAAGGCAAACCAGCTCATAATAAAAAAACTGGGGTAGATTTACAGCAAGCTTAAATTTTTGCTAAGCCCGCATTGTTATTAATATTTTCCCTGACTATTTCTTGGTATGGACAATCATGACATTTCATCTTCTCAAATATTTGAATTCCGCAGGCAGCCGGCCATAATAAAAAAAATCTCAGAAATAAACGAGAAAGACATTCGCGTGCGCATCAGCGGCATAGTGCTGGACAGCAGCAACGGCATGCTTATCGTAGACGACGGGACAGGGCGTGCGGAAATTGTTTCTGAAACAGCTGCAAACGAAGGCGCCTTTGTAAGGGCATTCACGCGCATAATACCGCTGGAAGGCAGGTATGAGCTAAGGGCAGAAATAGTGCAGGACCTGTCGGACGTTGACCGCAAGCTTTACAAGAGCATTTACAGCTGATTTTAATAGTTTTGTAAAGTGAAATTACTATGGATGATTTTGATCTGTATAGTAAAATAACAAATTTAGCAATTGGATATCTGTTTGCAGATGTTTGCATGAGCGGCGCGTTTCTTACTACACCCATGCCAAAAGACTGGGGTTCTGATGTGCATCAAATGCATCTTGATTATATAAAAAACGGAGACCCTCCAGCAATAGGGCCTATTTCATATGCAGCAAAACGATTAGCCATGCGCATGTGTGAAAAGCGACTGTACGCTGCACTTGAACGAGAATCAGCAGAAAATGAAAGAATTTCTGAAGAGCTACCTGGTCCTAAGAAATCTGCATATTAAAACTTTTAGTTATTATTTCTTACCATGTCATACATAGAAATTTTGGAAGCTGTCGGAACTATATGCCTGGCAGCAGATGCTTTCAGGGCAGCTGATATTATATGCTTGAAAATCAGGCGCGAATATTCCAGACGTAACTGGACTAGCTGTGAAGGTGTAAATAGCGGAAAAGCCGCAGCACATAAGGATGAAATGGAGAGAAACGTAAATGCACTTTTAAACTACAGTGCAGCTGGACCTGTATCATTCTTAGCAAAATGGATATATCTATAATCAACTTCAATACTTTCATCGATTACTTCACATCCATTCAAACATTGCTATTAAAACTTTTGCTGCTTATAAACAGATACATTGAAAGCTGCTGTTTTTAGCAGCAGATAACCGGTGATAAAATTTGTTTGAGGCAACGCTTGACGATATTTCTCTTCTAAAGGACAGCATAGCAACAATCGCAGAGCTTATTGATGAATCTGAATTGATAATAAAGGATACAGGAATTGAAATGATAGCAGCAGACAGGGCTGTTGTGACCGTAGTTGATTTTCGACTGCATAGAAATGCATTCAAAACATATTCACATGAAGGCGACTCACGAATAGGGATAAACTTGCTTAATCTCCTGCAAATTTTAAAGCGTGCAAGCCCGGACGAGCACTTGAAAATCCGCTTGTCAGAAAACAAGCTCCACCTGACGCTTGTCGGAAAATCAACGCGCCGCTTTACGCTTCCGCTTATCGATGTTTCAAGGGAAGAGACGCCGCCAATGGACAAGCTGGAGTTTGCAGCCCACGTGCGCATTAACGCAGAGCTGCTGAATAACGGCGTGGATGACGCAGACATAATAACTGATTCTGTTATAGTCACGATCCGCAAGGACGCAATGATTTTGCAGGCACAGAGCGATGTTTCATCAACAGAGCTCGAAGTATTGGCAGGGTCTGGCGACTTGAAGGTGCTTACAATAGGCGAGCCTGTAAGGGCGCGCTATTCGCTTGACTACCTGAAAAAAATAATAAAGGGAAGAAAGCTGTCGCAGGAAGCAGACCTTTTCATGTCAACAGACTACCCGATGAAAATGACGTTTGAAGTCCCTGGAAAAGCAAGCCTGAATTTTGTCCTGGCGCCACGTGTTGAAGAGTGAAATGCCCTCTGCAGCCTGCGGTTTTCTGAGCATGTCTTTTCGAATTCATTGCTTTTCCAAAAAAGAGTTCATAAATAACGCTTTTACTTATATTATACCAATTACAGTGCGCGTATTTTAACAGCCTTTACCAATTATTCATGGAGGTTGATAGAATGGCAAAAGGAAACGGAAAATGTACATGCAGTCTGCCGCACATGATACTGGGAGCTATTCTCCTGACAATAGGAATATGGCTTCTTATCGGTGGAATTGCAACGCAGTTTAAGGCAGCAACCCTTATGTTCGACGTGACAGTAGTAGCCATGTATTTCATCGGAATACTGTTCGCTGTCTTTGGAAAATGGTCTATGTGGATGTCACACGGTGAATGTGCAAAGCATGGGATGTCTAAGTAAACCAAAATTAAAGATTTTTTGCTTTCTTTTTTCTATGTGTTTATGCATACAGAAGCCTGTTGCACAGCTCTAAATATGATTCATGAGTAAATGAAAATTCTCTGTCACAATCATTACAAACAATAACAAGAGGTTTTTGCCCTTTTGATTCTTTATGCTCGCTAAACAGCTTATCTAATATCAAATATTCCCCGGAATAAAAAGTATGCTGAAATTTTGCTTCTAGCCTGATTGGCTCATACCTATCTAATTCATCTTCAAAATCTTTGCCTGCATTCTTATAGCGGCTTCCGCTGAATTTTCCGCCTTTCCCTCCGCACGCACAATCTATAGCAAAATGACAGTCTCTACTCATATCTTTTATATATTTGGCTTCTGGTGTGGTCAGTTCAAGCAATAGTCCCATAGCGTCTCACCTTACAAAAAGCCTAACAAATTATAAAAAACAATGTATATGGAAGTAGGGAGGACATTATCTCGGGACATCACAGTGTCTATACTAACAGAACTGAAATACCGTATAGATACAATTTAATGGGACCGCCTGCAGAAATATCTGTCGGGCTCGTTCAGGCAGAAGATTCAGCAGCCAGGAATTATGTTAACAATGTGTTCAATGCTGGAAGAGCTGGAGCACAGCAGGCAAACGCAGCAATATGTGAAAGAATTGAAAGAGGTGGCAGGCCAGTATTTGGCAGGCGAAGGGTAACTCCCATAAGAATCATCCAGCAGCCTGTAAGACCGCGCCCATGAATTGATGTTTTTATGCTTTTCTGAAATTTTATTAAAATGTCCAGGATATTTGAAAAAGAACTTAATGTAAGAGATTTGCCCGGAGTTATTTTTGCATATTCAAAAATGTATGGCGGGAATCCAGACTTTTTGTATCCTTTTACTGCTCCTCTTGACAATGACAATAGTTCTGCATTCCAGAGTGCACGTGATGTTAGAGAAAAACTTTTGAAAGCAGAATGCACATGGCTATGTTATGCTGGCGCAGCAGGTGTTGGACAGTTTTCGCTAAGAAAAAGAAAGCCTGCCTTTGCTCTGGGAAGATTTAACACATATTTTAGGTTGCCTACGCAAGACGAAATAGAAAAAGACATAGATGAACTAGAATATCAAGTGCTAGCTTACCCTTCAATAAAAGATGTTGACAGCTGGCGTGTAATAAGTGCACCAGGCTCGGCTGCTAACGGCCTGAAGTATACTGGTCCGGAAAGAATCCTGAAAGTTGCATTTATGACGAGAGTGCTTGGCGGAGAGCCGCCAGTTGATGCTTCACCGCTAATAAGAGAAATTGATGAGGCATCTGAAAGGGGTGATATGATAGCATCAAAAGGTTATCGCTTGGTTGCAGCAAGGAACGGCATTATAAGATATTTGCCTTTTGAAGACCAAGAAGACTATAATCGCGATAATCTGATACCATTTGAGCGTGTTGAAATTGTAAGTGCACATGGCAAAAACAGTGTTCCAGAAGAAAAAATGCTTTGTTATCTCACGCATCACACAGACAACCCTGCTGATCTTTCTGCTGCAATTGTTAAGATTGATTAAAATAATTCTGCAAAAAAACCAGCCGTTTTTAATCTTCTAAAATAAATTAATCTCATGCAAATTACAAGCCCAGCCTTCAGGCACAATGAGCTGATACCTTCAAAATACACGTGCGAAGGCGCGAACATAAATCCGCCATTGGAAATAGAAGGCATCCCTGAAAACACAGTAAGCCTTGCTTTAATTATTGACGATCCTGACGCACCGGGCAGAACCTGGGACCACTGGATTGTTTGGAACATAGAGCCAACAAATAAAATAGAGGAAAATTCTGTGCCTGGAATACAAGGACGCAACAGCTGGGACAAGAACACTTACGGCGGCCCTTGCCCTCCGTCTGGCACGCACCGCTATTTTTTCAAGCTTTACGCCTTAGACGCAGAACTAAACCTGAGCGAAAATTCAACAAAGCACGATGTTGAAAAGGCAATGCAGCCACACATAATATCAAAAGCAGAGCTCATAGGGTTATACAGGAAACAGAATTAAAGCTTTAAACTGCAAAACCAAATACCGCTATGCATCGTTGTGGATGGGCAAAAAGCGAGCAAATGATAAAATATCATGACAAAGAATGGGGTGTGACGCTCCACAATGATAAAAAACTTTTTGAATTTTTAGTTCTGGAAGGCATGCAGGCTGGCCTTAGCTGGGAGATAATACTTCGCAAACGAGAAGGGTTTAGGAAAGCATTTCACAAATTTGACCCGAAAAAAATGTCAAAATACTCAGAAAATGATGTTGCAAGACTGATGAACGATACAGGCATCATAAGAAATATGCAAAAAATATCAGCTGCAATTAACAATGCACAGCGCTTCCTAGAAATCCAGAGAAAATTTGGCTCATTTGATAAATATGTATGGAATTTTGTAAATAACAAGCCAATAAAAAATAAGTTCACAATATTGTCACAATTGCCTGCAAAAACAAAAATTTCAGACGCACTAAGCGAAGACCTGAAAAAACACGGCTTCAAGTTTGTAGGCTCAACGATATGCTACGCGCATATGCAGGCAACAGGCATGGTAAATGACCACTTGACAAGATGCTTCAGGTACAATGAAGTCTAATTAAGCCCGTACAATTCAACTTGTTTTATTCTCACATCAAGATCAACAGATTCCGGATCATGTGATTTAAGATATTCAAGCGCCGAAAGTATGGCACGGCTTGAAACAACATAGCTTCCTATTATGTCAATTCCTGCATGAGCATGCGAACTGTCTCGCAAGCCCCCGCGCGTGCGTAAGACATACTTTACTTTTCCAGGAACTCTTTTTTCTCTGTACAGATAATGCCCTACTTCATGCGCAACAACCCCGTCAAGAACATCATCAGAAACTTCCGCTATATCATTATATAAATCATAACAGTCTGCAGGCAGCAGAAAGCTTTCACGCAGCAGTGTTAAAGACGGTTTTGCTATAGAAATCAATGCAGTAGACTTTCGCGCCTTAGGCAGGGCTACAACAAAATTATTTACATCGACATCAATCAAAGGTATCAACATGCCGTTTGGCAACTGCAAATTTTCAATCTGAAATTTGTCATCTACTCGCCTTACATCATACGAGATGGCTGCAGGCGACCCGTGAAGATGCATTCCTGGGAACGAGCCAAGCGCAATTTCACCGTCAAGGCCGTTCATTCCAAGTATTAGCCTAAATCTTTCTTCATATGCCTTCAGGCGCTCAAGCATGGCATCATGTTCTCTGCTCATGAAAATAGCATGCTGAAAACGTATAAAAAAGGCATGCGTAACCTTTAAGCTGCGGCATTTGCAACATTAATTATGCTGGAAATATTCATAGCTGGGTTTCTTGGCGGCATCATACGCGCCCTTGTCGGGTTGAGCAAATACATAACAGCAACGCCGGCAAAGAAAAGAAAGATTCGCACAGACTGGCTTATTGTCTCTTTGCTGACGTCAGGCGGCCTTGGGCTGCTGGCAGGCGTGTTCATAGCAGACGATGTGCGTTTTGCTCTCCTTGCAGGGTATGCAGGCACAGATTTTATTGAAAATATTTTCAAGATAAAGATGAAAAAAATAAGCTGGTAGCTATGAAAAAGCATCTTGTCCTATTGTTGATTTTACCCATGGTTTTTGCACTAGAAAGCCAACCACCGCCCCTATTGCCTCTTGAAGCAGAAGGCATTTGTCATGATTTTATTCTAAGGTTGGATATTAGGGAAGATATTTATTGGGATTTCCTGGCAAGCGGCTGCTGGGACATAAAAATAGACACTCCAGGGAAAATAATGGTGAATAATGAATGGCAGGACAATTTTTTCTACGCAAACAGTGCAATGTGCAACGGCACAACCGAGCTTAACGTCAACTTTGAGTCGTCATCAGATGTTGCGCCAATAATAAAATTCAGGCAAGGGGATAAAATTTACCAGCGCACAGCAAGCATAGTGCAAAATTGCCCAAAACCAATAAGCAATACAATGCTTTTGCTTTTTGTGTCAGCAATCATACTTGTAATGATGACAGGCATGTGGTGGTACAGAAGGTAAAATTTTATGTGTATAAGCTAAAATATTGGCAATCAACATATTAGTTTTATGTACATTTGTGTGGAATATTGAATGAAGGAGAATAATAATGCTTAACCAGGACAATGTCAGAAATAAAATTAGAAGCCTTTTACTTGAATACAATGAGCTCCCAAATAAACACCTAGAAGCAGAAAAACGGACAGAGGACTTTATTAGGCCGCTTTTTGAAAATCTTGGATGGAAATGGCTTAGTGACGAAGTTACTCCACAACAAAGAGTAAGAGGCGGTGGAAAAACTACAAGAGTTGACTACGCATTTCGTAAAAGTGGAGAGCTAAGAGCTTCTTTTTATTTAGAAGCAAAGCGCTTTTCTAATAAACTTACTGACCAAGAACACATAAAACAAGTATTGGGGTATGGCAAAAACAGTGGCATTCGTTGGGTTATTTTAACTAATTTTGAAATATGGAGAATTTTTAATTCTGATTATTTTGATGAGCCAGAACATGCGGAATTGTTTGATGCATTCAGTTTAAATGATTGTTTAAAAAATGATGAATACATAGCGCGGTTGCTTTTACTGTCAAGGCAACAAGGTGGAACGGCTCTTGATGAATATGCAAAAAAGCACAAAAAATGGAAAGAGAGCGCAGATATTGAAGACTTGCTAACAGAACAGCTTCTCGATGCGCGAAAGAAACTTGGCAACGCAATCATAGAACAAAACCTTCCAAAATTTGATACAGGTCAAAATATTGAAGATTCTATTGATGCATGCGTTCAAACTATTCTTGACAGGATAATATTTTGCAGGATGCTAGAAGATAACGGTGGAGACCCAGATAGGAAGCTGAAAGATGCAAAAGAAAAATGGGAACAGGGAGATAAAAGAAGCCAGTTCTACAAGGATTTTCTTTGTCCATTCTTCAGCAAAATGCATGACAAATATGACAGCACTATTTTCGATCAGGATAGAATAGACAGGTTGTCTATAAAAAATGAGGACTTTATGCCTGTTCTTGAGTCATTCTATGTGCATCAAAAGACTAATCTAAAGTATCGTTTCGATGCAATTAATACAGATATCCTTGGGCATGCTTACGAGAACTACCTTTCCTATAGAGTAACTGCAAAAAAGAAGGGCATAGAAGAGGAACAATATAAGAGGAAACAAAGCGGTATATATTATACGCCTGCATTTCTTGTTGATTATCTTGTCCGTGCCACTCTTGGCGAAAGGCTCAAAAAATGCAGAACGCCAGAAGAAGCTCTCAAAATAAGAGTTCTAGACCCTGCATGTGGCTCTGGAACTTTCCTC
>Ga0209541_10018589_pt1 | contig 10046 bp, 10 predicted proteins | sample RifCSPlowO2_01_FD_184027 | JGI IMG/M metagenome (GOLD analysis project Ga0209541, IMG submission 184027) | Groundwater microbial communities from Rifle, Colorado - Rifle CSP2_plank lowO2_0.1 (SPAdes) (version 2) | ecosystem: Environmental > Aquatic > Deep subsurface > Groundwater | place...
AAGGCTTGATTACAACTCTCTGCCCATTTAAACTTGCTGTGTATAATCTATAAACCCTCTGCAAATTTTCATCGCCTAATCTGGCTACATCAGTAAAAAGTTCAGGCGGTAACCTTTCTATACTTTTATAAAGGCTTTTATTATGCATTTTTATCACTACTACTTGGGGGTACCACTTATATATAAATCTTTTGTTTTTGGAACAACACAGGAACAGTTCAGAGGATTTGCAAAAAACCCGGCAAACCTTTGGTTTTGTTGAACATAGGCATATAAAGAATGCTTCCCAAAAAAAAGTGATGATTTGGGGGATGCTGATAGCGATTTTGCTCGGTGTGTCCGCCGGGGTTTTTACAGGCTTAACGCCGGGCATACACATAAACATGGTTGCTGCGGCTGCTTACTCTATTATGCCCTACCTGCCATTTTCGCCTTTTTTCCTTGCAACTGCGCTTGTTGCGATGTCAATAACGCACACATTCTTTGACTTCATTCCTTCAATATTGCTTGGAGCGCCGGACCCCGACACGGCTTTGGCTGCTTTGCCCGGGCACCAGATGCTCATGAAAGGACAGGGCTATGCAGCAATACACTTAACAATAATCGGAAGTTTTGCCTGCCTGATGGCAGTTGTCCTTGTCTCTCCGCTATTAGTGCTTGTTGTTCCGCTTATTTACTCTTTTCTTTACCCATTCATTGGGTTAATACTTGCTGCATTTGTTGCTTTATTGATTTTAAAGGAAGAAGGCATAAAGAAAAAAGCAATTGCTTCAGTTGTTTCCCTATTATCCGGAATACTTGGGCTGGTTGTCCTTAATTCTCCAATCAATCAGCCCCTTTTCCCAATGCTCACAGGGCTTTTCGGGATGAGCATGCTCGCAACAAGCATAAAAAGCAAGGCATTTATCCCTAAACAAAGAATTGAAGATTTATTCATAAGCAAAAAGGCACTGGCAAAGCCCGTTCTTCTGGGCGTTCTGTCAGGCGGATTAGTCAGCATATTCCCCGGGCTTGGGCCTGCGCAGGCAGCAGCCCTTGTTTCATTAAAGAAAATGAAAACCCACACTTACCTGATGGTAATCGGCGGAATAAACACGGTGTCAATGTTCTTTGCCTTAATAACCATGTACACAATCGGCAAGGCAAGAAACGGCTCAATAGTTGTTGTGCAGGAACTGCTTGAAACAGTTTATTTAAGCGATGTCATGGTCCTTGTGGCTGTTTCAGTTGTTACAGGAATAATTGCATTCTTTTTATCCCTCAAAATTTCAAAACTTGTCTCTTCAAGAATCAGCAGCGTCAATTACCCAAAGTTATCGCTGGCGGTCATGGCATTAATCATTGCGCTTGTCCTGCTCATATCAGGCATCAGCGGATTGGCTGTGCTTGCAGCTGCAACACTCATAGGGATAATCCCAATAAAAAAAGGAATCCACAGGAGCCACCTCATGAGCTGCCTGCTCCTGCCTGTGATGAAATATTTTTTTTATACGCTATTTATTCTGGTAACAAACTCCCCTGAAATTTAGTGCATTATGACAAGAGCCCATATATAAACCTTTCGATTTTGTTACTACTTTTGGGTGTTCAAATATTGCGTGTTTTGTGGGCAAAGTTTATAAACTTCAAAAAGAATGAAACATTTAATGAATGGAGTGATTATTGGTTTCAGGGGCAGCCAGTACACACAATACAACAACCAGCTCATAATCCTGCTCGCAGAGATAAACAGCAGGGAGAAAGCTCGTTCTTTAATAGGCAAAAAAGTTACGTGGGTTACGCCGGCAAACAAGAGAATAACCGGAGAAGTAAGAAGAGCGCATGGCAACAATGGAGCTGTTAATGTGCTGTTTGAGAAAAGCCTGCCTGGGCAGGCAATCGGGCAGCCCGTAGCCCTGGACTAAGCAAAGCTTTGGGCAAAAGTAATGATCACAAAAGCAAGAGTCCCGAGTATCAATGAGTGCTTTAAACCTGAAGTCAAATCACCCTCTGAAAGCTTTCCAAGGACAATGCCTGCAAAAAAGCCCTGAATAACAGACATCATCAGGAAAACCCCGTGAAGGCTGACGAGCCACGCAAAAAACGATGAAAAAAAAGCTGCAGCAGAAGAAAAAGTGATGCTCACCTTTTCTGTTAAAGCCGTGTTAACGCCCTCTGTTCCGCCAAGCTTGCTCATGTAAGGAATCAAAAGGTTCTGGATTATCATCATTACACCCAAAAAAACAAAAAAGATTATGTAGCTCTGCATGACCTGCCCGTGAATGCTTGAACGCCTTTCTTCCTTAATCCTCTTTATCTGCAGCAATGAATCAGTTATTGAAGTCAAAACATCCTCAATGTTGCCTCCTGCCTGCTCTGCCTGGATAACAGTTGCCAAAGCACGCTTTATTATGGGGTTGTTGGTCTCGCGCCCGAAATTAAGAATAGCCTTATGAAAAGGGATAGCCCACTCTATCTGGTTAGCAAGCTTCCTTATGTAAGGCGTCAAAGCCCCGTAATCAGTATCAGATATGTGAACAACTGACTGCGCAGCGGGCATGCCTGACTTAATCGCCCCTGTAAGGTTCCGGACAAAATCAGGGAAGCGCTCCTCAAGCCCCTTCTGCCGCTTCTTCTCTGCCAGCACGCCAAGCCAAAACGGCAGCCAAGCAACAGTCACTGCAACTGCAATGAAAGGAATAAACCACGGCTTATCCCTGAAAAAAAAGAAATCTGCAGCAATAAGCAGCACACCTAACGCTATTGATACCTTATGCTTTGCCCCAAACTTCAGATTAAACATCAAAAGCCCTCTCCAGCCACAAAACACAGAAGCAGTGTTTATCTATTTTTTGGTTTTGCTGCAGCTGCAGAGAAATAATAATCAGCGAATAATCTGCGGGCATTACAGCAGCAGATAGCCTCTCAGCACATTTTTGTCAGCTTCCCTCCCCGAATTACCGCGAAGGTGGTGGTAAGCAATGACAACATCTTCAGGCAATCCCAGCTCAGCACCATAACCAATCAGCTCACAAACAGGGGTTTTGAATGAAGTATTCCCTGAAAAATGCTTTAATACAAGCGCGTTGCTTCGGCATATGCTCCTGGCATCAACACCCACCAATTCAGCCAACCCGCACACATACAGCCTGCCCTGTATGTAGTCGCACCCCGCAACAGCCAAAAAAACCAATGCTTCAAGCGACATGAAACCATGATGGCCCGCAAAGATATAACTCTTTTGAAAACCGAACTCGGCACCTGCTGAACCACTCCGCGAATTTGGATGCGAATGAATCATCGCTGCGCCTTGCCCTCCACACAGCGCATTCATCATCAGCCATCCCGGCAAGAGCCCTTGCTGCGCCTTCAGGCACAAAAACAAACAAATAAATAGATAAAGCAAGCTACAAAAAAATAATGAGCGAAAAAGACATTCCCAAAAAGTGCGGACCAAGAGGATGCGGGCAACACGCGAACAGCGAACAGCATTCACACAGCAAAAGCCATAAGGCAAAGGATTTGGTGTGCAACAGCTGCGGAATAAGCAATGGGCCGTGGTACAGGGAAAAGCTTTACATATTGCTTGCAATAACCGCGCTGTTCTTTGTTCTCAGCTACTTTTTTTACAAGCCGCTTTTTGATGCACTTTATGATTACCTGAAGCTCCTGTGGTGGGCAATACTGCTCGGGCTGCTCATAGGCGGCGCAATAGATTACTTGGTGCCAGTTGAATACATAGAAAGATTCCTTGGAAGGCACAAAAAGCGCTCAATATTCTACGCAATATTCTTCGGGTTCCTCATGAGCGCGTGCTCGCACGGAATACTCGCAATAGCAATAGAGCTTTACAAAAAAGGGGCAAACACTTCATCAGTGATTGCGTTCCTGCTGGCAAGCCCATGGGCAAACATTGCAGTAACAGTCCTGCTGTTCGGGTTTTTCGGCATAAAAGCGCTCTTTATCGTGTTTTCAGCCATAATCATCGCAATAATAACCGGGCTCATTTACCAGCAGCTTGAAAAGCGGGACATAATTGAATGCGACAAATGCAAAAACGGCATCGGCATAAACGACCACAAAGAAGTAAAGCTTGAACTGAGAAGGATTTTCATTAAACTCAAGGAACCAAAGAAAAGCCTGATTGGCGTTGCAAAAGGAAGCCTCGCGCTGGCAAAAATGATTATGTGGTGGCTGCTGATAGGAATGATACTGGCAAGCCTCGCAAGAACATTTGTGCCAACAGACATATTCCAGCAATACATGGGCGCAACCATACTGGGCATGATAATTACGCTGCTGCTCGCAACAATCATAGAAGTGTGCTCAGAAGGCTCATCACCGCTTGCATTTGAGATATTCAAGCAAACAGGGGCATTCGGGAACTCATTCATATTCCTCATGGCCGGGGTAGTAACAGATTACACAGAAATCGGGCTGATATGGAGCAACATAGGAAAAAAAGCAGCCATCTGGCTGCCAATAATCACGGTCCCGCAGGTCATCATACTGGGGTACATATTCAACCAGGTATTTTAAGGCAAGATTTATAAAACACCGCTCTATCCAAAAACCAGCAGCCCCGTAGTGTAGCGGCCAATCATACGAGGTTCTGGAATGTGAAAATAGAAAATCCTCGTGACAGCGGTTCGAATCCGCTCGGGGCTATTTAAAAAATCACGCTGTTTTTACCAGCGTTGTAAGAAACACAGGCAGCGGAAGCAGGCACAATGAATGCTCCTTAATCCTCAGCTTTGTGCCTCTTATGAGCTCCTCCACTTTTTTCCTGTCCAGCTTGTGCAGATGCATCTCCCTTGCGGCAAGAATGTTTTTATGGACAAAAAGCGCTGTTCCCAGGCAGCTTATCCCTCTTACCAGCTCAAATGGGTAAGAAAGAACGATTGTGCCTTCAGCCTTTAAAACGCGCTCCATCTCCAAAAACGCTCTTCTTAAATCGCGTATGTGCTCTATTGTTTGCAGGGAATAAATCTTGTCAAAATGCCCATCAGGGAAGTTAAGATTAATTGCGTCCATGCTGCAAATACCCGGAACAACTGCATTTTCAACAGCTTCCTTGTTTATGTCTATGCCGACAGTACTCCTGCTGAACTGCCTGACAAAAGAAACAGTTTCCCCCCTGCTGCAGCCAATCTCAAGTATAACATCATCAGTTGACGGCCTGAGGGCTCCAATAAGTTTCTTATTAACTAGGGCGTTAATATGCATAAAAGAAAGCCAAAAAGACATTACTTTTGCGTATTTGTAGTTGTACAAAAAGCCGGACATAACAAAAATGCACAAAACGCCGATTTAATAACTTTGTGTTTTCTTCAACAAAAAATTAATAAACAACAGGCAAAAACAAGGGGAGCATGGCGCTGAAAAAACCTGAATCAATGGATGAATTGGTGTATTACACAAGGAGGGATATAGGCAAAGGAGAGGCAACTGCGTGGGTTTACAGGGAAAAATGCCCAAAATGCGGAAAAGGCGTGGTGGGCAAGCCAAAAGGCGAAAAAGGAAAAATCATGATTCGCGCAAAGAAGTATGTGTGCCCGGAATGCAGCTTTGAAAAAGAAAAAAAAGAATACGAAGAAATGCTGACAGCCAGCATAGAATACACGTGCCCGGAATGCACGCACAAAGGAGAAGCACAAATCCCATTCAAAAGAAAAAAAATTGAGGGAACAGAAACATTGAGGTTCCAGTGCCGGAAATGCGGCATAAACATAGACATAACCAAAAAAATGAAGTAACAAAACTCGCCTGCTCGGAGCTATCCCCAGCCTAAAGGCTGGGGCTTTACGCTCCTCGCATATCGGCGAGTTTTGGAACAAGAATTTCGCACTAAAGTGCGGAGCTTTATACTCAGCGAAATTCTTTGGAAAAAAAATAAAATTGCTTGTTCTGGGCAAAGTATTTAAATAATGCAGCAGGAATGGCTGTCTTATGAAGAAAAGGATATTGGTGACGAGCGCGCTGCCTTACGTCAACAACGTGCCCCATCTGGGAAACCTGGTGTGCGTGCTGTCAGCAGACGTGTTCACGAAGTTTCTCAGGCTTAAAAACAAAAAAGCGGTTTCTGTGTGCGGAACAGATGAGCACGGCACAACAACAGAGACAAAGGCAATAGAGGAGGGATTAACGCCGAAACAGATAACAGACAAATATTTCAGAATCCACAAAAAGATTTATGAATGGTTCGGCTGCGACTTTGACTGCTTCGGCAGGACTTCTTCAAAAGCAAACCACGAAACAACAAAAGACATATTCTTTAAGCTGCACAAAAACAATTACATAAAAGAAAAAGAGCTTGAGCAGGCATACTGCGTGAAATGCGAAAGATGGCTCGCTGACAGGTTCATAGGAGGAATATGCCCAAGCTGCGGATACGAAGAAGCGCGCGGAGACCAATGCGAGAACTGCGGCAGGCTGCTGGAAGCAACAGAGCTGAAAAATCCTAAGTGCAGGATATGCAGCAGCACCCCTGAAATAAGAAAAAGCAGGCACCTTTTCATAGACCTGCCAAAGCTCACTCCCAAGCTGAAGAAGTGGATTAATGAATCGCAGAAGAACTGGACAGAAAACGCGAAAACAATGACGAATGCGTGGATGAAAGAGGGCCTGAAGGAAAGGTGCATAACCCGCAGCCTCAAATGGGGAATAAAGGTCCCGCTGAAAGGCTATGAAGACAAGGTGTTCTACTCGTGGTTTGACGCGCCCATAGGGTATATCTCAATAACAAGGGAGTGCAGAAAGGACTGGAAGCAGTGGTGGAAAAACCCGAAAGAAACAACACTGGTCCAGTTCATGGGAAAGGACAACATACCATTCCACACCATACTCTTTCCTGCGTTCCTTATAGGAACAGGAGAAAAATACACTCTGCTGGGCCACATGAGCTCAAATGAATACCTCAATTATGAGTCCGGGCAGTTCTCAAAATCAAGAGGCATAGGCATATTCGGTGATGACGCAATGGAAACCGGGTTGCCAAGCGACGTGTGGCGGTATTACCTCATGACGAATCGGCCGGAAAAAATGGATTCAGAGTTCAGCTGGAAAGACCTCCAGGCAAAACTCAACAATGAGCTCGTTGCAAACCTCGGCAACCTTGTAAACAGGACGCTTGCATACATAAACCGCTTCCATGGCTCAAGGATGCCAAAGGCAGCCCTGAAAAAAGACGACAGGGAATTCCTCAAAAAAATAGCAAAAGAGGAAAAAGAAGCTGAAAAAGCCATGGACAGCATACAGCTTAAAACAGCCCTGAAAAAAATAATGGAGATATCCCGCCTCGGCAACCAGTACTTCCAGAAAAAAGAGCCATGGAAAACAAAAAACGCGGCATGCCTGCTTGTGCTTGCAAACCTCATAAAAGACCTGTCAATACTAATCCAGCCGTTCCTGCCTGAAACAGCAAAAGAGATAAACAGGCAGCTCGGAACAAGGCAAAAAACCTGGCAGGACCTCGGAAAGCCCGCAGTAAAGCCGGGACACAGAATAATGAAGGCAGCGCCGCTGTTCCGGAAAATAGAAGACAGGGAAGCAGAGCTGCTCAGGAAAAAATACGGAGGAAAGAAAAAAATGGAAACATTCCCGCTGGACCTTAAAGTTGCGAAGATAACAGCAGCAGAAAACCACCCGAACGCTGAAAAGCTGAACGTGCTGAGGATAGACCTGGGAAAAGAGCAGAGACAGATTGTGTCCGGGCTCAGGGACCACTACACAAACGAGGAGCTGAAAGGAAAAAACATTGTCATAGTATCAAACCTTAAGCACGCAAACTTCAGGGGCGTGGAAAGCCAGGGCATGCTGATGGCAGCAGAAAAAAACGGAAAAGTAATACTGCTGGAAGCGCCGAACTCAGAACCAGGAGAACGCGTGCGCATAGAGGGAATGAAAAACTCTGAAAAAGAAATAACCATAGAGGAATTCTCAAAAATAAAGATGGCGACAAAGAGCAAAAAAGCAGTTTATAACGGCAAGCCGCTGAAAACAGGCAAAGAAGAAATAAGAGCAGACATAGAAGACGGGGCAGAAATAACCTGAGCAAAAAATTTATATGTGCGTGAAGGAACATGCAGGCATGGCAGATGAGCTGAAGGGGGAGGAATGCCCTGTATGCAGGAAAAAAACGCTTATTCTCAATGAAAGAGAGGAGGAAATACCATACTTCGGCAAAACGCTTCTTTTCTCAATGACATGCGCAGGCTGCAGGTTCCACAAGGCAGACATTGAAAGCGTGGAAAAAAAAGAGCCGTGCAAACTCACAATAGAAGTCAGCGGGGAACAGGACATGAATACGCGGGTTGTGAAGTCAAGCCAGGCAACAGTGAAGATACCGCACATAGCAACCATAACACCCGGGCCTGCGTCAAACGGCTACGTAACCAACATAGAAGGCATACTTATGAGGATAAAGCACCAGACAGAAACAGCAAAAAACGACGAGGAAGACAATGAAACGAGAAAAAAAGCAATAAAGCTCATAAAAAAAATAAACCGCGTTATGCGGGGAGATGAAAAAGCAAAAATAATAATAGAGGACCCTTCAGGGAACTCGGCAATACTGAGCAAAAAAACAGAGACAAAAAAAATCAGGGCTGCACAGGAAAGTAATGCATAAAAATCTTTATATACACCAAAAAAAATGTTTTTTATATGCCAGACATAATAATTCTCGGCACAATAGGGATTGACCGCCTCAAAACACCGTTTGGAAAAGCAGAAAACGTGCTTGGAGGAAGCGCGGTTTACGCAGCTTATGCAGCGTCATTCTTCTCAAAACCAGGCATAATCTCTGTAAAAGGCGAAGACCTTGAAGAAAAAGAGCTGCATTTCCTGAAAGAAAAGGGGGTATCACTTGAAGGCGTAAAAACAAAGGGAAAAAATTTCAGGTGGGCAGGGGAATACGGAAAAGACATGAACGAGGCAAAGACGATATCCACCGAGATAAACTCCCTTGCGGATTTTCAGCCGGACACTCCTGAAACCTACAAAAACGCAAAATACCTGTTCATGGCAAACATTGACCCTGAGATGCAGCTAAAAGTCATGAATTCAGTCAAGGCGCCAGAGCTGATAGTTACAGACACCATGGACTACTGGATAAAAAACAAAAAAGAAAAAGTCATGGAGGCAATAAGCAAGTCAGACATCCTAATCCTGAACGACCAGGAAGCAAAAGCGCTGTTCCAGGAACAAAACCTTGTAAAAGCAGCAAAAAAAGCACTCCAGGCAGGCCTGAAGGCAGTTATAATAAAAAAAGGCGAGCACGGCTCGCTGCTGTTCACAAAAAATGAGCACTTCAGCTGCCCCGGATACCCCCTTGAAAACGCAACAGACCCAACCGGCTGCGGGGACTCATTCGGAGGGGCGTTCATAGGGCACTACTCAAAAAGCAGGGATATAAGAAAAGCAATTGTTTACGCATCAGTCATTGCATCATTCAACGCAGAAGGGTTCGGGCTTGAAAACCTCAAAAAAATCTCGCATGAAGACATAGAAAAAAGATACAAAGAAATGATTGCATTAAGAAGCTTTTAAAAAAAATGTTTTACAACAACATAAACCCGGTGCTGGCACAGATAGGCCCAATACATGTAAGGTATTACGGGCTGCTGTTCGCAGCCGGGGCAGTCATAGCATACCTGATATTCAGCTACCTCGCAAGGAAAAAAGGGGTAATACGCGAAAAAAAAGAGCTGGAGCAGCTGCTGCTTTACGAGCTTCTCGGAATGCTTATCGGGGCAAGGCTGCTGAGCGTGATGTCGCAATACAGCTATTACCTTGAAGAGCCATCGCAAATCATTGCTGTATGGAACGGAGGAATGGCATTCCACGGCGGACTAATCGGCATGATTATAGGCGGCTTGGTGTTCTGCAGGCAATACAAAAAAGACTTTTATGAGCTCGCAGACCTGCTTGTCATACCACTGGGCATAGCGCTTATGCTCGGGAGAATAGCCAATTACCTAAACAGCGAGTTCTACGGAAAAATAACAAGCGTGCCGTGGGCAGTGAAATTTGGGGGCATAGAAGGCTTCAGGCACCCGGTGCAGCTG
>Ga0209541_10018590_pt1 | contig 10046 bp, 7 predicted proteins | sample RifCSPlowO2_01_FD_184027 | JGI IMG/M metagenome (GOLD analysis project Ga0209541, IMG submission 184027) | Groundwater microbial communities from Rifle, Colorado - Rifle CSP2_plank lowO2_0.1 (SPAdes) (version 2) | ecosystem: Environmental > Aquatic > Deep subsurface > Groundwater | place: Rifle...
AAAGCCGACTTGGCCGATGGCTTTGGCCATGGTGGTTTTGCCCACTTGTCTGGGGCCGCCGACAAAAACCATTTTTTCCCTTAAATCAGCGGCAATTTGCTTATGCAAGTATCTGCTTTTTATCATAAAATATCACTTTAATATTATACCGAAGTATAAAAATATGTCAACCTTTTTATAGTTTAATATAAATTGGCTATATTATATCGACTCCATCTCCCTCCAATTATCCCCCTCACTGGCGTCCACGGCCAAGGGAACTTTCAATTTGATTACGCTTTCCATAATTTCTTTGATTCTCTTCGCCATTTCTTTAACTAAATCACTCCTCACCTCAAAAACCAACTCGTCATGCACTTGAAGCAGCATTTTTAAACCCCCTTCACCCCCCTTTGTAAGTGGGGCAATTTTAATCATGGCCACTTTAATTATGTCCGCGGCCGTGCCCTGAAGCGGCGTGTTGATGGCCATGCGCTCGGCCGCTTTCCTGACAGCCGTGACCGAGGAATTTATTTCCGGCAAAAACCGCCGCCGGCCGAACAAAGTCTCGGCGTAGCCACGGCCTCGCGCCAGTTCTATGGTTGCTTCCACGAAGGTTTTCACTCCGCCGTAAACTTTAAAATACTGGTCAATAAATTCTTTGGCCCGAACGTAAGGAATGTCCGCGTTTTGCGACAGCCCATGCGGGCCCTGGCCGTAAAGAATGCCGAAATTCGTGGCTTTAGCTTCCCTGCGCATCTCCGGCGTCACCTGATTCAACGCCACGCCGTTGATGGCCGCGGCCGTGGCCGTATGAATGTCTTCGCCTTTCTTAAAAGCGCTGATCATCTTTTTGTCGCCTGACATATGAGCGGCCAAACGCAGCTCAATCTGCGAATAATCTAACGATAATAATTTATAGCCCTTGGCCGCTATAAAAGCTTTGCGGATTTCCCGCCCCAGCTCTGTTCTAATCGGAATATTCTGCAAATTCGGCTCGGTTGAAGACAATCGGCCCGTGGCCGTGACGGTCTGATTAAAACTAGTATGCAGCCGGCCGGTTTTCTTATTTACCAGCTTAGGCAAAGCCTCAATGTAAGTCGTTGAAAGTTTTACCACCTCGCGGTATTCCTGAATTAAATCAATTATCGGATGCTGGCCTTTTAATTTAGCCAACTCGTCCGCGCCAGTAGACAGACCGGTTTTATTTTTTGAAATTCCCAAAACCGGAATGGCTAATTTTTCAAACAACACTTCACGCAATTGCTGGGTGGAATTAATATTAAAGTTCATGCCGGCTAATTTATGAATTTTTTGCGCTAAACGGCTGATTTTTTTATCCGCTGACTTGCCTAAGCCTGCGAGCAGCTGTTTATTAATTTTTATACCATTCATTTCCATTTTGGCTAAAACCAAAACCAACGGCATTTCAATTTCTTTAAATAATTTTTCCAATTTCTGCTTTTTCAATTCCGGTACTAATTTTTTTATGAGCCGATAAGTAAAATCCGCATCCTCGCAGGAATAATTAAATAATTTTTCCAGCGGCACCTCTTTAAAACTGATTTTATCTCTGCCCCGTCCCTGCAAATCTTCTTTGGTGATTTTACTGTGGTTAAATTTGCTAAAGGTCACGGCGTCCAGATTGTGCTGGCGGCTGCCCGGATTTAATAAATACGATGCCACCATAGAATCGGCGGCTACACCTTTAACGTTAATTCCCAAACTGGCCATGACCTCAATGTCATATTTAACATTATGCCCGTATTTTTTTACTTTTTCATCCTCAAATATCGGCCTAAGCCTCTCCAGCCATTCGTTCTCTACGCCAATCTCATTTTTTTGATAATTAAATAGGCTTAAATTTTTTGAATTTTGAATTTTGAATTTTGAATTTGTTTGGGATTTGGAATTTGTGATTTGAAAATTTATATAATACGCTTCCCCCGCTTGCCAGCTAAAGCTTATGCCCAAAAGTTCGGCCGTTGCTGGATTGAAATTTCCCGTTTCCGTGTCAAAAGCGAATTCTTTTTGCTTTTCCAGCTGTTTTAAAAATTTATCAAATTTTACCTGCCCTGAGCCTGTCGAAGGGTCATCATCGACCAGCTGATATTTAAATAATTCCAAATTTCTTTTAAACTTATCTATCTGTTCATAATCTTCCGATTTTTCCAAACGTTTTTTCGCGTCCCGGGATAGTCCCTGCAATCTGGGCAGGAGTGAACGAAATTCCAGCTCATTAAACAGCTTGGCTAATTTTTCCTGGTCGAAATCCCCAAAGCGCGCTTTATCTAATTTAAAATCAATCTTGGCGTCGCATTTTATGGTAGCTAACTCTTTACTTATTAGGGCATCATCTTTGTATTGTACCAATAAATTTAAAATTCTTTCTTTAATCTCTTCCTTACTTTTGAGTTTTGAGTTTTGAGTTTTGAGTTTCTCTACATATTCGTAAACCTCTTCCAATGTGCCAAATTCTTGCAACAATTCAGCCGCGGTCTTTTCTCCGATGCCTTTTACCCCCGGAATATTATCCGACGGATCACCGCGCAGAGCCTTAAAATCAATCATCTGCTCCGGCTCCAGGCCGTATCTCTCTCTAACCGCCTTCTCATCGTAAATCATGGAGTCGGTTAAACCGCGCTTCATGGTAAAAACTTTGGTATGGTTGTTAACCAGCTGAAGCGTATCCATGTCGCCGGTTACGATTATTTTTTCCACCGTGCCGTCTACTTTATTAGCCAGCGTGCCGATTAAATCATCGGCTTCAAAACCAGGGAGCTCAAAAATCGGAATATTAAAAGCAACCGCGATTTCCTTAACTCGGGGAATCTGGGCGTAGAGTTCATCCGGCGCTTTAACGCGCGTGGCTTTATAATCCGCGTACTGCTCATGGCGAAAAGTCTTTTCTTTACGGTCCAAAGTTAAGGCCACGAATTCAGGCTTAAATTCGCGCAAAGCCTTAAGCAAAACCGCCGTAAAACCGTAAACCGCGTTAACCATTTCGCCCTTTTTAGTGGTGAGCGGCGGCAAAGCGTGCCAACTCCGATGAATCAGCGCATTGCCGTCAATTATCATGAATTTGGCTTTTTGGGAAACTTGACTCATATTTACCGTGTCATGTAGTTATTAATCAAAAATCTAAATAATAAAAAAAGTAATTAGCAAAATCAACGCAAAAATAAATTCTTGCTTAGACCAATTTTTTACCGGGCCGCGCAAATTTATTTTTAGATTCGGATAAAACGGATAATAGTTTGAATTATCCAAAGAATCTAAAAATAAATGACAGATATAAGCGACGCCGAAGACCAGGCCGGCTGAAAAATTTATCGCCAGAACTATAACTACGGCTAAAAGGCAAAAGAATATATTGTGAAAATAATTCCTCTGCGGTATGCCGATATTAATTTTGTTTGTGACGGCATTAAATATTTTTCTAAATTTAAACAAAATACCAGCCCGATAATAAGCCAATAAATGGTCAAAGTCAAACACTACCGAGCCAATCAATGAGACCGGATAATTTCCTGTTAGTTTGCCGATAATCAGGCCGGCGGCCAGATGAGTGGGTAAAAACATATTGTGGACTGACGGGGATTCGAACCCCGGACCCCCGCGTTGCAAACGCGATGCTCTACCAACTGAGCTATCAGCCCATGGGAAGCTCGGGTAAATTATTTTTATCGCGCCTACGAAATTGTAGCAATTTTTTACAAAAATTATCTTTAATAATTTTTGTAAAAAATGCCCAAATTTCGTCGGCCTTTAGTCCTCGCGAAAGCGGGGAAGGAAAAATAATTTACCCGAGCTGGACTTAAGCAGGCTTATTATACCGCAAAATCGGCGACAAAACCCATTCTAAAAATCCGCCGATCAGGTTGGTCATAATCAACGCGCCGATAAAAATCGCTAACAGGCCGATTAATTTATAGCCCAATCTGGAACCGCCTTCAGTGCCAAGCTGGCGTTCGAAAAATTCAATCCGGCCAAAAGCGTTAAGCATGGCCTCTGATTTTATTACCATTAAAGCGCCGATGACAATAATTATTATGCCGATTAGAATATTCATAAATATTTTATCGGTTAATCAGTTAATCGGTTATCAGTTATAAATTAAAAATAAACTGATTAACTATATTGACTGCTTAACTAAATTTATTTTAAATAATTCAACGGATTATACTTAATCCCGTTAATTATATATTCAAAATGCAAATGCGAGCCGGTTGAACGTCCGGTTGAGCCCATTAGGCCGATAACTTCGCCTTTTTTAACTGATTCGCCTTTAGCCACATAAAATTTAGACATGTGGCCGTAGCGCGACTTTCTACCACCGCCGTGATCTATCACTATCTGGTTGCCGTAGCCCGTGCCCCAGCCGGCTACCTCAACCACGCCGGTGTCGGTAGCGTAGATCGGCGTGCCCAATTTATTGGCAATGTCTATGGCATGGTGGCGCCAAGAAAAATATTGCGTCAGCCTGGCGCCGACCGTGGGCCAGGCCAATTTATTGCTGGCGATTGACTTAAGATTATCCGGCTTAAATAAATCTTTTATAATGGAGCCGGCTGAAAGATTGCCGGCCGGCCGGCTTGAGGCGTAATAAGTCTTTTTGCCGCCGGGAATAATTAATTTTTGGCCCACCGACAGCCTTTCAACGCTGGCCAATTTATTCATTTCCATAATTAGATTAGCCTCTACGCCATATTTAGAAGCAATGGCGGCCAAAGTATCGCTGCGCGCCACTTTATAAGTTACGCCGCTCGTTGGCAAAATCGCCAGTTTGTCGCCCGGCCTGATTAAGCTGTAAGCGTTAAGATCATTCTCCCATAAGACGGTATTAACGCTGATGCCAAAATTAGCCGCAATTGTGCTAATAGTATCGCCAGCTTGCACTAAGTAATCAACCAGGCCGTCTCTGGGGCGCTGGATTTTGCTGGTAGCCGCTAAATCCGGTTTTCTGATGGCATCGCCGCCTTGACTTAAACCGCTAGTCTCATCAAATAAAGAACTATCTTCGGGCGTTGTCATCTCGGCCATGAGCTGAGGCTTAAAGGCGGTAAGATTATCTAAATAAGTCTGCTGCACCGGAGTAATAGCCGCCTCTTCGTCAAAATATTCTTCAATTAATTGATCATTTTCTCCGAATTCGCTTGAGATTATTTCCGACAAAAAAGTTTTATCAGCTATTTCATCAGGCGAAACCGCTTGGGTCTGGCTGGTTAAATTAAAAATAACAAAAAATATAGTTAAGCCGGCCACCACCAGATGAATTAATTTCTGATTAATAAAAAGGGCGGCTGATTTATTTTTAATTTTATCCGCCCAGCCAAGCCGTTTGCTAACTAAAAGATACCATAAATACAGTTTAACCAGCACCTTATAAAATATAAATCTTAAAACCGCTAGGCCCGGCTTAAAGGCCAGATTAACAAAAAAAGCGGACAACAGCCTCTTTAAAAAAATTAAAAAATTTATCAAAAATATCAGAAAATTAACTGATATTTTTTTAAAATTTCTGCTAATATTTTTTAATCTTAATTTATTAAAATAACACCATTATCTTAACATTTTAAGACCATTAAGTCAACCGCCGTAAATAAAAGCGGTCCGACCGCTGGTAAGCGGTCGGACCGCTGTATTTATTTAATGCTTTACACTTTTATCACCACCGGCAGTACCATCGGCCGGCGCTTGGTCTGGCTAAAGAGAAACTGACCCACGTCATTTCTAATCTTGTTCTTAACATAATCATCATCCGCCGGCGTGCGCGGATTATGGTCTTTAACAATTTTTTTAACTTTCATCCTAGTCTTTTGTATTAACTCCTTATTTTCTTTCATATAGACAAAGCCGCGCGAAATAATATCCGGATTGCCGATAGTCTCGCCAGTTTTCGTGTCAATGGTGGCGATCACCACGATCATGCCGTCCTCGGCCATCACCCGGCGATCGCGCAAAACGATATTGGAAACATCGCCCACGCCCAAACCGTCAACCATAACGTAATCAGTCAAAACTTTTTCCTTGGTTAGTTTGCCGACAACTTCGCCGCCGGCCATTTTATGGAATTCAACAATCTGGCCGTTGTCAGCCACGAATATTTTATTTTTTGAAATGCCGACTTGCTCGGCTAAATCAGCGTGCGCTTGCAGCATATAATGATTAGCTTCAATCGGCATAAAATATTCGGGCTTTAAGAGGCGCATCATTAACTTTAAATCTTCTTGTTTGGCATGGCCGCCGGCATGCACATCCATCATTTCATAATGAATTACGCGCGCGCCTTGCCTGACAATTATATCTTTCAAACTCTGGATGGTTCTTTCGTTCCCTGGAATAACCGATGAAGAAAAAATCACCGTATCGCCTTTTCTTAAGTTAACGCTGCGATGTTCGCTATTAACCACTTTCATTAAAAAGGCGTTACTTTCTCCCTGCGCGCCCGTGCCAATAATAATGATTTTATTATCCGGCAAACGGCCTAATTCATGATCTTCAACCAAAATTCTTGGATTAAACTTAAGATAGCCGATTTGCTGGGCGATTTCCACGTTATCATTCATGCTCCGGCCCTGAAGATTGATCCGGCGGCCGAACTTCTCCGCCAAATCAAAAAGTTTTTGCACCCGGCTAAGCTGGGAAGCAAAAGTGCCAATGATTATCCGGCCTTCAAGCTTTTCAAAAATCTTGCCCATTTCATCGCCGATGGAAGATTCGGAAATCTGATAGCCGGCATGCGTGGCGTCGGTTGAATCGGATAGTAAAAACAAAACGCCGGCGCCGCCGATCTGGGCAATGCGGTTTAGATCCGCCGGCTTATCATTCACCGGCGAATAATCTATTTTAAAATCTCCGGAATGGATAACCGTGCCTAAAGGCGTATGGATAATGGCGGCAAAGCAATCAGGAATGGAATGATTCACTCTTAAAGTTTCCACCAGGAAATGCTTGCCAAGCTGCAATTTTGAATTTTCATTTATCTCTTGGATATTTAATTTAGGGCATCTATTAAATTCCTCGGCTCTTTTCCTAACAATGCCGGCGGTTAATTTGCCCATGAACATGGTCGGATTGCCTAATCGGCCCATTAAATGGGGAATGCCGCCGATATGATCATAATGGCCGTGGGTAATGATCACGCCTTTAATCAGGTCTTTTTTAGAATCCAGATAATCCACGTTAGGGATGATGTAGTCAATGCCCGGCATGTCTTCTTCGGGAAATTGCAAACCCATGTCCACGATAATAATTTCGCCGTCATACTCAAACACGGTCATGTTGCGGCCGACTTCTTCCAGCCCGCCCAAAACAATGACTTTTAATTTATTTTCCGCCGGTCCGAAGGCTGCGGTTTTTACTCCAGCTGAGTCATAGCGCTTAGACGCCATAGCAGCGCCGGACCTGGAGGCAACTATTGGCTGCCTTCTGCTTCTTGGTTTATATTTTGTAATCATATGAGTAGTTATTAGTGTTAATTAGTTAATCGGTTTAGAAAATAATTTAATAACTGCTTAACTGATCAACTATTTAACTGATTTTTGGTGCCGGAAAGAGGATTTGAACCTCCATGGGATTGCTCCCACAGCGCTCTGAACGCTGCGTGTCTACCAATTTCACCATTCCGGCAATATTATGGGATGCGGAAAAGTTATAGAATCTATTTGCGTTATGAGTTATGAGTTATGAGCTTATTACCAAATAATTTTTTTGCCCGTATTAATATACCATTGTCCGATATTGCTTAAGCGGTCGCTGGGCGCAATAATATTTTTAACATTAAAGCCCTTAAGCTTCTTTGATTGAACATAAGTATAATTGGGGCTATAGAGAAATATGGCCGGTTGGTCTTCGGCCATAAGCTCTTGAAATTTCTGGTATTTTTCCAAACGCGTCTTAAGATCATTAGTTAAGCGCCCGTCTTCCAATAATTTATCAATCTCTTTATTGGCATAATCCGCGATATTCAAGCCAGTTGAACCGATTTGCGAAGAGTGCCACAAAGCGTAAGCGTCGGGGTCAGCGCCGGTCATTTCCCCGTAAATCAAGGCGCTAAAATTTCTCGGCCTGATAGCACCTGCTTGAATCTGACTGGCCGGCAATAAATTAATTTCAATTTTTACTTTTATCTCTTGCCAAAATTGGGCGATTAATTCGGCCGCCTGGCTATATTCCGCGTTATCTGCCGTAGTCAGCGTTATGGCCAAATAATCGTTATTTTTTATAAGCCACTTACCCGCGCCCATTTTTATCCTGGCCGCGGCTTGTTTTTTAATGGCTTCGTCTTTGGCGGTTAAATCTGTTTTCGCCTGATTGATATCCGCGGCGGTTAATTCAATAATTTTCCAGCCAGCTTCATAGAGCAAACGGCTTGAAGTGGCCGCGTCAAAATTATATTTCTTCATATCATGATTATAAGCGAAACTGTCTGGCAGTATGGGCCCGTCAATAATGCGGGCATTGCCGGCCATCACTTCAGCCACAATTTTATTTTTATCAATGGCATGAGACAGGGCTTGGCGCACCTTTTTATCGGCCAAAGCCGGATTGCCTTTGGCGTTAAAAAATACGACCATAAGTTTAGGCAGATTAAGATTGTAAAAATTCAAAGAATCTTGGGCCACTATTTGGTTTTTTTCCTGTTCAGGCAAATAGCTGATGCCGGAGATTAAGTTAGCGTTCAGCGCCGAAATTGCTTCCTCTAAATTGCCAAAGAGCTTAAAGCTGATGGTATTAATATGGGGCCGCTGGCCGTAATAGCGGTCACTCTTAATTAAAGTATAGGTTCTAAGATTGCCTGACTTGTCTTTGGCTAATGATTTAAATTTATACCGGCCTGACCCCACCGGCTTTAAATTCAATTCAGCCAAATTGGCCGCGGCCGGTTCAATTTGCTGCCATAGCTCCTGGGGCAGAATGCCGAAATTCAATAAATCTAAAAAAGCCGCGTAAGGCTCGGCTAAACTAAATTTAATGGTTTGATCGTCAATTTTTTCAATTTCCACGCCGGTAAAAACGGCTCTTAAAGGAGATTTATAATTGGCATTTTTAATGGCCGCAAAAGTAAAAATTATGTCATCAACGGTTAAGGAGCTGCCATTATGCCAAAAAGCGTCAGCTCTGATTTTTATGGTTATGATTTTGCCGTCTTGGCTGACTTCGTATTGCTCGGCTAAATCATTAACTAATTCGCCGTTACTGCCTCGCCTGAACAATGATGAATAAACTAAGGCGGTTAAATCGCTATCAAGGTCCGAAACGGCGGAATATAAGGGATTAATATATTTTATTGAACCGACGGCGCCCTCAATATAATCGCCGCCGTCTACCGGCATGATTTGCAAATGGGTATTATAAAATCTGACGGCTAAAAATATGGAACTAAAAAGAATCACCAGCAAACAGCCGCCGACCACCAGCCGTTCAGCCGGATTTAAGTATTTTTTTATGTACTTAAGCTGTTTTAAACTCGGCCATCTTGATTTGGCCAGAGAAAAAACTAATTTTTTATCCAATTCCAGCTTCGTCCGCCTGCCGGACAAATTTAAAATCAGGTTTTTAACCTTATAAAAAAATTCGGTTATTTTCTTAATTGATGAGTTCACATTAATTTTCTCCTTTGAAGAAATTAGCCTTTACCCAGTTAGAAATAAATTTCTAACTGGGCTGATACAATAAAATAACGGCTAACGAGACCGCGAAGAAACAAACGGCTAAAACTATAGTCATAATGAATAATTTTTTTTCTAGGCCCCTTTTGGTGCGATAAATATTTCCCGTGCCGCCAAAAACGCCGGATAGCCCGACGCCGCGGTTCTGCAAAAGAATCACCACCATTAAGGCAATCGCAACGCTAATTTGAATAAATTGTAAATTTCTCATGAAATTTATAGACTTATTACTTAATTATTTTCTTACCCCGTTAAATACGCTTCGCGTCCCGCAAGGATTTAACGGGGTGAAGCTGCTCTAAAATTTTAGCCAAAACATTTTTGTGATTCACCGCCAAATCGGCTAAAATTTTCCGATTTATTTCAATCTGATTAATTTTTAAAAGATGAGTA
>Ga0209541_10018591_pt1 | contig 10046 bp, 7 predicted proteins | sample RifCSPlowO2_01_FD_184027 | JGI IMG/M metagenome (GOLD analysis project Ga0209541, IMG submission 184027) | Groundwater microbial communities from Rifle, Colorado - Rifle CSP2_plank lowO2_0.1 (SPAdes) (version 2) | ecosystem: Environmental > Aquatic > Deep subsurface > Groundwater | place: Rifle...
CTTCCAGACCTGCCTTCACTTGCTGCACCGCTTGCCCGCCTGTTAATGCACCCAATGCTTGCACATACGGTCGATCATGCAGAAGGTTCCATAACCGTTCCGCGCCTTTCCGCGCACGAGTGTATTCGATAACGGCATGCTCAGAGCCGCTCAAGCGAATGACATCTTCAGCAGTATACTCTCTCCGCACACCTTCCCATCTCGGATTTGTTGCCCATTCTTCTGCAATCTTTTCTGTTCTGTTCATCGGATCACTCTTTTTTATACTTGGCTATATGCATGAAGCGTTAAGAACTCTGGGCATTCCTGTTTCATCACCATTTCCACAAACAACCGCGTTGCACTTGCAAACTGTGCGGTATATATCTTTTCCTCGCCGAGCTGTGCCTCAAGATCTTCCAGAACAGCAGTTACTGTTTCGTACACTAACGGCTTTGTTATTTCTCTTCCATCATCCAACCGTGCACCGTGCCTAAGCCATTGCCAGATCTGCGTCCGAGAAATTTCTGCCGTGGCAGCATCTTCCATCAGCCCGTAGAGAGGAACACAGCCCGTGCCTGAGAGCCATGTCTCAAGATATTGGATGCCCACAGAAATATTTGTTTTCAGACCTTCATACGTTATTGTGCCTTCCGGTACTGTGAGCAAATCTTTTGCGGTCACATGGACATCCTCTCGAAGACGATGCAGTTGATTGTCGCCAAGTCCTTTGAATGCCTCCCGTGCAATTTCAACAAGACCAGGATGTGCTACCCACGTACCATCGTGCCCTGCACGCACTTCGCGCCGTTTGTCTGCAATAACTTTTGCGATCGCTTCCTCGTTCTTCACTGGATCTTTTAACGGAATCTGTGCAGCCATGCCGCCAATTGCATACGCCCCACGTTTATGACATATCTGGATGAGAAGGTCGACGTACGAGCGCAGGAAATGGTTGTCCATTGTTACCTGGCTCCGATCTGGAAGAACAAACTCTGAATGTGCCTGGAGCGTTTTGATGAAACTGAAAATGTAATCCCAGCGACCGCAGTTCAACCCCGCAGAATGCTCTCTAAGCTCATACAAGATTTCTTCCATTTCAAATACCGCAGGAAGCGTTTCAATGAGCACTGTTGCACGAATAGTTCCTCGAGGAATGCCGACTTGGTCTTGTGCAAAATTGAACACATCATTCCATAAACGCGCCTCCAAATGACTTTGCATTTTTGGGAGATAAAAGTACGGACCAGAACCAGTTTCTCTCAAATATTTTGCATTATTAACAAAGAATACTCCAAAATCAAATAGTGATGCAGAGAATGGCTGCTCGGTCACGCTGTGTTTTACATGTCTTTCTTCTAAATGCCAGCCTCGCGGTCGCACAAATAATGTTGCAGGATTTTTGTTCAGAGCGTATTGTTTTTTAATTCCATATGGATTTTCACTGGTAAATGTAATCGTGCGGTGCACTGCATCGTATAGGTTTCCCTGTCCTGCGAGAATATTCTCAAACGTTGGCGATTCTGAGTCCTCGAAGTCTGCCATGTACGCGTTGGCGCCGGAGTTGAACGCGTTGATGACCATTTTTCTTGAAGATGCCGGACCAGTAATTTCTACCCACCGCTTCCGAAGGTCTTCTGGTGCTTCTGCAACTTTCCAAGAGAGATCTTCACGAATGTGCTGGGTTTCTTTCAAAAAATCTGGTAATGTTCCGCAATCAAAACTTTCCTGCCTTTCAAGACGATATTCCAAAAGTTCCCTTCGTCTATCTCCAAACTCGTACTCAAGATCACGAACAAAATCGAAGATATTCTGTCTCAGAACATGGTCCATACCAACTTCTTTTCCCGGAAGACCCATTTATTGTTACAGGATGCAGGAACATATTTAAACTTTATGGAGACAGTTGTCTGTTTTTATAGAAACCGCAACACTTAAATAATATTTAAGATTTTCAGAGCATCATGAACGATGACGTGTACCTCCGTGCTGTCGATAAAACAGTCAACTTTGATGCAGTCTTTACGCAAAAGGATTTTCCTGTGCTCACGTCTCTTCGCGATGTGATTCAGGGGTTTTCATTTCCCCGAGGGATGATCATGAACCTTGATTACCATACTGATTCTCTGGATCTTGAAGTTGTCGAAGAACTCTGTTACCAGCCCGTGTTTCAAGGACGAAGCTATCTCACTGGTGCGGCGTTCCGTGCATCTGAGGAAGGACTCGTCGCGATACTTATCCCAACAAAAGCAGACGAAGGCGAGGAACAGTACGATACGTTGTTATTGACTCGAGGGACACTCCCCCGTGAAATCATTGAAGAGATGTTAGGTCGGCTTGCAACCGTGTACTCTCTTTCTTCTGATTGAAAAAAATGACAAGATCAGAGTTGACAAAAGTTCCAAGTAACGATTTAGCTAATAAATTTGAAAGCATCTCTAAATCTCTTGAATATATTCTCAAGGATATTGCTAGATATAAAAATTTGAAATTAATAGGATATATTACAACCCCATTAATATTTGGATTTTTTATTGTTCGACATTCAAAAAACAAAATTTTAGATCTTGATCAAACGAAAAATAAATTGATTGAAGATTTAAGAAAAACTATTGCATCAGAATTTACTAAGTTAATTACTGCACATAATGGAATTGTTCAAGCTGATACATACTTGATATATGGTGACAAAACAACATTAATTAGGAATATCGACATCTTTTTGGAGATTACAAATTATTGGATGGAAAGAGAGAATAAACTTCCAGATGAGTTAATTGATTCCATTAAAAAATCCTATAAAGACATACAAAAAATAAAACAGAAAGTCTTAGAATATAATGAAAATTTTATTGGTCGAAGAAAAACTCAATACGCATATCTTTTCAAGAAAGATAATGTTACACTAGATAATGACCAACAAACCGCTATAGTCACAGATGACAAACATAATTTGATTGTTGCAGGGGCTGGATCAGGAAAGACAGAAGTTCTAATTACAAGAATTGCTTATTTAGTCAAAAGAAAACCAGATACAATTCAACAAGATCGAATTTTAGCATTGGCGTTTCAGAACAAGGCTGCAAACGAAATTAAAGAAAGACTCCAAAAAAGATACGAAATTGATGCAGAAATTAGAACATTCCATTCATTAGGAAGAAAAATAATAGATGATGCATATAAATCAACAAAAAGAAAAATTCCTGAGTTAAAACAGGAATGTTCTGAAGAATGGAAATTTCAAATTTATATAAAAAAATTATTTGATAAGTTACTTAATAATGATGCTGAATTACAAAATGAAATAATATCTTTTATGAAACATTATGGAGATAATGAAATAATAAGAGAAGAAGCAGATTTTGAAAAAAAAGAGGAATATTTTCAATATCAGAGAGAACTGACTTATACTGCTCTCGATGGTACTAAAGTAAAAAGTGAAACTGAACGAGCAATAATTAATTTTTTCCTTGTTCACAATTTAAATGGAACGAAAATTAAAGTTCTGTATGAACAACAAGCCCCGTGGATGAAGTACACAGACAAAAATGGAAAAGAATATACTCCCAAACCCGATTTTTATTTCCATGATTTTGATATATATTTAGAGCATTGGGCAATTGGAAAAAATGGAAGAGTTCCTAATTGGTTTTCAGGCAAAGATCCGACTAAAGAATATCTAGAACACATGAATTTAAAGAAGGCACAATTTGAAAAAAATAAGAAAACTCTAATTGAAACAACTCAAGCAGAATTTGAAGATAAAAAGTTTCATGAAATATTAAGAAAGAAATTCACAGATACTCTTAAACAAAAATATCCCGATAAGAATTTCGAACTTACTCCATTATCTTACAAAGAAATTGTTGAGAGAGTTTGGGAAGAGTGTAAAGAATTTGTAAATACTATCTCTATTAATCTATCTAGATTTATTGTTATTGCTAAAACATATAGTTTAGACCCACATGCAATTGAAAAAAGACTTGAAACTGAAAAGTGGTCTCCAAAACAATACTCTTTTGCAAAAATAGCTAATAAATTATATTTGGTATATGAAAAAGACTTGCGAGACAATAATCTTATTGATTTCTCAGATATGATTAATTTAGCAGTTAAAGAGTTAAGAAATAACAAAAAATTGTATGACGACGTATATGATCACATACTAATTGATGAATACCAAGATATAAGCACACAAAGATATGAATTAATAAAAGTCCTATTAGAAAAAAATCCATTGTGTAAGTTATTTTGTGTAGGAGATGACTGGCAAAGTATAATGGGTTTTGCAGGATCAAATCTGGACTTTTTTATCCATTTTGATAAATATTTCAATCATCCAGCGAGAACAGACTTAACTAAAAATTATAGGAGTATACAATCAATTGTGGAAGTAGGAGCACATATTATCAAAAACAATAAAGATGGTCAGATTAAGAAAAAGACAATATCAAATAATCATGAAACAAGACCAATCCTAGTTTACTCATCACTTCATCAAAAAGAATATTATGTGCCATATTATGAGCAGATAGCTAAACATTGTCTAGATAAGATTCAAGAATATTTTTCTAAGGGAGGTTATTCTTATGGTGATTTTATGATTTTATTAAGAATAGCTTCAAAACCGAAACTTAGAATTTTCATTACTCAATATGCTCAAAAATTGAATATTCCACTATCAGAAGAGCCTGACAAACCAAATTGTGTACACATCATGTCAGTCCATAGAAGCAAGGGCTTACAAGCCAGAGTTGTCTTAATACTTAATGTGGATAAAGATTTGTATGGATTTCCATGCGAATTAGAAAATCCTGAGATATTTGAACCAGCAATAAAAAATAATGATGGACTTAGAGAACAAGAAGAAAGAAGATTATTCTATGTTGCCGTAACCAGAGCAAAAGAAGAAGTTATAATGTACACACAAAAATGTTCAGAAAGTAGTTTTATTACAGAAATTAAGGAATTTGTCAAAAAAGAGGATTTAGGATATTAGCTATTTGAGGAAATTTAATGGAAGACAATATCGAATTAAATGATTTTGAAAAAAAAATAATTGAACAAGTAGAACATGCAAACATAAACGACATTGATTTTTCAGAGTGTAGTCCTTTGAACGTTGCTCAAAAAGTATTTGGGTTTAATGGTTTCAAAGAAAATGGACAAGAAAAAATAATTGAATTTATTCTACATAAAAAAGGAGATGTTTTAGGAATTATACCAACGGGCGGGGGAAAATCTGCTTGTTTCCAAATACCTGCATTAATTCAGAAAAATATGACTTTGGTAATTAGTCCATTAATCGCTTTGATGAAAGATCAAGTAGAAAGTTTAGTTAGAAAGGGAATTCATTCCACTTTTTTTATTAATTCTTCAATAAATGATGAGGTTAAAGAAAAGATAATTTCTTTAATTATACAAAATAAAGTAAAATTACTATATATCGCTCCAGAATCTTTACAATCTGAAAGAATTCAAAATATTTTATCAAAAACTATAATAGATTTAGTGGTTGTTGATGAAGCACACTGCATATCTACTTGGGGACATAACTTCAGACCTGATTATCTAAAATTAGCGGAGATAATAGAAACACTAGGTTCTCCACCAGTATTAGCATTGACCGCAACAGCCACAAAAAAAGTTATTATTGATATTAATACCCAATTAAAGAGAGATTTTAAGACTTTTAAGGCAAGTTTCGATAGGCCTTTATTGTATATGATTGTTCAGGATGTTCCTGATAATATCGATAAAGAAATCTTTTTGCTAAATTTAATTAAAAAACTAACAGGACCGACAATAGTATTTGCACGAACCAGAGAATTAACTGAAAACCTTTCAAATCTATTAAACCAGAATAACATAAGAAGTATTTTCTATCATGCTGGACTAAATTCTGAAGAAAGACAAAAACGACAAAACTCCTTCATGAATGGTGAATGTGATATTATTGTTGCAACAATTGCGTTTGGTATGGGTATTGATAAGAAAGACATAAGAAACATCATCCACTACAATATCCCTCAATCTGTTGAAGGATATTATCAAGAAATAGGGAGAGCGGGAAGAGATGGAGATAAGTCAAATTGTATTTTACTTTTTACCGAAGGAGATATTCATAGAATAAAAGCGTTAATTTCTACAGATTGGCCTAATAAAGAGAAAATTGAGGACTTAATTAGCCATTTAAAAAACAAAACAACTAATTTAATATTTGCGCATGCTAAAGGATTAGAATATGAAACTGACATGAAGGAGATTCCTATACGTTTGATTTTACATAGATTAGAAGAAGCAGAAGCAATAAAGAAATATTCTAGCGTACTACATAATTTTAAAGTAAAATTTAATAAAAATCATCTTGAAATTATAGCTTTATCAGATAAAAAATATGTTGAGGATATTAAAAAAATATTATCTTCTGAATATTTTAAAAGCAAACGATCAATCATTAATCTTGAGATGTTAGTTGATGAAACAAAAATGAATTACTTTAAAGTTCTAGAAATTTTTAGGTATTTGGCCAGTCAGAAGCATGTAGAGATAACAAAAGAACAACATAAAGATTTGATTTTTATTAAAAAAGAACTAAATTCATTTGACATTACACCTCTTATAACTCTTTTCCAAGATATATTAAATAAAAACTACCAAAAAATTGATGATCTTGTTAGATGTCTAACATCTCAAAATTGTATTCGTAGAAGTATCTTAGAATACTTTGATGAACCAAACTTAAAAACTAAATGTGACATGTGTTCTAATTGTGTTGCATTAGAAATGTTAAATACCATACCTATGAAGATAAATGAGAATTATGCAACTGATGAAGAGATAAATGCACTATCAAGTTTGAAAATAGATATAAATAGTGACGAATTTCATATTATTTTACTAAAATCTGTGGGAATTGATAAGTGCATTCCTAAAAAAGATTTCGCTAAAGTATTAAATGGTACTTTACATAGATTCTCTGCAAAGTGGAAATTTGAATTATGCTCTTATAATATATTAAAAGAAGAAGAATCAAGGATTGAAGATACTGTAAATAAATTAGCATCTGATGAATTAATAGAAATTACTCCTGAGGGTGAATTAAGAATTACAAAAAAAGGAATGAATACTCTGTTTAAATGATGGTCATTATTAATAATTCACAAACTTGTAGCATTTATAAATAAAAACATCCGAATTCTTAACAGCCGACACTTAACATCTACAGGTTGAACAATACGGCTCAACAGAAAGATTTATAAACTATTTCTCTTTTTCCAGAGCCTACCCGTTAGAACTACACGGTATGTAGGAGGGCATGTATGGATCAAAAAGAATTTCTCACCAGTGTACAGGAATTACGGAAGGAAAAGAAACGGAACTTTGCACAAACCGTTGACCTGCAAATTCTACTCAAGAACCTCGACATAAAAAAGCAAGAAGCAAAGATTGATCTTTTTGTCTCGCTCCCAAATCCTCGCGGAAGAAAAATTACTGTCTGCGGCCTTGTCGGCGGAAGCCTCCAGAATGATGCAAAAGAGTTCTGTGATCATGTTATTCTTCAAGACGATTTCAAAGGATTTGCCAACGATAAAAAAGCTTTAAAAAAGCTTGCACGCGCTTACGATTTCTTTATTGCACAAGCGGACATCATGCCTGCCGTTGCTACAACTTTTGGACGCTACCTCGGTCCTGCAGGAAAAATGCCGAACCCGAAAGCTGGTGCTATCGTTCCCCCACGTGGGACAACAAAACCTATTGTTGAAAAGCTGCAAAATTTGATACGTGTCAGCGTCAAAAACGATCCGACACTGAAATGTCCCGTCGGCAAAGAAGACATGAAAGATGAAGAAATTGCCGCAAACGCGCTTGCTGTCTACACTGCAGTTGTCAACGCGTTGCCGCAGCATGAACAAAATATCAGACAAGTCATCTTAAAGTTCACGATGAGCCAAGCAGTTGCTGTGGGAGGAAAAAAATGAGTAAACCCAAAGCCCACGTGAGTGATCAGAAAAAGCAAACCGTTACCGAGCTTGTTTCACTTATCAAACAGTATCCTGTTATTGGTCTAGTAAATATGGAAAATCTCCCCGCACCGCAATTGCAGAACATGAAACGCGGTCTTCGCGGAAAGGCAATCCTTCAGATGACAAAGAAGCGATTGATCACCATTGCGCTTGCACAGGCAGGTGGAACTTACTCGATGCTTACAAAAAAAATCGTGGGCATGCCTGCACTGATATTTACCAAAGAAAATCCGTTCAAACTCTACAAACTATTAGCTGCAAGCAAAAGCCAAGCGCCTGCAAAACCAGGACAAGTTGCGCCGTGTGACGTGACTATTCCTGCAGGAAAAACTCCGTTTGCCCCTGGTCCTGTTATCGGAGAACTCGGGCAGCTCGGAATCAAGACAGGGATTGAAGATGGAAAAATTGTCATCAAAGCAGATACGGTTGTTGTCAAAGAAGGGCAGCCGTTCACGCAAAAAGTTACTGAAATGTTGACACGAATGAATATTTTCCCAATGGAAGTTGGGCTGAATATTGTTGCCGTGTATGAAAAAGGAGTAATCTTCGACCATAAAATCCTAGCAGTCGATGAGAAAGCGTACATCCAGAACATCATGCAGCTTCACACAGAAGCATTGAACCTTGCCGTGAAAATCGGATACGCAAGCAAAGATACTGTCACAATCCTCTTGCAAAAGGCACATCGTGATGCCTCTGCGTTGGCTGATAGCCGAGATATCCTAACCTCTGACAATGTGGGGAAGATAATGGCTAAAGCTGAAGCACAGGCTAATGCCTTGAAGAGTAAATCAAACCTATAGGAGGCAAAAAATGGAATACGTTTACAGCGCAATGCTCTTGCATCGAGCAGGGAAAGACATTAACGAAGCAAACGTTAAGAAAGTTCTCGAAGCTGCTGGCGTCAATGTCGACGAGGGCAAAGTCAAAGCCTTGGTTGCTGCACTTGATGGCGTGAACATCGAACAAGCAATCAAAGAAGCTGCTGTTCCTGTTGCTGTCGCTACGACTGCACCTGCAGAAGCAAAGCACGAGAAGAAAGAAGAAAAGAAAGAAGAAAAAAAATCAGCTGAAGAAGCTGCTGCTGGACTCGGCGCACTTTTCGGTTAAAATTTTTCTTTTTTTATTTTGAGAAATTTCTCTCATTTTTTTATCTCCCCCAAAAAGTTTTTAAACCTACGGATTTTCACACAATGATAACAAGACGCAATAAACCAACAGAGGTTTCTAATGGGTGATGAAGTTTCAGTAACACAAACACACGATGTCCCGACCGATATTAATACTCTCAAGACTCGGCTTGACGAGCTCAATACAGAAAAGGAAAAGTGGTTTGCAAGAAAGGAAGAGCTCAAGCTAAAAATCGCCGACCTGATACAACAAGTTCGTGCTACAAAAGCAAAGAACGATGATCTTTCTAAGAATATCAAAGAGCTCAAAGAGAAGCGCGAAGAACAAAACCAGGAAGTGAGGCGACTAATCACCGAGATTAAAGGAATACAGCAAAAAAGTTCTGTGATAACAAAAAATCCTGACATAGTGAGAAAACAAATCGCAATGCTCGAGACAAGGATTGAAACTGGTGCCATTTCTTTTAATCAGGAAAAAAAGATTATGCTGGAGATTAAAGCTCTCAAAAAAGAATATGATGCTGCAAAGAAAACTGATGAAGCAAACAAGGGAGCGCGTGAAATTTCCAAAAAGATTGATGTAGCAAAGAGATCTGCAGAAATGTTTCACACCCAGATGAGCGTGCTCGCAAAAGAAAACAAGGAATCATATAAAGAGTTTCTCCGCCTTTCCAAAGCGATTAACACGATCAAGAAAGAAGAAGAAGATGCATTCGCAAAGTTTGTTGCCTTCAAGCAAGAATTTTCGGCACTCAATAAAAATTTCAAGGAGAGAATGAAAAAGGGTATTGAAAATAAGCATTTCCGAAAGAAAGAGAAAGAAAAGATGAATAAAGAAAAAGATATGAAAAAGCTTGAAGAAAAAAAAGGAGAAGTTGAAGAAAAAATCAAAAAACGAAAAGTTCTCACA
>Ga0209541_10018593_pt1 | contig 10045 bp, 11 predicted proteins | sample RifCSPlowO2_01_FD_184027 | JGI IMG/M metagenome (GOLD analysis project Ga0209541, IMG submission 184027) | Groundwater microbial communities from Rifle, Colorado - Rifle CSP2_plank lowO2_0.1 (SPAdes) (version 2) | ecosystem: Environmental > Aquatic > Deep subsurface > Groundwater | place...
TCCGTGAGGCGGGAGGGGAAGGTTTTGATGTCAACGAGATTGGTGCGTCCGTTCTCAGACTTGTATCGCTTGAGCGTTGCGTGTCTGAAGCCCATATGCTCCAGTTTCAGAAGTTCCACCTCAAGAAAATCAATCGGAGCGCGGTTGATGCGGATGGACGAACCGGTAAGAATGGCGGCGGTGATAAAAAACATCGCCTCAATCGGGTCTTCCGAGAGCGCGTACGAGTAATTTGCGCTGATGTCAGAAACGCCATGAACAACGAGCGTTGTCGCGCCGACGCCCTCAATCTTTACGCCCAAACCTTCAAGGAAGAAGCACATCTCCTGCACTTGATAGTTAGCCGAAGCGTACTTGATGACGGATGTTTCGGGAATGAGCGCGGCGGCCATAAGCGCATTTTCGGTAACCGTATCGCCCGATTCATAGAGTATAACTTCCGCAGGACGCAACTCCTTTCGCTCCACGAGATAGTCCTTGGAACGGGTCTTAATGCGCGCGCCGAATTTCTGTAGGGCGATGAGATGCGGACGAACATCTCGGCTCCCCAGCCGGCAGCCGCCGGGGTGAGGGAGCGTAAAACGCTTCGCGCGGTGGAGAAGCGGCGCGAGGAGCATGACAACGCTCCGCGTTTTCTGGGCCGATTCCCGATTGATGGCGGAGAGGTCAAGGCGCTCGGGTACGCGGATTTCTGCACTATTGCCGCTCCATTTGACTGAGACGCCGACACTTTGGAGCATCTCAATCACGCGGTTCACTTCCTCAATATGCGGGACATTCCGGAGTGTCGTCACGCCGCGGTTGAGCAATGATGCGCAGAGAAGCCCCACCGCACCGTTCTTGGAGGTGCGAGTTGTAATCGTTCCCCGCAATTTCCGCCCTCCCTCTATTTCGATATTGAGCGAGCGGTCGGAAAGTTTCAAAATATCGCGGTTCAGCGCCGCGCTGATTTTGGAAAGCGTCTCGGTGGAAAGGTTTTGCTCGCCGTTTTCAAGGCGCGCCATCGCGCTCTGCGATGTCTTGAGTTTCTTCGCAAACGCGGACTGCGAGAAACCGCGCTCCTCGCGGAGATCGCGGATAAGGGCGCCGATATGTTTGAGACGGGAAAAGGGCATGAAGTCAATTGAAGTTAATTCCACAGTGGCAAATACCTACGGCCGTAGGTATTTGCCACTACACGGGCTGGGAATATGAACACGGAACTGACTCGGAAAGATTTCGTGTTTGCTCCGTGTTTTTGCTCGGCGTCTGTTTTGTGTCTCTCAAGTATAGCAAACAATTCCTAGGGGGCGCAACCCCCTATATCATAAATGTGATAGAAACTTTCAATCGTGGTAAATACTTACGACCGTAGGCAAATGCCACGCGCGCGGAAATGGAGGAGATAGAAAAATCGTCCCCCTCAGTTTGAGCGGAGACGACTTTGGTCAGTGTGCACAATATGTTCTTGTGAAGACACTCGACACCCAGCTCGACTCGCTCAATGCGAGGTGTGCCGAGAACTTCTTGAAAGTACTGACCACGATAGAGGGGATTACAGAAGGTGGTCTCGCGCGCAGATAAGGCGGAAGCGGCGGGACGCGATGTGAGCACTGTTCGCACTGCGGTTTCGGGGGCGGAAGCGGCGATAGCGTCGGCGCGCGATACCACCGTTGCGGCGCAGGCGGCGAAAACCTATGCGATAGAAGTAACAACCGAAGAGACGCTTCGCGCGGCAGTCGAAGCGGCTCGAGAAGCGCTTCGCGCGGATTTGACGACAGTGCGGGAGAGCGTCAAGGAGACGCATACGGCGCTTCGCGTTGCGGCGACGACGCTCGCGCAGATTCCGCGAGTGAATGATTTAGAAGTGGAGGCGGAGGCCGAGACAGAGGCATCCGCGACGGTTAACTAACTCGCGTATATGAAGAAACTACTTGTATTTATTGTTTTCGCTCTCATTATCATCCTCGCGTTCATGTACTGGGGACCTGCGGAAACGCCGGGGAGTCCGAGTGATTCCTCTGCCGACACAATCGAGGACATCACGGAAGATGTGGAGGACATTGACTTCGGAGACCTCGATGCTGACTCCATGGAACTCGATGCGGATGTCGAGAGTCTATAGAATCTACAGAAGCAGAACGGATGAAGACACCTCCGCGAGTCGGGGGTGTTTTTTGACTGATAGGTGAGTGCCGGTCTCCTTGGTTTTTCCTTCCAGCACCCGGCTTTTTTCTTTGCTATACTTTCAGCATGATAGTCGTAGATGTAGAGACAACCGGAGTAGACGCGCGACTGTGTTCGCTGCTTTCCGTGGGGGCAGTGGAGTTTGAGCATCCGGAAAATCAGTTTTACAAAGAATGTTATGCATTTCCGGGCGCGCATATTGAAAAAGAGGCGCTGGTGATAAGCGGGTTTAGGGTGGAGGAAATCACGGCAAATAACCAATCACCAATAACCAATAACCAAAAAAGAACCGATAGGGAAGTGGTACTCGCGTTTTTGGAGTGGATGAAGACATGCAAAGAGTGGACGCTTGCGGGGCAGAACCCATCGTTTGACCGCTCCTTTCTGGAAGAGACCGCGCATCGTTACCATGTTAACTGGCCGCTCGCACATCGCACGATTGATGTGCACTCAATCGCGTACTACCACATAAAGAAGCGGGGGATAGAGCCGCCGCAGAAAAACAGCCACTCGGCTCTGAATCTTGACCGCATCTTGAAATATGTCGGACTTTCCGCGCGCGCGAAAAAGCACAACGCGCTTGAGGATGCAAAACTGGAAGCGGAAGCACTATCGCGATTACTATACGGCAAAAATCTACTCACGGAATACTCCTCTCTTTCGGTACCCAACTATCGGACTTGACATACCAATATCCGTATATCGGCTTATTCGCACGAATAAGCCGATATAGGTTTCGTCTTCTACTTTCGCACGCATTCTGAAAGGTGGTAAATACTTACGGTCGTAAGTATTTGCCACTTTTTATTATCCTATCCTTTTTCAACTCCAAACAGACCGAACTCACATAATACATAGTACAGCGGATTTCTAATGCCCGGATACAAAATGCAATGGATTACACGGCTCAACAGAGCCGTATTTTATATTGACAGGGTAGAATAATCGTTGCGAGATATTGACAGGGAGGACTAAGTATGATAAGATACAACAACAATCAGACGAAGGTCTGGTTGTTTGTTTAACTGAAAATCAAGGAGTAAAGCGACTATGATTTTCGTTACCCCGTGCAGTATTTCGCCTTTAGCGAAATAAATCCTAAAAGGATTTTACTACACAGGGTGATGATTTTTATGGTCATCCACCCAAGGCGGACTCCCTAAAAATCAATCATGTTCCAAATAGCAACAACGATGTTATTGATGTTCGGGACCTTTTACGGCACCGTACCATTAGCGGGTGCGACGGACGCACGCGCAAAAATTGCCGCCCCTGCGCAAGAAACCGCTCCCATGAATCAACCGCTTACTCTTGAGGAGTATGTGCGGCTCTATTACTACGATACGCCGATTCTCGCCGAGATTGCGCGCTGCGAATCGCGATTCCGGCATACAGGAGTTGACGGCAGGGTCATCCGCGGCGAGGCGTCCCGCGAAGATGTCGGGGTCATGCAGATTAACGAGTTCTACCACGAGGAACGCGCCGAAAATCTCGGACTGAATCTCCATACGCTCCAGGGAAACCTTGCGTACGCCAAATGGCTATACGGCAAAGAAGGCGAAGCGCCGTGGTTCGCATCCTCCAAATGCTGGCGGAGCAAAGATACGCTGGCTTTGGCACACGCAGTACAACAAAAGAATTAAGCTCGAAAACCTCTCCGTACAGGAGAGGTTTTTGCGAGCGCGCGTTTTTACCTGTCTTCTTCGTCCAGAATATCTTGGACAATTCTTTCCACCGCTTCCTCAACGTCTGCATGTTGCTTTTTAACCGCCTGTTTCAGCAACCCGTAAATAGCATCGGGCGGAAAATCACCCTCTGCGGGACCGCCTTCATACCTTTTCATTTGTTTAATTGTCCTCCCTCCCGCGATCTGTTTTTGTATATATTCTTTCCATAGGTCCTTGAAGAGAACGAGGGCGCTCTCGGGATTTTCTTCAAGAAGTTTCTCAACTCTGGCATCGGATTCTGAACGGTCCATTGGGTCAGAGTCCGCGCTCCGTATCATGACAATTCTGTCCAGGAGCGCGCGACTGCGGCCCTCATGGTTCGGTTTCAACGGTGCTTTTTCTTGCGGGTGCTCCCCATTCATACTGTTCAGTATAATCTCATCTTCTTACCCTTTCAAGTCTTTTAGCGGATGGAACTTTTTATGGGAGCTTTCCGCGTACTTATCGGACGCATGGACATAGCGCGTCGTCGTCTGGAGGGATTCGTGGCCGAGAAGAATTTGAATGGCGGCGGGATTCGCGCCTTGCTCGGCAAGGTATGTCGCAAAACCGTGCCGGAATGAGTGCGCAGAGGTGGGAACAACGATGCCGAGAAGTTCCTTGTAGCGCTTAATCTTCATCTGCAAGTAATTCGACGAGATGCGGGCTTTGCTCTGTCCGCTGTTCTTTCCGCTGTAGGGAACAAAGAGCGCCGGATTGTCGTTGTCCGCGCGTGTCAGAAGATAATCCTTGAGAAGCACCTTGGCGCGGTCGGTCAGATAGACGAAACGTTCTTTTTTGCCTTTCCCGCGAATAAAAATCTTTCCGGTCTCGTTAATCTGGTCGCGGTTGAGCGACAGAAGTTCCGAAATGCGCATACCGGTTGAGAACAAGACTTCCAGCATGACGCGGTTGCGCAGTGCGATCCGTTTGTTCTTTTCAAATTTAATCGGGGATTCAATAAGTTCCACCAAAGAATCAAACTCGGCGACTCGCGTGTGGGTGCGGGGCATCTTCAGGAGTTTGATTGATGTCGGGGCTACCGGAAGCTTGTAGTCCATATCCACGAGATACTTAAAGTAGCTTCGCAAGCTTGACAGCGCGCGATTGACCGAGCCCGCAGAGAGCTGAACAGCGCTTTTGCTGCCCTGAGCTGTCTTCCGGTCCTCCGAAACCAGATATGCCTTGTACAGTTCAAGGGTGCGCTTAGTAATTTTCTGGAAATCAACTTGCGCATCTTTATTGAGAAAATACTCAAAGGTTGCCAAGTCGCGCTCGTAGTTAAAGAGCGTGCGCGGCGAATAGTTATTCGTCTTGATACGCAGCAAAAAGTCGTCTTCAAGGGGAAGGGACATTTCAAAAGTATAGCAAAGAGGGGACACTCCTGAACCGCTCTCGCTGTGGATAAGTGAGTAGTAGGGTAATTATACTCATACTCTCCTCCCAACAAAAGGAAAGCGAGCCTCTCCCCCTTCCCTCCCGTGAAGCGCAAATTATTGACCTTTGTTGAGAAGTAGCTGCAAATTATTCCAGACGAGTTTAATCACAATGTTTTCCCATACCCAGGAGAGCGGCGTGAGAATCCAATTCCAGAGTTTGACGAGTAAATCCCACACATAAGCAAAGTTTCCCTTCACATCCGGCGAATTGACAATGTCTTTCAGGTTATAGCCGAAAAACCCGAGCACGATGAGCGCGAGCACGATAAGAAGTATAATTTTGATGAATCCTCTGTTCCCTTTCATAGTGTTGTGAGCACTTTTGATTTATTGAAATAATTTTTTACCGCTTCGTATTCCTCCTTTGAACAAAATTCTTTTTCTGCAAATCTCGTTGTGTGAGGATTGACCCAACAAAATCTTTCATGTTCCTCTGAAAGTTGTACTTCGCCTCCCAGATACTCGCCGTCATAAACCGTTTGCAGGATGTATACGCCTTTATAGAAGCGTCTGAATTGAAATAGCGGTTTTCCAACTTGATACTTCACATCCGTGCCTATTTCTTCCTGGATTTCTCGGTCCAGAATCTGCATGAGTGGAACTTCACCCTCAACATTGTCAATCCTTCCGCCCGGAAAGTCATAGTGCTCTTCCGAAACCCGAAGCATTAAAACTTCTCCGCCTCTTCGCAAAAGAATCTTTAATGCGACTTGATAGAGCGCGTAATCGCGTTTTATATTCTCTATTTTAGTCATATAAAGAAATCTGGATTCCCGTTTTCACGGGAATGACAGACCTTACACAAGGGCGAACTAATAATATCATAAATATGACAATGGGTTAAGGTATGCCTTAAGGTCTGCCACTGGCATCGTGTAGGTGCCGCGGCAGACCGCGCTTTTCCGATTCAAGACGCGCACGCCCTGCGTCGCATAGACAGTAAAGTGCAGATGCGGTCCCGTAGCGTATCCCGTATCTCCGCTGTAGCCGATGACCTCGCCCGCGCCGACCGCCTGCCCCTCGTTTACTTTAAGAAGCGAAAAATGCGCGTAGAGAGTGGAGAGCCCGTTTCCATGTTCAATAAGAACCCACTTGCCGTAGGAAGCGCCCGGGCAGACCGTGTCCGTGTTCCCTACCCCTTTCACTACACCATCCTGCGCGGCGCGCACCGGCGTGCCGATTGAGGCGCGCAAGTCAATGCCGTTGTGTCCCTGTCCATTGTAGCCGCCCGCGCGCGAAAATGATGTACTCCCAAACTTCTGCGTAATCTTCACGACATCAAGAGGCCAACGGAGCACCCCCGCACCGGTCTCCGGAAGCCGGGAGGGGTCAATCGCGAATTGGAGTTCCGACTCAAATGCGAGCAGTTCCCTTTCAAAAGCATTACGTCGCGCTACCCGTTCGTTCAGAAGCCTCTTATATTCCGATTCTTTGTTTTTTGTCGCCGCGAGAAGCGCGCTTCTCTCTTTTTTGCGTCCCGCAAGAAGCGCTCTACGGTCGGAGAGCTCGCCGCGAAGCGCGACAAGCTTGCGGCGGTTCGCCTCATTCTGCGCGCGCGACTCCTCCAGTCCGGCTTTGAGCGCCCGCGTCTCCGTAAGGTCGCTTTGCACACTTTTCTGAAACCGCTCCAGAATATCCACGCGCTCCCAAAAAGCGGAAAGCGTCCGATTCGCCAACAATCCTTCCACAAGCGAATCATCCTCTGCGCTTCGCATCGCGCGAATCGTCTCGGCAATTGCCTCGCGATTGCCGCCGATACGGCGCTCCTTTGCTCCAATTTCCTGCGAGAGTTTTTTAATCGCAAGCGACACGGCGGTGATTTTATTTTCCGCAACGCGGATTTCGGCTGCTATCTTCTTCTGTTCCACATCAATGACCCGCACGGCGCTCTGTAAGCTCTGCGTTTCCTTTCCAACCGTCTCCAACTCGTCTTGATAACCGATAATCTCCTTTTCCAATTCCGCAATCGCGCTCTCCCGCTCGGCAATTTTGGCGCGTAAGTCCTCAATTGTCTCCGCACGCGCCAAAAAAGGCACGGACCAGAGCGCGAATACCGCAATACCAATGCACAGCAACCGTGTCATTCGCCTATTTTAGCATACCGAGCGCGACAGTAATCCGCGCGAGCGTCTCTTCTTCTCCCAAAATTGCGGCAAGCGTAAAGGGGTCCGGTGATTTTTCGCGCCCCGAGAGCGCAACACGCAGGGGCCAGAGCACATCTCCCTTCCCTTTTTCTTCCGCATACGGCAAAAGAGTTTCTTTAATTTCTTGTGCCGTGAATGGCTTCGGAGCAATGCTTTGCAAAAGCGGCATAATTCCTTCCAGATGCGCTTTCGGCTCGGTAGATGCCTTCTTCCAGCGAAGAAGCGCAGGCGGATATTCGGGCTTTTTGAGCAGATAATCAAACTCCCCTTTCCCCATCTCCGTTTCTATATCGTTCCAGACACTCACTCGCTCAAAGAGCATCTCCGCAAGCGCATTTTTTTGCACTTCATTTTTCCCGCGCAGGAGTTGCTCCGGCATGTGGGGAATCACTTGCTCCGCGCCCCCGTGTTTCTTCATATACTCCTTGTTGAGCCAGCGGAGTTTTTCCTCATTGAAGATTGCGCCGCCCTTTTGCACTTTTGAAAGGTCAAACTTCTCAATGAGTTCACCTAGAGAAAAGATTTCTTGGTCAGTGCCGGGATTCCAGCCGAGAAGCGCGAGAAAATTGAGGAGTGCGTCCGGGAAGTATCCCCTGTCGTGATATTCAGTTACTGACACGGCTCCGTGCCGTTTGGAGAGTTTGCTCCGGTCAGGCGCGAGAATAAGCGGAATATGCGCATAAGCGGGACGCGGAAAACCAAGCGCCTCCTGAAGCAGAATCTGACGCGGGGTGTTTGAGATGTGGTCTTCGCCGCGAATCACATCCGTAATCCCCATTTCGTGGTCGTCAATGACCACCGCAAGGTGGTAGAGCGGCTCCGCAAGCGACTTTGCAATCACCATATCGCCGAGCTCGGTCGTGTCAAGCTCTATGCGCCCGCGAATCAAGTCGTCAAACACAATCTTCTTGTTCGGGTTTCTGAAGCGAATAACCTCACTTCTTCTCTTCTCTTCTCCCCCTCTTTGAGGGGGAGTGCTGAGTCCGCGAGGCGAGGGGGTGTCTTGAGGATGAGATTCAATGGCGTGAACTTCTTTTGACAGATATGCCTGCCCCCCGTCAATCAATTTCTTCAGATATCCCCGGTAAATGTCTTTCCGCTCGCTCTGCCGCCAAAACGGTTTTCCATCTGGCAATACATCAAAAGAAAACCCGAGCCACTCAAGCGAGCCTAAAATGTTCTGCTCATATTCCGGCTTTGACCTCGCCTCGTTCGTATCCTCCAACCGCAGGTAGAGCTTCCCGCCGTGATGCTTTGTGTAGAGGTAATTAAACAGCGCAGTTCTTGCCCCGCCGATGTGGAGGTTTCCGGTCGGCGATGGCGGAAAACGAGTGATAACTTTTTGCATAGTGTTTATTATTAGGATATTTTTGGTCTTTGTCGGTAATGCCGTCTTTTGAAATGGAGCTGACGCGAATAAATAGTTTACCTTCTTCTTGATACGCATCACTTCCCGGCTCAAAGCCCTTTTTAAGAGTCGCCAACTCACCGAGCGTTATTCCATTATTCGCGCGAATTAGAGAATAGATTTCTTGGTACTTCAGTTGAAAATACTCGGCGTCAATGCGATTTGCCTTTTTGACTTCGGATAAGCCAACCACACTGTACAAACTCTGCTCTTCCCTAAAGTCCTTCAATCCCAGTTCTTCCAAAAGCAGGTTTTCTGCTTGGGAGTAAAAGACTTTCGCCCTTTCTCTTTCGTGAAAAGCATTTGCCGCACTTGCTGTTCAAGAAAGTGGATAAAAAATAAGGAGAAATGACTTGATGATTATGCAACCGGATTAGACCTACATGTCGGTCAGCATTTGCTGAGAGCATTGACTTGTCTATAACTTTTGACGGGGCAAAGAAGGTGAACGGACGCAAGCGCCATATCGTCACCGATACGCTGGGACTCCTGCTCAAGGTAGTTGTGCATGAAGCGTCGCTCCCCGACCGGCTCGGAGCGGAAACGGTACTCATTAAAGTGCGCGCGCAGTACAAACGTATCAAAAAAATCTTTGCCGACCAGGGCTACACGGGGAGAATCATCGAGACCGTCAAACGCACCTTCGGTTGGTTCGGTTTCTACCGGCGGCTTGCCAAAGACTACGAGCGCTACCCTTCCCACAGCGAAGCGTTCGTCTACATCGCCATGTCAAACATCATGCTGTGCCGGCTATCCGCGGGTTAGGCAAGGGTTTTGGAACATGCTCTAGAACGATATGCCCTTATTTCTCATCTTGACCTACTTTTTAAGAACTCTTTCAAATGCGAAGATAGCAGACAATACTACAATTGTCAACTCTTTACTCTTTTCGGTCTGGTGTTAAGATTGCTTTTACCTGCGGAGAGTCCCGATAGATTAACTTTTACGCCTTATTTCGGCTAGCGAGGAGCGCCGCGCAGACTTCTTAGTTTGCATGGCGTCCGAGCGAAGACGAAACAAAGGTTCAATACCTCATAGCTCTGCTCAACGGAACCTTTATTTTGACTGATTTTAGTATTTAGATATTTTTCGATATTCGATATTCGATATTCGAAATTTCTTAACACCATGCCCCAAATAACCCCTGAAGTTGAAGCGTTTGCGCGGATTAAGGTCTTCGGC
>Ga0209541_10018594_pt1 | contig 10045 bp, 9 predicted proteins | sample RifCSPlowO2_01_FD_184027 | JGI IMG/M metagenome (GOLD analysis project Ga0209541, IMG submission 184027) | Groundwater microbial communities from Rifle, Colorado - Rifle CSP2_plank lowO2_0.1 (SPAdes) (version 2) | ecosystem: Environmental > Aquatic > Deep subsurface > Groundwater | place: Rifle...
GCGGTTGTTCTGCGGGGATGCCTGCTTGATGGTTGGCCAATCGCGCGAGAGCATACAAAAGCGATGAGAGGCGGTTCATATAAGCAAATAACTCCTTCTTGTGCTCTTTTTCTTTTTCGAGTGCGTCGACCACGCGGCGTTCGGCACGGCGAGCGACCGTGCGCGCATGATCGCATAATGCAGCAAGTTCGGTGCCGCCGGAGACAAAGAAGGTCGTGATCGGTGGTAATTCTTTTTCGATCGCATTGACCCAACTACTCAACTTTTCTACACGTGTACTGTCCATCTGCTTTGCCGCACCTGCGAGCTCAGCTTGCACGATAAAGAGGTCATGCTGCACATCGGCAAGCAGATCATGCCACGCCAGCTCAGCGATCGCTGTTGTATTTCCTCCCGAGAGCTTCACCACACCCAACAGCGCATTCACTTCATCGACAGAACCGAGCGCCTCTGCGATAGCAGAACTCTTTGAAATTCTTTGGTCGCAGCCGAACGTCTTGGCTTGCCCGTTTTTGCTTGCAAAGAGTCGGGTCGTACCGTCGTCCCCTTTTCCTGTATAGAGCATCCCACCAGTATATGTCACAGTGTCTCTTTGAGAAAACAAGACCGCGTGCTAACGTAGCCGTAGACTGTTACTGAAAGGGGTGCGTCATGTGGAATCCCTCCCTGGCCAAAGCGGCTGCATACAGGAAGGCGTTCTGCATCGGCCTTCTCCTCACGTGCGTGCAACTTTTCATTCTTTTTTTTCTGGTAGCAAGCCGAACGCTTGGCGCTGACACGATACATAGCGCTGGTGATCTCCTCACGCTCGGAGGAACGGCCTATCTTCTTGCGAGAACTTGGGCGAATGAAGACGTCTTCCTCAAGAAGCGTCGGATGTGGCTCTCCTTCGGCGCATGGTCGCTCGCGCTCGGCGGTCTCTTCATCGCCGCTGAATCCTCGCTCGACCTCTGGCATGGCGGCGCATCGGTCCAACTGCGTGCATGGCCGCTCTTTGTTGCAGCGCTCGGTGGTGCACTCGGGAATTGGTGGATGCACCACACGGTCCACTCGGCAACACATGTGCACCGAGACGCGCTTGATCGGAACAATCTCGACCACATGTTCTGGGATGGCGTGCTATCGTTCGCAGTCTTTCTGTCCTACGTGTTCGGCACGACACTGATCGACCATGTGCTCGCGATCGTGATCGGCGCCTTCGTCCTTCCCTTTCTCGCATGGAAACGCTGGAAAGAAGACACTGACGAACACGGAGCGGGGCACACTCATGAGCACGCCGCACACAGGCACGACGAACACCACCATCACTAATTGCCCCATCACCCGCACCTCGAAAGAGCTGCGGGATTTTTTGTACAAAAAAAGTGCCGCACTGTGTGCGGCACTCAAAGAACAATCAATCAAACTCAAACTGACACAATTGCTCGGTCACCATCTCACCGTCGACTTCATACTCGGCGAGTAACTGCACCGGACGCTGCCACAACTGGTAGAAGTGGAACACCACATCCTCGACGCCTTGGGAAAGCGGCCACCCGTCGTGCATCTTGTGCACCAAGGTGAGGGCACCATTGACCGGGTCAAGCGACCGCACTTCAATGTTCGGCTGGAGAACCCCGAAATCGTACTGACGAGCCAAGACCGAACGGACGTGCTTGTAGCCTTCCGGGTCGTGGATGTCGAGCACTTCATAGTGGTCCTTTTCCGAATCATTCTGCAGTGCAAAGAGCCGGAACTCCCTGATCAGTTTTGGTGTCAGATACTGAGCAATGAACGACTCGTCCCGATGATTGCGCATCGCGTGCTCAAGTGTCTTCCGCCAATCCGTACCGGCAATATCCGGGAGCCACTCACGATCCTCATCGGTCGGATGTTCACATACCCGTCGGATCTCTTGGAACATCCGGAAACCCAGTGCATACGGGTTGATCCCGTTGAAGTACTTGTGATCGAACCCAAGTTGAGACACAACGTTGGTGTGATCCTTGAAGAATTCGAGCATGAAGCCCGGACCAACAAGACCGCGTTCTTCCATCGTCCGCAGGATGGTGTAGTGCCAGAAGCACGCCCACCCTTCGTTCATCACCTTGGTCTGACCCTGAGGATAGAAGTACTGCGCGATCTTTCGCACGATGCGCAGGATCTCACGTTCCCAGTTTTCAAGCGCCGGACTCTGTTTCTCAAGAAAGTAGAGCAGATTCTCTTCTTCCATGAACTTGAGCTCGTTGACTCCATGCGTGACCGTCTCTTTGACCGCTTCGTGTTCCAATGCGGTTGTCGCCAACACCGGATCGTAATTGGCGTCCATGAACTTGGCACGCTCTTTCAAACGCACAAGCTCTTCAGTCGGACTCAAGCGTTTCGGTTTCTTGAACCGATCAACGCCGTGAGAACGGAGCGCATGAGCTGAATCAAGCACGAGCTCGACGGCTCGTGTCCCATAACGTTCCTCGCATTGTGCGATATAGTTCTTCGCAAATTCGAGGTAGTTCATGAAACCCTTGGCGTCGGTCCACTCGCGAAAGAGGTAATTCCCCTTAAAGAACGAGTTGTGCCCGAACGCCGCGTGCGCGATAACCAATGCCTGCATCGTCATGGTGTTGTTTTCCATGAGATACGAGATGCACGGGTCCGAATTGATGACCAATTCATACGCGAGGCCGGATTCGCCCTTCCGATAACTCCGCTCGATCTTCGTGAACTCCATCCCGAACGTCCAGTGGTTGTACATCATGGGCAGCCCGGTCGATGTATACGCATCTACCATCTGCTCCCACGTGATTAGCTCCAACTGGTTGGGATAGGTATCGAGACCGTATTCACGGGCGATCTTTTCGATCGCCTCGTAATAGATCTCGATCAACTCCGGGGTCCATGCAGACCCCTGCGGTAACATCGTGCTCATTCGATCTCTCCTTTCTGAAAGAGTCCATGCAGTGCGGGGAACACGTCTTCCTTCTCCCGCACCGATCGCATGCCGAATTGCTCCGGCGGAAAGTGTGCGGCCACATAGGCGCGCATCAACGCCGATACCCTACTGTCAGGATTGCCCACTTCGATGTAGGTCATGTATCGGACCAAAGGAAGGAGGTCGCTCTGAATGAACGCCGCCGTTTCCTCTCCGTCGTTCGAGAACGCATCACCGTCAGATGCCTGAGCGATATAGATGTTCCAGTCGTCCGGAGGATACCGCGCATCAATGACTTTCCGCGCAAGTGTAACCGCCGACAGCACCGTCGTCCCACCCGACTTCGCGTCGTAGAAGAACGTCTGCTGATCCACTTCTTCGGCGTCGTTCGTGTGACGAATGAACACGAGTTCCACATGCTCGTACTTGGACGTGAGGAACAGATACAGCAGGATGTAAAACCGCTTTGCAAGATCTTTGCGATCTTCATCCATCGACCCCGAGACGTCCATCATGCACATCATGACCGCTCGCGCGATCATTTTTGGCCGATTTTCGTAGTGCTTGTACCGTAAGTCGGAGGGGTCAAAACGAGGACCACGCTTCAGCTTCGCGATATGGGACAAGAGCCCCTTGATCTCCGTTTCCGTTTCCGAGTCGGGAGTCTCGGCTTGCAAACGCCGCAATTCCTCCTCAAGCTGTTCGAGCTGGTCATGCATACGTTGCCGCAAGCCGCGTGTCCGCATTTTTTTGTTCAACACCGAACGCCGCAGATCAAGCGCCGTACCATCGACGGTAAACCCCGCCCGTGCACGTTCAACACCCTTCACCTCGGTGACCGAAGTATCCCGCATATTGGGGAGTCCCATGTCATCGAAGAAGATCTGTTGCACTTCCTCGGGGGTCAGCTGGAAGACGAAGTCGTCTTCACCGTCACCGTCCCCTGCGCCACTTCCGCCACCACCGCTCCCGCCTTGGGGTTTGGGGATCCTTGTTCCGCGAGTGAACTCTTTATTCCCGGGGTGGACGATGTCATGCACACCTCCGCGCCCATGATGGAACTCCGGCTGCGCCAGATCACGCTTGCGCACGGAAATATCCATGCCCTTGTCGATGTCCTCGATGCCACCTTCACGCAGGCGTTTCTCGAGTCCGTCCTGCACATATTCGCGGACACGATCGAGAAAACGATTCCTGTTGACCACGTTCTTCGAACCCTTGGACCGTCGATCGACGATCAAATGTAGTGCCATGATATTTCCTTTCGAAAAAAAATGGGCAGGGCAAATGCCCCGCCCTTGTGATGGATCAGCTGCTCTTCTTGTTGTCCAAGTACCATTCCGAGATCAGGCGAACCTGCTTCGGAGTGTAGCCCTTCACGACCATTCGCTCCAGGAACTTCCCATGGTCTTTTTCTTCCTGCTCCGACCGCTTCTGTGTGCCGCGGAAGGAGATCACCGGAAGGATCGTCTCCATGGTACCCACGAGATGCTTCTCGATGACCTCAGCGATCTTGCGATAGCTCTTCCAGGGCGGCATAGCACCAGCATGTTCGCTGCGATACCGCAAGACATAGTGCACCACTTCATTGCGGAAATCTTTCGGATTCGCAATGCCTGCAGGCTTTTCTGTCTTCTCAAGCTCGTTGTTGTGCTGATTCTTGTTCGAAGTCGTACCGGTGTCTTGGTCGCGATAATCTTCGCCCCGTATCCAGTAGTCCGCGATCAGAAAGTAACGATTGAACAGGTTTTGTCCGTATTCCTCGTATGAGTCAACGCACGCACCCTGTATCTCACGCTCCACGAACTGGAAGTACTTCTTCTTCAGGAACTCATCGATGAACTTGAGGTAACGTTCCTTCGTTTCCTTTTGTGCATCGTCGGCATTGATCCGCTGCTTGAGCACATACATCAAGTGTATGGGGTTCGCGGCAATCTCACCTTCCTGGTCGAAGTTGAAGACCTGTGACAGCGCCTTGAACGCAAAACGCGTCGAGGAGCCGGTCATTCCCTCTTCATGTCCACCACTCTTGTCCGCGTGATCACGATACTCCTGCGCACTCTTCGCTTGTGGATCGATGTCTTTGAGATCCTCGCCATCATAGACCAAGAGCTTGCTCCAGATACTGGAATTCTCCGGGTCTTTCAGGCGGGTCAACACTGACCACTGCGCCATCATGTTGAGCGTGTGGGGAGCGCATGGCTTGTTCGCCAGATCGCTACCCGCCAACATCTTCTCGTAGATCTGACGTTCTTCGTCGACCCGCAATGTGTACGGGATCTTGACGATGTAGACACGGTCGAGGAACGCCTCGTTCGCCTTGTTGTTCCGGAACGCCTGCCACTCCGACTCGTTCGAGTGGGCGACAATGACACCGGAAAACGGGATCGCACCGATACCTTCGGTACCTTTGAAGTTGCCTTCTTGGGTGGCCGTCAGCAAGGGGTGCAGCATCTTCAGCGGCGCCTTGAACATCTCGACAAACTCGAGTAGGCCTTGGTTTGCAATGCACAACCCACCGGAAAAACTGTACGAATCCGGATCGTTCTGATCGAAGTCGTCGACGCGGCGAATGTTCACCTTGCCGACCAACGTCGAGATGTCTTGGTTGTTCTCATCGCCCGGCTCTACCTTGCAAATCGCACGTTGGCGAAGCACCGAGGGATAGATCTTTTGGACCTTGAACTTCCTCCAGTCGCCGCCATGATCTTCATCGAGGCGTTTGACTGCCCACGGTGACGCGAGGCCCGTCAAATGACGTGTGGGAATCTTGTATTCCCCCTTCGTGTCACAGAGCAATTGGCCGATCTCAGACTCCGCACTGAACAGTCCCAGTGGGGATTCAAATACCGGCGAGCCCTTGAGCACATAGATCGGACGCTTCTCCATGAGTGACTTGAGTCGCTCCGCGATCGACGACTTACCGCCGCCAACTGGGCCAAGCAAATACAGTACCTGCTTGCGCTCTTCGAGACCTTGCGCCGCATGACGGAAAAATGCCACCACGCGTTCGATCGCCTCTTCAGCGCCATAGAAGTCGTTGAATGCGGGATATCGGCGAATCATGCGATTACCAAAGATCCGGGACAACCGAGGGTTGTCCTTCGTATCCACCTTCACGGGCTCGCCAAAAGCTTTCAACATCCGCTCTTCAGCAGAGTCATAGGCCGAGGGATCACGCGCACAGAGCTCGAGGTATTCCTCGATGCTCATTTCCTCACCAACACAGGAAGTACCGAGTGTGAGTTCGTTTAGCCTTGTCATGTCAGTTCCTTTCAGGAAATTCAGGGGGTCGTGGCCACGACTTTGCCCTATTTTGTTGTTAAATTGACAAACAACAATGTTTTTACCAGCTCCACTTCATACCCTAGCATTCAGCTTCACATCGTAAATATTGACGCTTTGTCAAATGCATTGTTGAATACGAACAAAGCGAAATTTGAGAAATAAGTAGTGAAAATAAAGCAATTCTGCTAGACTATTTCTGACCCAACATCGTGTTTCGGGCAAGGAAAATCTCAAAGACGATCTGTTTTGAGAAATTATCCACAGGGTTGTTCACAGCAGGGAAAAAGTTGGGCATGTGGTGCAACTGGTAGACACGTACGTCTCAGAAGCGTATCCCGAAAGGGTTGAGGGTTCGAGTCCCTCCATGCCCACAGTTTGAAAAATGAGCCGTTATTTACGGCCATTTTTCTTGAGTGGGCATGAGGAAGCAACTGCTTGCTTCCGTGAGGGGCTCGAAAGACTTTTCGTTATTGAGTCATCGAGATCGAAAAGTACCAGCCGAAGTAATCGGCGAGTCCCTCCATGCCCACCAAACAAAAGAAAACCGCTCATAGGGAGCGGTTTTCTTTTATGTTGTGCCCAGGACTGGACTCGAACCAGCATACCCTTGCGGGCGCTACCACCTCAAGGTAGTGCGTCTACCAATTTCGCCACCTGGGCATAATACAAACGCTCACCTTCTATTGCTTCAGTAGAGAAACTGGTAGACGCACCATAGTGCACAATAAGTCTTTTGCCAATTTCGCCACATGGGCATGAACTGCGAACTCAGACACTATAGCAGTATGTAGAATATTTTCAAGGAAAATCAATAAAAAGACTTGGACAACAAAAGATCCGCCGGAGCGGATCTTTTGTTTGATTATTCTGCTTTTGCTTCTTCGGTTGCTTCGGACTTTGCGACGGGGGCTTCAACGGTTTCAAAATCTTTTGTGGAACCGCCTCCCATGCGCGTCTGCTTCATCTTGCGGCGCACATCGCGGACTGCCTTCTCGCGGACATAGTAGAGTTTTGCGCGGCGAACCATTGAGCGCTTCACGAGCTCGATCTTGTCGATGAGCGGTGAGTAGAGCGTGAACACACGTTCAACACCAACACCACTCGCCACCTTGCGCACCGTAAAGGTCGCTCCGGGTTCTTGGCCATGCTTGCGTGCGAGCACCAAACCTTCAAAGGCTTGCAAGCGATACTTTTTCTTCTCAGCGTCTTCGAGCACTTTGACCCACACACGCACAGTGTCACCGGCGCGAAATTCGAGTTTGCGGCGCGCCTCGACGTTCACCGGCGAAAGCTTCAATTTGCTCAGTAATACAGTATTCATACGTATAAGATTATACATTCATCGCACCCTCGGTAATTGAAAAAAGGATTTTCTCAATACGCCCACATCGCTCGAATGTAGCAAGCAATCTAGCACACCTCTTTCTCCAATGCAAATTTCCACGAGTGAGTCCTGCCGGAGGCGTTGCAGGACAGGTGGCAATGATCTAGTCTTGGTAAGGATATGTTTTTGTCGGACAGGAGTTCGTTGTGAAAAATAGTCTACCGCGAAAGTACGCGCTTGAAGACCTATTGCGTATTGACCCTCTTGGCACGCTCTACGCACAGGAAGCTACATCTTATGTGGCGTTTAATGAGTTCGACAAAACCCACAGGGCAGACGCCCTCATCACGGCAAAATTCTTCAAGGCCATGAATGAGGTGTTCCGTACACGACCCGAAGCAAGAGCTGCTGCGCAGCGCTACAACACGGAAACCGCGGAGGGACTGCAGTACTGGGCACGCCTCCTCGATTTCCCCGAAGCAGAAATTATCCGTGCTCGGGAGCACCAAAAAAGGTGGCAACAACTCGTGACCTCGATGACCTCCGACCAGTCGCTTTTGCGCTCGTGGTGGCAACTCAAAAAACGTGCGGGCATCACAGATGTTGATCGGCAAAACTTCCCGACAACGATCCTGAGACCCATGCTCGTCTTGTACTCCGCAGACTGGTGCCGCCCATGCAAGCTCATGCGGCCCACTTTCGCGCGACTCGTGCCCTTTTTCGATAAAGCCGCTGTGCGCTCTGGTCATGATGTTGCATTGCGCAAGGAACAAGACATACAGTTCATTCCGCAATTTGTCGCATACTTTCCAAATGGCGCAACGGTGAGCAGTCGTGTCGGCGACACCACGCAAGAAGTCTGGGACACCATGAACAATCTCATCACTCTCGGGCAACACTGGAGCGGCAAGAGCAGGTACGCTTGTACTGAGGATGGGTGCACAATTATTCCCCAATAGGAACTGCGGGGATCAAACACTATCACAACTACCTTTTTGGTGGTTGTTTTTTTATAGGACCTATTTTATCCAAAAATGGAACCGTCCAGAGTAAACTCGCTCTGTGCGGTAGTAAAATCTTGAGGAAATGGGGCGGTAAATTTTTTATGTTCACTATTTTGGAGTTCAATGGTGATACTCGTTGCGTGAAGGGCCAAGCGTGTAAATCCAAGCGCGCACACGCTGCCATAGCGTTTATCGCACACGATAGGATGTCCGATCGCCTTCAGATGTACGCGCAGCTGGTGTGTGCGCCCTGTTTGCGGCTTGAGTTCGAGGAACGAAAACCCGCCGTGCGCGTTCAGTACACGAAATACGGTTGTCGCTGCCCGCAACGTGCCACGCGCATCCTCGCCTGTCGTCCATTGCCGAAAATCACTGCGACTGCGCCCGATCGGAAGTGTGATCACCCCCGCAGCCGGATCGAGTATACCCTCGACAAATGCGTTGTATATTTTTTCGATCGAGTGATCAAGAAATTGCCGCTGCAAAAAATAAAATGTCTCGTCATCTTTTGCAATGAGCATGACGCCCGACGTTTCGCGATCGAGACGATGGAGGATGCCGACACGCGGCACGTATCTCTCGGAATCAAGTGTGTGTAATCCGCCTACCTCTTTCACCTCGGGATAGTTTTCAAGCACCCAATCGGACAGCGTCGGCTCCGTCGTTCTTCCGTCCGCATGCACGACCAAACCCGCAGGTTTGTCGACAACGAGAAGATGCTCATCTGCAAAAAGTATGGTGGGTGTTTCTTGACTCACGATAGGCTTCAGGTTAGCGTAGTTTCAGACGTTTTGAAAGAAGGCACATGAAAAAAAGTACGCGTACTCCGTCCGGTCACAATGACACAAGACGACCATTAACCAAGGCCGATATCGATGCGATCCCCAGGAAGCGTAGGATCGCGATCGCCGAAAGTGCGGCACCATGGCTCTTTAAACCGCCTAAACTCCGCAAGAGGATCCGACTCGCCGTAGGAAAAGCGGGGAAGAAGGGACAAGCGATCGCAAACGAGCTCGATATATTGATCACACTCGTGGACACACTTTACGATCTCGACCAGCAAGCCACTGCGCACAACCCCCACTTACTTGAGCGACAGCGTAACGGGGCGATACGCAAAGAGTTTGATGCTCAACTTGAAAAACTGCTTGAGCAATGGAAGAAACTGTACATGCTCGCCTAAACAATCATCCGCCTGAGGCGGATGATTTTATTTTCCAAGACGGCGTGTCCGTGCAGCATAGGCATCAAGTATCAAGAGAAACTCTGCTTTGGAAAAAGCGGGCCAGAGTGTTTCGGTAAAAAAGAGTTCACTGTAGACACTCTGCCACGGGAGAAACCCCGAGAGACGCTCCTCTCCACTTGTACGAATAATGAGATCCGGATCGGACAGTTCTTTGGTCCACAAGAGTGCGGAAAATTCTTCCTCGGTGATCGTTGCCAGCTTTGCCGGTGGAATACGATGAATCGCATCAACAATCTCCGCACGACCGCCGTAAGAAAGCGCAATACCAAAGGTAA
>Ga0209541_10018595_pt1 | contig 10044 bp, 10 predicted proteins | sample RifCSPlowO2_01_FD_184027 | JGI IMG/M metagenome (GOLD analysis project Ga0209541, IMG submission 184027) | Groundwater microbial communities from Rifle, Colorado - Rifle CSP2_plank lowO2_0.1 (SPAdes) (version 2) | ecosystem: Environmental > Aquatic > Deep subsurface > Groundwater | place...
CCGCCACAACAAAGGCGGCGGAACATTAAGCAAGAAAATGGAGGAAGTTTTCGGGAATGTAAAAGTGATTGCTAAAGATGCTGGGTATTGGGTTTATATGAGTGAGAAAGAATAAAATATAATTAATGCAATGCCAATCGCTCTTCAAGTCCCAATTCTTTAAGTAATACTCTTTCTAATAAATTATAGCCATCTTCTCTAATAAATAAGTTAACATAAATATTTGCACCAGCTTCTAATGCTCTTCTTTTTGCATCAGGTAAAATACCAGAATTATTTTCATCAACTGTTGTTGCTATAACTATTGGAGTTTGACTATTAAGTACTTGTTCTCTTACTCTTCTAATAAAATAAAGTGCTATTTCTCCATAAGCCTGCTTGCTTTTAAATCCCCTAAATATTTCCATTAGTCTTTCATCGTGCGCTCCGTAGCCAGGAGCCAATAAAACATCTGTTAAAATTAAATCGAATTTAGATTGTGAAACCATATCAAGCACTTTTTGAGATGAGTCAGATCTTACGATTGTAATACTATGCGGATTAAATATACTCTCGACTAAGCCTCCATCATACGAACCTGCACTATAAGCGTATAAAATTGTTTTTTGTGTTGGCATTGTATTGATTTTAGTAATTTGGATTATATAAAAATTTATCGATTAAATTTTCATGATTGATATAACTTATAACTCCTTAACCCCATCTTTCGTCACAGCCATCAATCTAACGCCAACCCCCAGCTTTAGCAAAGCTGCAAGAATAGCCATATGCTCCTTTCCAGAGCCAGAGACTATGTTTAATGCCACTTCAAAATCCGTAATTTTACCTTTCAACCCTTTCCTTATGTCTTCAATCAATCCAGAAACCGGCTTCTGGAAATCAACAACTATAAATTCGGCATCTTTCCCGCATTTGAAGTTCTGCCTGCCGAAATCGTTTGTAATCAAGAATATCTTTTTCCAGCCCTGCTCTTTTATCAGCCTGGAAACATGCGCCCAGCTTTTCTCCCCGGATGACAAGCAGGCAATCAAATCTGTCATAAAAGCATAAATTGCAGCATCATATATTAATCTTTTTATCTATTGGAAATAAAATTATATCCTACCTGTTTTCAGATACTCCTCAATCTCATTTTTATTAAGATGTTTTTTAGACGCAAATCTTCTTCCATATTCAACTGATTGCTTTTTAAGATATAAACCATAAATTAAACCGAAAGCAATTCCAATCAGATGCGCTATGTTTCCAGTTCCAGAAGGAAAAAATACCCCCAATACGTCAATTAAAATATATATTATTCCCGCAAGCCATAATGGAGTTGGTATAATGAAGAAAAATAATAGTTGAAGTTCAGGCATAATCATTATTAGGGCGCCTATTATCCCATAAATTGCTCCGCTTGCACCCAATGCCCTGGCATAAAAAAAGCTAGACAAAAATGAAGCCAGCAATCCAGATGAAAAATAAAGCAAAACAAACCTTTTTGTTCCAATTCTCTGTTCTAGAATATTGCCAAACATCGATAATACATACATGTTAATAATCAAATGATAAACGCCGCCGTGCAAAAACATAGAAGTGAGCAAAATCCAAGGCCTGGAAAACACATCGCCTCCAATTAAAATAAAGGATTCCGTAAAATTTTTGACGCTTATTTGCAATATAAAAAATATTAAATTTACTGCAAGAAGCGGCATTATTGCACTTTTTATTTCGTATTTCATAGTATCATTTAATTAAGAATCTTGTCTATTTTCGCAGCAACAATAAAATCATTCTCTGATAAGCCGTTTATTGCATGCGTCCAAAGCTCCACTTCAACTCTATTGTAATGCACGCAAAAATCAGGATGATGCCCTTCACTCTCGGCAATTTCAGCAATAGCATTGACAAACTTCATTGCATCAACAAAATTCTTAAACTTGAATTTTTTGTAGAGATGCCCATCTTTGAGTTGCCAAGTTGGAATCTCTTTCAGTAATTCATTTATTTTTATTTCTTCCAATGGAGGAGTTCCTGCTTCGCATGGAACGCATTTTTTTTGGGTTAGGTGCATAATAAAAATAAATATCCTCCAAAATATAAATATACGTTTTCTTAATATTTTTCTTCCATATGGAAAACAACTCCAATTTATTCATCAAACCATAAATTATAAATAAGACGTGTTTCATTTCCAAGTAATGCAACTAGAAAATTTTGGGGTTAATAATACTATCTTTACGGAAGTTGTTTTCTTCTTCAATAAAATTCATTCTAATTTAAAAAATCTGCGAACCATTAAGAGTGTTAGTGATATGGGTGCCTCGCATACTATATTTTGTTGCGAAGCAACGGATTGAATTTTTTAAAACTTTAAAATTATCAAATCAAATTAAAATAGATGTTCAATAAAATGCCTAAATACATTGTCGTTGCAGGGGGAGTAATGAGCGGAGTTGGCAAAGGAGTTACAACAGCTGCTATTGGCAAGATTCTTCAGGAGCATGGCTACAAAGTAACAGCAATAAAGATTGATCCTTACTTAAACTATGACGCGGGAACTTTAAGGCCAACAGAGCATGGTGAAGTATGGGTTACAGACGATGGCGGCGAGATTGACCAGGATCTTGGGACTTATGAAAGATTTTTGAACTTGGACATTCCAAAAAGAAACAACATCACCACTGGACAGATTTACAAAACAGTGATTGATAAAGAAAGACAAGGAGAATATCTTGGGCAAACTGTTCAGTTTATTCCTCATATTCCTGATGAAATAAAAAGAAGGATAAAGGAATCAAGCAATGACTATGATTTTGTCTTAGTTGAAGTTGGCGGAACAATTGGAGATTATGAGAACATTCCATTTTTATTTGCATTAAAGAGTTTAGAAAGAGATATTGGAAAGCAAAATCTTAGCTATGTTCTTGTGACTTATCTGCCGATACCAAGCCATATAGAGGAGATGAAGACAAAGCCAACTCAGCAGGCAATAAGGCTGCTTAGCGAATCTGGGATTTTCCCAGACTTTATAATCTGCAGGGCAAAAAAGGCATTGGATGTCGTGAGAAAAAAGAAAATTGAGACTTATGCAAACATTTCTTCTGAGCATGTTATTTCAGAGCCTGACATTGAAACTGTTTATCAAATCCCATTAGATTTGGAAAAGGAAAAGCTTGGAGAAAAATTATTGAAAGAGTTTGGCATGAAATCAAAGCAAAAGCCCGAATGGCAGGAATGGAAAAAGCTCGTTGAAAACATTTTGAATCCAAAAAAAACAATCAAGATTGCAATTGTCGGCAAATACATTGACATTGGCGACTATAACTTGGCAGATTCCTATATTTCAATCAATCAAGCATTAATGCACGCAGGCGCTTCCTTAAATACAGGAATAGAAATAAACTGGCTTGATTCAAAAATGTTTGAAAACAATAAAAAAAATTTAAATGAACTCAGAAACTACGATGGCATTATTGTTCCAGGCGGTTTTGGAGCTTCTGGAGTTGAAGGAAAGATAAATGCAATAAATTTTGCAAGAACAAACAAAATTCCTTATCTAGGCTTGTGCTATGGCTTGCAGCTTGCAGTTATTGAGTTTGCACGAAATGTCTGCAGCTTAAAAGATGCCAATACAACTGAAGTCAATCCAAAAACTTCAGCTCCAGTTATTGATGTCCAGCCTGCTCAAAGGGAAATTCTTGAAAAGCACATGTTTGGAGGGACAATGCGCCTTGGGGCGTATGCTGCAATTTTGAAAGAAAAAAGCAAAATCCTGAAACTTTATGAGGAAACTGGAAGATTAAAGGAAGATGAAAAGAGAATAAGTGAATTGATGAAAGACAAATCACAAGCTTTCAGGATTGGTTTATTAGACAAAAGCAAAAAAATTGTTTTGGAAAGGCACAGACATCGCTATGAAGTCAATCCAAAGTTTGTTGATTTAATTGAGAAGAATGGAATGGTATTTTCTGGGTATTATATGAGGGCGGACAAAACAAGATTGATGGAATATATTGAACTGCCAAAACTCAGCTTTTTTTGCGGCACGCAAGCTCATCCCGAATTCAAGTCAAGATTGGGAAATCCATCGCCATTGTTTTATGGGTTCGTGAAAGTGTGTGGAAAGTAGATTATTTTAATGCAATTCGTTCAGAGATTGTTCTTTCAAATAAGCCCGCTTTTTTATTAATTCAGTTGTAGCTAAAACTCTTTTTGAATTTCAATTCGGATCTGTATTTCCAACGTTTGAAATTCTTATAAATCCTGGATTTTTTGGTATTAATATATCATTTTTTGTTATTATTATTAAGTAGCAATAATAGAAAGATTTAAATATCAGATATTATCACCTTTAAGAAGAGTAAGATGTATAATTCACAATTATCACGAAGAGAATTTCTAAGAGGAACTGCTAAAAGAGCAGTTGCAGTAACAACTATAAGTTCATATGACAAAGCAGTAGCTGCAGCTGGAGGCTTAGCTGGAATTTTAGCAGGATTTTCATCGCCAACTCTCGCAAGTTCTCATGAATTATCTGGACTTAAAGAGTTAAGAGAATATGCTAAAAAGGTATACAAAGAAGTTGAAGAATATAATACAGCAATGCAAAGAGAATATGGCAAAAAAGTGGCGGAAGAACTTAAAAAGCATAGGGAAAAAAGGGATGTCAAAGTATTAAAATTTGACCAACCCCACCACCGTGAACCTGACTTATTTGATGATTATATTGATGGAAGAAGAGTACAAGTTCGTGTACGCAGTATTGGTATTGATGTTAATGGTAATAATCTTTATGATTTGGAAACTAGAATTTTTGACCCTTCAAATAGGAGAGTTGGAATGCCATACGATAATAGATTTGATATTAATGATAATGAAAGATTTTTGGATAAAGGAATAAAAGGGAATTTGTTAGATCCTAAAGATTTTGTTCATATCAAAACTGGAGATGGTAAAAATTGGGAGAGTGCTATTTGGAGCGGACCTGGTGGATATCAATTAAAACATTGGAAAACATTAAGAAAAGAAGAAGTTTGTAAATCTCCTGATAGCTATACCGATTTGGGCGTATGTTTAGATGGAACTGCAATATTTTCTTCTGGTAGAGAAGGCGAAGTATATACCCACATTGCTCCAGAGTTGAATGGCTATTATAAAACCACAACACATTCTAAACTTCAAGAAAGACATAAAGAAGCATTTAGAAAAGCTAATGAAAAATACCAAAGACTTCTTCAAATAGTAATAAATAAACTTATAAAACAAAGCAAACTAAAAAATTAATTCACCAAAAACTATAAAACGATAAAATTATATCTTTATTTTATTAATGCTGAACCACTATGACACTTACAAGAAGAGCGTTCTTAGAAATTGGTGCTGCAGGTGTTGGTTTAGCAGCAGCAAAATTATTAGGACTTGACGAGATAGTTGGTGATACATCTGCACATCAGTTACAAAAGCCTCAACAACAAAAGCCAAATTTATATGCATTACTTATCTATCCACGCAATAGCGCACCAATTTTTAGAGATGTATGCAATTTTTTGAGAGAACAAGGTTTTGGAGAAGATAGTATCGAATCTCTTTATCTTTTAGGTCCAGAAACAGAATGGCAAGTGCAAAGATATATACCACACATTAAAATAAAAGATGGTGCTACAAGAAGTGGTTTATATAATTCTGCTAATAGATTAAAAAGAAAAGTTAGTCCTCAAGATAATTTGTTCATATACTTTCAACATCATGGAGTTCTTGATAGAGCTATCAATAATGGCGAACCTTCAATAGAACTTCGCTGGGAAAATCCTAGAGATAACAATTATTTCGTTCCAGTTTCAGAATTTGCAAATATTATAAGGCAAATTCCTGCAAGAAGAATAGTATTGCTTACTGGACAATGTTATGCCTCAGATTTTGGTGTCAGATTTAGAGAACTGCTTCCTGATAGGGAAGTTACTGTATTTAGTTTTGCACCTCCTAATGAAAAGGCTTATGATACTGAAACTGATATAAGTCGAATGTTTGGCACAACTTTTGTAAGAGTACCAGTACTTAAAGACAAACAATATGACACCAACAATGACGGACATGTCAGTTTAGCAGAGGCTGCAAAGGCACTTGAAAAAAGAAGAACAGCTAACAAACCAAACATTATCGGATCTGATTTTTATTTTTCAAGAAAACTTTAATCAAACAGTCACTTTAATCTTATGTTTTTGTCCTTCTGCCTTATTTCTTAATTCTTCAAGAATCAACATATCGTCTATTTCTATCAACTTCTTAATTTTTTGGTTTTTAATGTTTAATTTGTATAGTCGAGATTTGCCTATCACCCTTGTGGGTAGTATAATATCATTTTTTATTAATTGTTCCCAGATTCTGTACAATGTTGCTCTTCCAATTCCTGCATTTCTTGCCATATCCGATATTGAAAAGTCTAATTCACGCTCTGTTAAAAGAAAGTCCAGTACCCTTATTGTAGGGTAATCTCCAAACAATTCTATGAATAATGATTTTTTTGGCATTCTTAATTATGTTGTTAACTAAGTAACTAAGTAACTAAGTAAACATAGCATATTTATAAATATTCCCATTTTGAGACAATGTTGTATCATTTTTGTAAAATAAGATATCTATATTACACTATACAAATGCTTATATAATTTTAACAGATTTATTTGCTTATGGTATTATCAAAGTCAGAGAAAAAGTTAATTAGAGAAAAATTAAATTGGTACAGGGGAATTATACTCTCTAGCACCACAGATATAGAGATATGCTTGGGTTTGCGAATAAGGAGGTATTTCTTTCCTAAAAGTAATAGAAAAGCCTCAATTCTGGGTTGGGAATTGATTGAACCTTTGAGATTTGATGCAAAAATAGCGTTGTATGAAAAGATACCAGATTTCAAAAAAGCGAAAAGGTATAATAAAGTTAAAAAGGCATTAAGAGATGTGCAATATTTACGAAACGCTATGGCACATTGGTATTTGGATGAGAAAGGGAGTACTAAAAAAGACATTAATATATATAAATTCAGTCCATGGAAAACTTTGACGTTGAACGATAAATTAATGAAGGAATTTATAGAAAATGAAAAGTTCCTCTTGAATACACTTGGTTGGGGCACGATAGCCAAGCAAAAATATGGGTCATAAATTAAATGCTTTAGAAGATTAAAGTTCATTTCACATAATGACAAACTGAAGAAAAGTGCCCAATACGTAATAAAAGAGAATTACATTTTATAGACAAAATATTAAATTGTGATATTCTATCAATTCTCAAGTTCTTAGTTATTCACAATTAGCTATTCATTTGTAGAATCAATGAAGTTTCGTCATGAAGATGAATCCAAGAAATTTGAATATAATTGAGTAGGATTTTTATCACTACAAGAAATCAAAGATTTCTATGAAAAATATTGTAGGAGTTTAAATGAACAAAAACCTTTATTAACCATCCTCTTTTCTTTAGGATAATTATTGGTGGTTTGAATTATGGAAGAGCAAAAACAGCAAAATATCCAGCAAAAAAAATCCTTAAAGCAAATCTTGTTTGAAATCTATGACAAGAAATACAAGTTATTGCTAATCATACCAATGTTAATGCTGTTTCTTGCTATAACCCAGATTGTATTTCAAATTTACAGCACAGGCGATTTCATAAAAAAAGATGTTTCATTGAAAGGAGGAGTGACTGTCACAATTCCATATGAAATAAATGTAAATGTCAATGAACTTGAAAAGCAAATCTCTTTGCAATTCCCAAAAAATGATATTAGTGTAAGAACTTTAAGAAGCGCCGGCACTGCCGTTGGATTTATTGTAGAAGCGGATATTGACGGGAATGACAAGGCGCAAGTCCAGAATCTGCTGAATGCAATCGAGTCTTCTTTAAAGATTGATTTAAGCAAGGTTAATTACGGGATTGAGATTATAGGCTCTTCATTAGGAGCAAGCTTTTTCAGGGAATCATTGATTGCTTTGGCTGTTGCATTCTTGTTCATGGGATTGGTTGTTTTGATTTATTTCAGGACTTTTATTCCAAGCATTGCAATAATTCTCGCAGCTTTCTCTGACATGGTTGTTGCTTTAGCAGTTATGAATCTTTTTGATGTCAGAATTGGCACAGCAGGAATTGCAGCATTTCTGATGCTGATAGGCTATTCAGTCGACACCGATATCCTGCTTACTGTAAGGGTCTTGAAAAGAAAAGAAGGAAGTGTTATGGACAGGATAATAAGCTCGATAAAAACAGGAATGACAATGACAGTCACAGCAATAATCTCCACAATTGTTGCACTCGCTGTTACCCAGTCAGAAGTCATAAGGCAGATTATGCTGATCTTGTTGATAGGATTGATTGCTGACATCTTTAATACATGGATACAAAATGTTGGCTTGCTAAGAATTTATGTTGAAAAGAAAGCAAAAAAAGGGGTTGTTATATGAACTATAAAATTAAAAAATTAATAACCAACTGGAGAATTATTTTGCTTTTAGTGTTTATTGTAGTTTCAATTGTAGCAATACAACCAACAGCAAGCAAAGGCGTTGCAATAAGAAACGTTATAACAAACAGCTCTGCAAGCATTGCTGGAATTCCACAGCCAAAGCCAAATGTTCAGCCAGTTGCAAGGGAAAGAATTCTATCAATAAATAATAAACTAATTAATGATGTTGAAGATTACTACAAATATATCTCAGACTTAGTGCCTAACAGGACAATACAAATAAAAACAACAAAAGGAATTTATAAGCTCACTACAAAAGAACAATTTGAAACTATAGAGTTAAATGAAACGGAAGAAAAATTAATTGAAGAAGTTGTGCAAAGAAATGTGACAATGAATGGCACAATCCAATTAATTAATGAAACAGCAACAAAAAAAATCAATGTCCCAAAAACAATGCGGATGAGTAAAGGAACAGAAGACATTGGCTTGAGGATTTATGAGGCGCCAAAAACAAACATAAGAAAAGGCTTGGACTTGCAAGGCGGCACAAGAGTTCTTTTGCAGCCGGAAGTTAAGCTAAATCAGTTTGATATTAGCGTGTTAATCGACAATATGAAAGAAAGGCTTAATGTTTATGGCTTAAGCGATATTGTGATAAGAGATGCAAATGACCTAACAGGCAACCAATACATAATTGTTGAGATTGCAGGCGCAACAGAGGAAGAGATAAAGGATTTGCTTGCTCGTCAAGGAAAATTTGAGGCAAAAGTTGGCAATAAAACAGTTTTCAGGGGCGGCAACGACATTGTTTATGTTGCAAGAAGCGCAAACGAAGCAGGCATTGACCCTAATGGAGGTTGCAGCTCTTCTGGCCCGCAATGGTTCTGCCGCTTTAGATTTTCAATAACTCTTAGCCAGGAAGCTGCTCAAAGGCAGGCAGATGCCACAAAAGACTTAACTGTTTTATATGACCCAGTTTCCGGAAGAAATGACTACCTTAGCGAGAAATTAGAGCTTTACCTTGATGATAAAAAGGTTGATGAACTGAACATTGGAGCTGATTTGAAAGGGCAAGCTGTAACTCAAATTTCAATCTCAGGCTCTGGTGCTGGAGCAAACCAACAAGAATCAATATTTAATTCATTGCAGAACATGAAAAGACTGCAGACAATTTTGATAACAGGCTCTTTGCCTGTCAAGCTAAACATTGTAAAGACAGACGCAATAAGCCCTGTTTTGGGAGAAGGTTTTGTTAAGAATGCAATACTAATGTCCTTGCTTGCAATACTTGCAGTTGCAATTGTTGTTGGCATAAGATACTGGAAGCTTATTATTGCAATTCCGATTTTAATAACAATGCTTTCTGAAGTGATTATATTGCTTGGAGTCGCTGCATTCATCGGCTGGAACATTGACTTGGCGGCAATCGCAGGCATTCTTGTTGCAATCGGCACAGGGGTTGATGACCAGATAGTCATAACTGATGAAACTTTAAAAGGAGAAACAGCAAATGTTTACAACTGGAAGGAAAAAGTCAAGAGAGCTTTCCTAATAATTATGCTTGCTTATACAACAGTTGTTGTTGCAATGATTCCATT
>Ga0209541_10018596_pt1 | contig 10044 bp, 8 predicted proteins | sample RifCSPlowO2_01_FD_184027 | JGI IMG/M metagenome (GOLD analysis project Ga0209541, IMG submission 184027) | Groundwater microbial communities from Rifle, Colorado - Rifle CSP2_plank lowO2_0.1 (SPAdes) (version 2) | ecosystem: Environmental > Aquatic > Deep subsurface > Groundwater | place: Rifle...
CATCGAAGATGCTGTAAACAGAGAGCGGATCTCAAAATACAGTGAAATCCAAAATCAAGAGACAAAAGACTTGTTGAAAATAGCGAAACTCGGTTGGGGTACGTAATTGGCGAAGTCAGGAATTCCGGCCCGAATATTTCATTTGTTTTGAGGATAATCTCAGTCAAGGGAAACTGTTTTAAGAGAAAAAATAAATCGACATAATCTTTCCATTTTGCCCGTTTCCCCAAGGCGAATGCTTTCAATGAAAGTGTGCCCTATTTCTGCTGTTCTGCGGATTTGTGTTTTGACTTGTTGGATATCAAACGTATGAAGGGTAGTAATTGTTTTTGGTTGTCGTTCAAAACATCAAGATGCATATTTTTGATAATATCTTGAGTGGACATATATTGATTATACCTCGGAATCGACCCCATTGACGCCGACCTATGCTTTATTTATAGCCTCAAATAATCGTTTTCCAAAAGTTTCAGGGTTTCAATCTTTAAAATTTTTCGGACTGAATTAAATTGATTGTTGGAGAGTAGCGTATTTAGATCCTCATCAATAACTGTTTGAGTAATGTGTTCCTGGACAAAGTCTATCAGTTTTTGCAAAAAATTTGACTGACTTAATCCAGTCCGCTCATTGATGATTATCGGTGAATAACTGAATCCCTTGATGTAGAAATAATGGATATCGTAGATATCTCTCCCCGCGATACTCCCGTTTCGTTCAAATCGATCCAAAGGAGCCACTAATTTATTGGCAAACATTGTTTCTAGGGTCTGGCAATTCGTAGTCCGGTCAATCTCCGGTAAATAAGCAAGTTCGTATTTGTTCGCCTTGGGGCCCACGTCCACAACCTCGACCTTTATGGTATTCCTTGTGTTTGGATCTGTTTTATATTTCACGATGTAGTCCAAGGTCTTTTTGCTTTGATCTTTAATTCCCAGGTCCAACTTCAAAAATACTTTCTCAAGTTCTTGGGCCAATACCGTTCTATCTACCCCCATTTTTAAATCAAAATCCAGGTCGACTGAAAATCGATCTAAAAATCCCCTCATGGCCGCACAGGTACCGCCCTTGAAGTATAAATTTTGCCCTAATACTGGATTGTCAATAATCTCAATCAGCAAACGAGCCAGTTGAGATTTGTGGTAAGTATCTTGAGGCCGTAATTGAATCATACGTATCCCATCTGTTTTTGAATTAACTTTACCGCCTTCCAATCAATCCTATCTGCCCCGTCAAAATGATGGCGGGGATTAAAATATAACATGTCAGCTACGGCCCGCTCGGGACTTGCCTCAAGGTATCCTTTTGAGTCATTTATCCCAATGGTTTGATATAAGAATACGGGATTCAGCTGCCGAACTATATAATTACCACCTCCAACCTCGAATTTTCTAGATTTTACTGACACTAGTGTAATGGCTTGAACAGCTTGAAATATCACCCCCTCACGGACCAAGACCGTTTCACATCCCAAGTAAACATAATCGTGAACAACCGCTATTCCCAATCTAACCGGATCAATCCTATCCAGTGAGACGGTGGCATACAGACCTTTCCGCACCGGAATCAATATCCCCCTTTGGGTGTACCTCTTAATAGTCGTATATAGGGTGTTAAGGTTAGTGATCCCCCACATTCGACCTAAGTCTTTGGTATGAAATAGTTTTTGGTCTAGCCTCAATAGTTCCTTTATCTTGTACATATATGTACAGGATAATACAACATACTTCTTTTGTCAAGCTATCTCTAACTCACCCCTATTGACGCCGACCTATGCTTTATTTATAGTGGGTGTAGGCCTGTTTATTTCGGGCGTTGTTTGGAAACGAAAAATATTAGCGAATGAATAACGATATTAACCAGCCACAAGGGAACCAACCAACCGGTGGTGTGGGTTTGCCGCCATTGCCGTCTATTCCGGAAATGCCGAGTATCCCCGCGGGGCCGACCACCCCCCCTGTCATCCTCGCGGACGCGGGGATCCATTCAAATAGATTCCCGATCGAGTCGGGAATGACAGAAGAAGTGGAGGGATCTATCTCCGAACCAGAAAAACCAAAAAACAAAATAAACAAAAAACTGGTTTTCGGCGGGACGTTAGTCCTGCTTCTACTTGGCGGCGCGATCGCTCTAGCGGCTCAATTCGGACTATTCAGAGGCGACATCAGACAAATGGCAAGGTATACCGAGGTGGGGGTGGGTATAGCCAACATTACCGATAGTTCCATGTCAGTGTGGTGGTTACAAAAACAAAAAGCCAGAGGATGTGTTACCCTGACCAATACCGAGACTCAACAAAAACATAATAAATGTGACGAGGAGAGTTCTTTCACTCACCTAGTTAATGTGACCGGACTAAGTCCGGCAACCGGTTACCAGGTCGAAGTTAAACACGGTGAGATGAGTATCTACCTGAGTCCTTTTTGGGGCAGGGCAATTTGGACCAGAGTGATTGGGTCGCGAAAAGATGCCGAGGTGGTGAAAGGGCGGGTGTTGGATCAGAAAGGCGAGCCGGTGGTAGAGGCAGTTGTTTTCGTAGCTCCGGGAATAAGTGACCGGATGTATATTCCCCTGGCGGTGACCACCAACCAAAGGGGGGAGTTTTCGGTTGATCTGGCCATTTTAAAGATGCAGTTTGTTGATATTTCCAGTTCGTTATTTGTCGAAGTAACCAGCAAGGATGGCCTTAAACTTGTTGAGAAGACAACCGCTCGATCTTCAGCAACTACTCTTCCGGATATTTTAGTTGACTCACAATGAGAAAAAATCTTTTTATCGTCATTACCTTGGTTTTAGCGGTACTGGTTTTGACTACACCAAAACCAATTAGGGCGGCGGACAATATGTGTAATGTCAACCCTGGTTCTTGTAGTTCAGAGTCGGATTGGATCGCCGGTTGGTATGCGGCCAGAGAGCCGGAAAATGTCAGTGCGGAGCCGCAACAGACCGAGTGGACTAATGCCAGTCAGCCGGAGCCAGAAGTCATCCGCGTCGCCAACGAGGACAACTCTGTCAACAGGAGCCAGATTGCCGCTGATGACGCGGCGGCTAGGGGCGGTGATCCGGTTAACCCGAGCACGGTGACCGTAACAGCACCCCCGCCCGGCGGATGTCCGGCTGGGACAGTTGCTGACGGCGTTACCTGCAAATTGGGCACTGCAGTGGGGACTACGGCTGCGCCCACGGCGACACTAGGAACAGGAGGAGGCGGGGGGACTCCTTGTAGCGGTCCGTTTAATCACACCGCCTGTAATGGCAAGGCTCCCGGCGATCAAGTTACCTATGGGGGAGTAGCCGGCACATGCAACCTGGGGCAATCACCCAATTGTTCGTGGACCTATGCAGGCGCCTGTTCACCTGGAGCATGCGAGGTAAGTGGCACTGGTTCAAGAAAGTGTAATAGCAGTGGCACTGGCTGGATTTATTTCACCGGGGCGAATTGTACTAGCGGGGGGACGGGTGGAACCCCGACGGCGGCACCTAGTAGTATCGGTTCTACTGGTGGAGAGAAACCCCTCGATCGTCCCAAGACGGCATGTTATGCCTATAGTTCAAGTGGTGTCTGTACGGCCTGGGATGCAACTGGATCTAAACCGGCTGACTTAAATGTCGCGGGTTGCAACTTGTACAACTCCAGTGGTGTCTGTACGGCCTGGGATGCAACTACAGGTGGAGAGAAACCTGGTGATACTACCCGTACCAAGCCTATGTGTAATGTATATAATTCTACTGGTAATTGTATTTCCTGGGATCCAACTGGATCTAAACCGGCTGACTTAAATGTCGCGGGTTGCAAACTATATAGCACGAATGGGATATGTTTTGCCTGGGACGTGACCACTGGTGGAGAGAAACCTCTCGATCGTCCCAAGACGGTGTGTAATTTATATGGTCCCACTGGTATTTGTTTTTCCTGGGATCCTACACAGTTGAAACCGGCTGACTTAAGTATCTCTGGTTGTCAACGATACAACTCAGGGGGTACGTGTATCGCTTGGATTCCGACTCTAGGTACCTGTAACACTTATAATTCAGCCGGGATCTGTACTTCCTGGGATCCAACTGGATCTAAACCGGCTGACTTAAATGTCGCGGGTTGCAAACTATACAACTCAGGGGGTACGTGTATCGCTTGGGATGTGGTTGGTAGCGCATCTTTGCCAAACGGGAGTGGTGGTTCGAACACAACAAGTAGTGGGGTATGTGCTGGGCTTGGTGGAATAAATCAGATTTGTAGGGTACCTCAAAACTGTGGAAATGCTTCTAACTGTGATGGGGGACTAATTTGTGACAACGGAACATGTAAAACAATCTCTCCGGGGACTTGTGGCTCTGGATCTAACGGCTGCCGGGTTCATAACTGCAGTGTGTGCAGTAACTATGGTGGTGGTCTGGACGAGTGTCGTTCCGGAGGGACGGTTACAGATTGTGCCAGCGCCAAACTATCCGGTTCGTGTGGTCAAATCGACCTGCTGGACGCTGGAGGTAATTATTGTGGCGTAATGCAACAGGCTTGCACCGGCAGTTGTGCCGGGGGGGTGGCGACGACGATGGGGGGAGGTGCGCCAGCTGCTGGTGGAGGAGAGCCGGCCGCTGGAGGCGGGACGCCCGCGCCAACGGCACCGGCGGTGGGCGAAGGAATAGCGGCGGCGTGTGTGGCGACGCAATTGTATCTTGGCGGCAGTACCACACCGGCCAGCGCGGCGCAAATCGCGTCGTTGGCAATTGGCGACACGATCAGGTTGGCGATAAAAGGAAATCTGGCCAACTTCACCAAGGGACGCTTTGTGATCAAGTTAAACAACTCGGTCGTGACAACCCAGGAGACCACCACCAAACGAAATTTGCCCGGCGACCCGGCCGCTTTCGAATTTATCTATGATTACACCATCACCCAAGGGGGAAGTTACTCCGTCGAAGGATCAATTTGGCAATAAAAATGAATAACAACAGAAAAAAGAAAGTACTAGCGCTGGTTTTGATCGCGGTAATTTTACTTTTGGCTGGTTTGGCTATTTTTGTCACGATTCAACTTCAAAAGGCCCAGGTGCCAACCGCGCCAACGAGCCGTCCCCGGGCGGCAGAGTGGCTGGGAGGCGGTAGCTGCAACGTCAGTTTTACCGTGGCGGCGGTGACGGGGACTCCAACGCCGACGGGAACGACAACGCCTACTCCGACTCCAACCGCAACGCCTACTCCGACTCCAACCGCAACGCCTACTCCGACTCCAACCGTTACTGCAACAGCGACAGTGACGGCAACGACAACGCCGTCGGGGACTGCTGTACCAACGGGAACGATTGCGGCGGTGCCGGGAACGACAACGCCGACCCCAACTGCCACGCCGACGGCGCCGGTACTGCCTGAAGCGGGCATCCTAAATCTTCCGGGAGCGGCGGCGTTCGGTGGCGGACTGCTACTGGTAATATTGGGGATCCTTTTCGCGCTATAGGAGCTAAATTCCACCTCGGAGAGGAGTTAACGGTTCCACCTGGGAGGAATCCCGAATACGGGCTACCATCCCAGGAGGAACCTCAGGTAGAATTAGGTTATGAAAGTGGCAATTATTGGGGCCGGATTTACCGGTTTGGCGGCGGCGATTGATTTGGTTGAGGCCAGATGGGAGGTGACCATTTTTGAGAGCGAAAAAGGACCGGGGGGGCTAGCAGTTGGGTTTAAGGCAACCGATTGGGACTGGAGCCTGGAGCGTTTTTACCATCACATTTTTGCCAATGACAAAGCGGTAAGTGATTTGGCGGCCAAAGTGGGACTGCCGGCTTTTTTCCAAACGCCAAAAACAAACTCCCTAATTAACGGCGAACAAAAGCAACTCGACTCCCCGCTCTCGTTGCTGATGTTTTCTGACATATCACTTTTTTCCCGACTGCGGATGGGCTTGGGTCTATTGATTCTAAAATTAGTTAGAAACGGCTTGTTTCTGGAAAGGTGGCAGGTAGAAGACTTCTTGCCCGGGCTGGTGGGCGAGGAGGGGTATGAGAAGGTTTGGAAACCACTGCTGGCGGCGAAGTTTGGTCCCTATTTACAGGAGGTGAACATGGCCTGGTTTTGGGCCAGGGTATATAAGAGGACGCAATCGTTGGGCTATTTTGAGGGCGGCTTCCAGGCACTGGCTGACAAAATGGCGAGCTACATCAAAAATAGAGGCGGAAAAATAAGATTGGGGGAAAAGGCGGGGTCAATAAAACGGGATAAAAAGGCGGGCTGGTGGGTGAACAGCGAAAAGTTTGACCAGGTGCTGATAACAACACCGGCAGTTTTGGCCGAAAAGCCAGGGGTCGATTACTTGTGGGCGCAAACGCTGGTGCTCGAATTGGACCAGAGCCTGATGAAGGGTTACTGGCTGAATATCCTGGAAAAAGACTGGCCGTTCCTGGTGGCGGTAGAACAGACCAACTTCGTCGACAAAGGTCACTACGGTGGGAAGACCATCCTCTACCTGGGAAACTACTTAGCTGACGGTGACAAAAGATTAAAATTAGCGGAAGAAAAACTGCTGAAGCTTTTTCTGCCGTTTTTAACAAAGATTAATCCCGCCTTTAAGCCGTCCTGGGTAAAAAGAAGCTGGTGTTTCGAGGCGCCATTCGCCCAACCGGTTTTCCCTGTTAATTACAGTCAGAAACTGCCGGGAATAAGAACGGCACTCCCCGGCCTTTTTATCGCCAACATGAGTCAGGTCTACCCCTGGGACAGGGGCACTAATTACGCGGTCGAGCTTGGTGGGCAGGCGGCAAACTTGATCAAAAATGACTAGCGATCTGGTGATAATTTTTCAGGTTTATCTAATTTCCTTTGGTCTGCAGTTGATTGCCTGGCCGTGGCTTTTCAAATTTGGGAAGAAATTAGCCGATTATGGTTGGGCTAGCGGTCGAGTCGCTGTTAGTTTGACAACCGCCCTCATTATTTGGTTTTTCGGTCATTTGAAGGCAGCGGTTAATAATGACTTTGGGATAGCGACGGCCCTACTGGTGATAGTTTTTTTAACCTGGAAGGTGCTCGGAAAGGAGATCAAACCGGCCTTCAAAATACTGCGGAAAATCGGGGCTTTCGTTCTGGTCGAAGAAATCCTTTTCGCGGTCGGACTTTTCATTTATGCCATCGTCCGCGGCTACCAGCCGGACATTTTGGGACTGGAAAAATTTATGGACTTTGGCTTTATAAAGAGCTATCTCGCCTCTGCCACCTTGCCGACTGCTGACATGTGGTGGGCCGGGGGGGCCATCAACTACTATTCTTTCGGCCAGTTTTGGGCAAGCATTCTGATCCGAATTTGGGGGGTAGCACCAAGCGTTGGCTATAACCTGATGCTGGCCTTCATTTTGGCAAGCACTCTTAGTCTGGCCTTTAGCGTGGTGGTTAACCTTTTCGCCGAGAAAGAATTATCCCGGTCAAAAATGACCATGGCCGGATTGGTGGGGGCGGTGCTGGTGACCTTGGGTGGAAACTCGCAGACCATCTGGTATTTCCTAACGAAAGGTACTTTAACGGGATACTGGTATGCCGACGCGACCCGTTTCATCCCTAACACCATCCATGAGTTCCCCGGCTACAGTTTCGTCGTCAGCGACCTGCACGGACACGTTTTAAGCTTACCGATGGTGTTGGTTTTTATCCTCCTGCTTATCGCCTGGCAAAGGGTCTTTCACCCCCGAGGTGAGCCGCAGGCGCAACACCACCTCGGGGGTGTCTACGAGGTTTTGTTAGGCATTCTGTTGGGGGTGATGGCAATGACCAATACCTGGGACAGTGCGATTTACGGACTTCTTCTGGCGATACTATTTCTTCTAAACTTGATATCTCGACAAACAAGTATCCGGGAACTAACCAAGACGCTAGTAGTAGTTGGCGTTTCGGCGGTAATCACGGCCCTGCCTTGGCTGATTGGTTTCAAATCGATATCGGACGGCCTGGCGGCGGTCGGTGAAAGAACGCCTCTGTGGCAGTTGGCGGTACTTTGGGCGATTCATATCGGTGTGGCGGTGGCGGCACTAACGGTGGCGGCCGCGGGCAAAAATAAAAACTGGCTGGTGCTGGCTTTGGGGCTTTCGGCCATCACTTTGATTCTGCTACCCGAATTTATTTATGTCAGAGACATTTACCCGAGTCATCCGCGGGCCAATACGATGTTTAAGTTTACTTATCAAGCCTTTATTATGATGGGGCTGTTGTTCGGCTGGCTGGTGGGGAAAGTATTAAATATCAAGTATCAAGTATTAAGATTGGGAACGGCAGGTTGTCTATTGTTGTTGTTTGGGGGTTTGCTGATCTTCCCCTACTTGGCTTTTAATTCCTATTACGGTGGTTTTAGATCGTATCGGGGGCTGGATGGTTTCTCGTTCCTTTACCGGCGATTTCCCGATGAAGTGGCGATCGTCAACTATTTGGATAAAAACCGGGATGGCAAGAATCTGATTGAGGCGGTGGGAGATTCATATACGGAGACGGATTTTATTTCGGCCTTTAGCGGAACGGCGACGGTCGTTGGCTGGCGGGTCCACGAGTGGTTGTGGCGGGGCGGCTATGAGGCGGTTGGGGGGCGCGATGAAGAGGTCAAACGCTTTTACGAAACAGTGTCAGATGCAGAGAGAAATGAAATTATCGAAAAGTACAACCTCGGCTGGGTGGTGGTTTCAGCCCGCGAGAAAGAGAAGTACAAAATTGACGAAAGAAAAATCAGATCTCTAGGGGAAGTGGTTTTGGTTGGAAAGTCCGCCTATTTAATAAAATTGTCATTGCGAACGAAGTGAAGCAATCTATATGGATTGCCGCGCTACCGCTCGCAATGACAGGGTTAACGCCGGTCAAGTTTGTTTTTGAGGTATTGGTCCAGGGCGGGCCAATTGTTATCACGGGCGATGAGGACCCATTGATTGAGATAAAGGGGTGAAACGGGCGGATTTTCCAGAATGGCGACGCCGGACTTGTCCGGCTGATAGGAGAGGACAATTTTTTTGGGCGGATGGCGATATGAATCGAGACCAATCCTGACCAGGGCGGGGTAGAGCCGCTCGCCAAGGTTGGTATCAAGATTTTCCCGGATTAAACTATAGAACGAAATCAGGTTGCGGCGTTGAAGAAAGAAGGCGGGACTTTTTAGTTTTTGGATGAGAGCGGCGGTGACCTGCTGTTGACGGCGGTCACGGGCGATATCGGTGCCCTCGTCACCTTCGGCGCGGCGGGAGCGGACAAATTTGAGGGCGGTGGCGCCGGTCATGTGCTGCCGGCCGGACGAGAAAGTAATGGTTTCATAACGGCTAGACTCGGGCAGAGCATTTTCCAGACCGGGAATCGGAAATTCCCTGTCGGTGAAGCCGGTGACCACCTCGACATCAACGCCGCCCACCTGATCAATGGCCTGTTGAAAGAAGGAAAAGTCAATGACCGCGGTATAGTGAATAGGCAGACCCAGAGTTTCCAGGATGGCGCTCTGGGCAAGCTGGATGCCCCCGCCATTCGGTTCCCTGAATTGGCCATAATGATAAACGGAGTTGATCTTGGTCTTCAGAGAACTAACCCAAAGGTCGCGGGGAACGGAAATGAGGGTGGCTTGCTGGTCGGAATAGGAATAGGAAAGGACAAGCAGGGTATCGGTCAGATCGGGTGAGTCGGCCCCTTCGCCCCGGATGCCCAGGATGAGGAAATTGGTCCGGTTATTGGTACTATCCAGAACGGTTTGGGGGTTTTTGAAAAAGGTAAACAGGCTGATGTTAGCCAAACCGGCTTCTTGCAAAAAACCCTTGGTTTTGAATCCAAGAAGGATCACCAGGCCGGCGGCAATTAGAAAAGCAAGCAAAATGAGGTGGCGAAAAAAGAGGCTGGTTAACCCAAAAAGAAAGCGGCGGAGGCGGATAATTTTGGTCTTCATACAAAGGCTGCCATCAGTTTAACAAAAGCGGGCACGGTCAGGCTATCGGTGCCCACCAAGACGCCATCGAGGTGCTGTTTGGCCAGGTAAGAACCAACGTTTTCGGGCGTGACTGAACCGCCATAGAGAATCGGACATTGGCTTTCGGTCAGGAAAGATATTTT
>Ga0209541_10018597_pt1 | contig 10044 bp, 12 predicted proteins | sample RifCSPlowO2_01_FD_184027 | JGI IMG/M metagenome (GOLD analysis project Ga0209541, IMG submission 184027) | Groundwater microbial communities from Rifle, Colorado - Rifle CSP2_plank lowO2_0.1 (SPAdes) (version 2) | ecosystem: Environmental > Aquatic > Deep subsurface > Groundwater | place...
TCCGATTCCAATCATAATTAATACTTGATGATGATAATTTATAATGTCCAATTCTCAAAGGGACTGTACTGCAGCTTTCACGAATAAAAGATTGCACAGGATCAAGTACACAAACAAATCTGTTACTTGATAAGGGTTCGCATTCTACCATATTATGCAGATTATATCATTAGAGAGAGCTAAAACGAAGTGTCCAGGGGGAGGGATTCGAACCCCCGAAGGCATAAGCCGTCAGATTTACAGTCTGATCCGATTGGCCACTCCGGCACCCCTGGTGTGATTTATATTATAACATTTAAGACTATTTGAACTCCTGATATAATATGTTTATGGATAAAAAGAATTTTAATCATCTAATTGGATATCTTGTTGTCTCTGCTGCCCTACTTACAGGATTATTAATAAATATTTCGGCAGATATAATATTTGAAAAGATAAAAAATGATTGGAACGTACAATCAATAATTCTTTTATTAACCATTATCTTTTTCGCAATAATTATCCTCACTTACCATCATAAATTTAAAAAACCTTTTGGAAAACTCCTCCAAGACTTCGAATAAAAAAATTAAAAAATTCTGTTATAATTACTAATTATGAAAACTCGACTTGGAAATAATTTTTTCTTTTGTCCCTCTGGTTGTGGGAGGTCGGGTTATTGTATATAAATAATTAAAAATTATTAAAAATAAGCCTCCCAAACGGGAGGTTTTTTTATGGGTTAAAAGTTATGAATAATATAAAAGGAGGTGATATTTTATGGCACCATCAATAGAAAGAAGAACCGGAATAGGTGAAGATCAAGTAAAAAAACACGTTGATTTACCAAATAGAACCGGAATTTATACGACAGAGATGTTGGGTAAAATTCGCGTTGATATGAGTAGAGTTTATACAGAAAGGGTTTTGGTGATAGAAGGAGAATCTTTAAAAGGAAAACCTCATAGAAAAACAAAAGATGGAAAAAGAGAAATTGATCTTTCAAAGGAAGGAACAGGAGCTGTACTTCTTGGTCATAAAGATTGGTTGCTTGTCTCAATAATTCCAAATCTTTATGACGTTTACCTAGAGGCAATGAGAATTAGCGAATTGAAAGATAAGTGATGATATAATTTCTTTATGGTTTCAATAGATGAGCTTTGGAAAGAGGTAAATATTATTAAAGATAGAAATAATCGTGTGGAAATTGACAAAAAATGGGAAACTAGTTTAACTAGAAAATTTCTCTTAATTGTCTTTACATATTTATCTATTGGTATCTATCTTAAAGTAATAGATATTCCAAATCCCTGGATGAACGCAATCGTTCCTGCATTGGCTTTTTTGCTGTCAACATTAACACTTCCCTTTTTTAAAAACCTTTGGCAAAAATCTCTACGCAAATAATTATGCAAAAAGTAAGAAGATGGATTGGGATAGCTGGAAGTTGGAGAAAAACTAATAATCAGGTTGAGACGGATGTTAGGAATACTGTTATAAATCTCGTAAAACAAGGATTTGGGATTGTAACAGGTGGAGCCTTAGGTGTTGATTATATTGTGACAGACGAACTGCTTAAATTAAATCCAGAAGCAGATTTAATTAAAATTTTTTTACCTGTAACACTTGATAAATATATTGCACATTATAAAAATCGCGCTAAAGAGTGTGTTATTAATGATAACCAATTTAATAATTTGAGTAATCAGTTAAATAAAATAAAAAGCATTAATCCACAAGCTATTATTGAAAATAAAGTTAACACTGAAGTAAATAAAGAGACTTATTATGAAAGAAATACAAAAATAGTAAATCAATCAGACGAACTTATTGCTTTTCATGTCAATGAAAGTAAGGGTGTTCAAGATTCCATAGATAAGGCTAAAGAAAAAAATATTCCAGTAAAAATATACAAATATACGATTGATTAACTTTGAGAAAGAATAAATATAATTGTAGAAATAACCAATACTAGTAGCCAACCTGCGGTGTAGAAAACTAACTTAATTGCTTGTTTCGTTTGTTTTTTATTGAAATAAAGAATAAAAGGATATGCGCCAACAATTAGAGCGCAGATAAATGCTGATGTTGTAAAAAGCATCAAAAATAAAAGTGGGCCAAAGTAATTTGGATCTTTTCCAAACCATTTATTTGCTTGGGAGATGAAAAGAGCAATAAGTGAACAGTAACCAACAAGTCCAAGTGCTTGAAAAAAACCAATTAAACCAAGAGAATACTTTCTCTTCTCCATAACAATATGTTAACAAATTAAAAAACTTTTTGTCATAAGAACTAGAAAACTAAAGGTTGTATCTAAACTTGTTCTAGAATAAGAATAGAATATACTCTTTGATATAATTTCTATGATGTATAAGGTTTTTTTTAAGAATAGTAAAGGATTAAAATTGTGTGGGATTTGGCATCTTCCTAAAACCAAAACAGACAAAGCAATAATTCTTGCTCACGGCCTTAATGTAGATAAGGATGAACTTGGAATATTTATTTATTTAGCAAACACTCTTCAAGAAAATGGTTATTCTGTTTTTCGATTTGATTTTAGAGCTCATGGTGAAAGTGAAGGCAATTCTATTGATTTAAGAGTAGCTGGTGAAATAGAAGATCTTGAATCTGCAATTAATTATGTAAAAAATGAAGGATATAGTAAATTTGGACTTTTGGGTGCAAGCTTTGGTGGACCAGTCGCTGTCCTATATTCTTCAAATCATCAAGAAGATATAAAGTGTCTTTGTCTTTGGAACCCTACTTTAAATTTTGACCATGCTTTATTAAACCCTATACTTCCAAAATTTAAAGAAAGAAAAAAAGTTTGGGATAAAGATTTAAAAGAAAAGGGATGGACCACTACAGGAAGAAATGAATTAAAAATAGGAATAGGTCTTTTTGAAGAAGTAAAAAATCTCTTTCCGCATGATGAATTAAAAAAAATTAAAATTCCAACAGCTATAGTTCATGGGACAAATGATGTTTATGTACCTTACGCGGATTCAAAAGAATACGTCAAATATTTAAAAAATGGTGAGTTAATAACTATTGAAAATCTAGGACACGGATTTCAAGAAAAAAATCCTGAAGATTATAAAACCAACAAACCAATCATAAAAACTGTCGAATTCTTTACAAAGAATCTTTAGGCCTCTGTTATACTTTTTTAATGGGTAAAAGATTTGTTTACTTTATATCTTCAATTTTGATTTTTATATTATTTATAGCTTTTTCTTACATAGTTTCAACAGATATATTAAACCAGTTTGACTTTGACATTGCGGTCAAAATTCAAGACGACATACCACATAAATTAGATTATTTTTTTTCACTATTAAGTCTAACTGGAACTATCGAAGTTTATTTATTTATATTATTTTTAATATTAGCTCTGCGAAGAAAATTACGAGGATTATTTACAATTGTAATTTTTATGGGAAGTCATGTAATTGAACTTGCTGGAAAAGCTATGCTACATCATCCAGGACCTCCTTTTCTATTCTTTAGATACAATATAGATCTATTTTTTCCATCAGCTTATGTCAAACCCGGATCATCCTATCCTTCAGGACATAGTATGAGAGCTGCATTTATCGCTATCTTTCTATTATTTCTAGTGTTTAAAAATAAAAAATTAAATTTATTTCATAAATATTTAATAACGATTCCAATAATTTTATTTTCGTTTGGAATGTTTTTATCTAGAATAAGTCTTGGAGAACATTGGACGACTGATGTTATTGGAGGAATTTTACTTGGAACAAGCGCAGCTTTGCTTGCTATATCTTTTGATAAGAGTTATTAATAACCACCCATTCCGCCCATACCTGGCATACCGCCACCTGGCATTTCTTCTTTCTTTTCAGGAAGATCTGTAACTAATGCTTCTGTTGTAAGAATCATAGTTGCTACAGATGCTGCATTTTCAATTGCTGTTCGTACTACTTTTGCTGGATCGACAATTCCTTTTTTGTACATTGATCCAAAATCTAAAGTCATAGCATCAAATCCATAGTCTGCTGCTTTTTCTTCTTCAACTTTTCGAAGTACCCATCCTGCATCTGCACCAGAATTTGTCGCTAACATTTTAACTGGTTCTGCAAGTGCGTTATAAACAATATCAAATCCAATTTTTTCTTCTTCAACTGTAAGTGTTTTTTTAACTGCTATTAAAGACTTTCTTGCTTGAAGTAAAGTAGTTCCACCACCTGCAACTATACCCTCTTCAAGTGCTGCTTTTGTAGCAGAAACTGCATCTGTTACTCTTTCTTTCTTTTCTTTCATTTCGATTTCTGTTGCCGCCCCTACATTTATTACTGCAACCCCACCAGAAAGTTTTGCTAGTCTTTCTTGAAATTTTTCTTTATCAAAATCAGATGTTGCTACTTCAATTTCTCTTTTAATCTGATCAACGCGTCCTTTAATTTTTGTTTTATCACCTTTTCCACCAATAATTCGTGAATTTTCTTTATCTGCCCATACTTTGTCTGCTCTTCCACAATCTTCTACTTCAACATTTTCTATTTTCTTTCCTATGTCTTCTGAAATCACAGTTCCACCTGTAAGAATTGCTATATCTTCAAGCATTTCTTTTCTTCTATCACCAAAACCTGGTGCTTTGATAACTAAAGTATTAAATGTACCTCTTAATTTATTAACAACAAGCGTTGCAAGAGCTTCTCCATCAACCTCATCTGCTAAAATTACTAGATTTTTTGAAACTTTTACAAATTTTTCTAAAAATGGCAATATATCTGCAATTGCGCTAATTTTTTTATCTGTGATTAAAATATACGCATCTTCAATTTCAGCTACCATTTTTTCTGTATCTGTAGAGAAATATGGAGAAGCATATCCTTTATCAAATTCCATCCCCTCTTTGTAATCAACTTCCATCATAAGACCTCTGCCTTCTTCAACTGTAACAACACCGTTTTTACCAACTTTTTGAATAGCATCTGCTATAAGATTTCCAATTTCCGGGTCTCCTGCTGATATTGTTGCGACTTGTCTTATTCCTTCTTTATTATCTATTGGGATTTTCTTTGACATTTTTCCTATTTGTTCAACTATGATAGCTGTTGCTTTTTCAATTCCTCTTTTCATTATCATTGGGTTAGATCCTGCTGTAATGTTTTTTAATCCTGAATTAACCATGCTTTGAGTAAGAAGAGTAGCTGTAGTCGTACCATCACCTGCTACATCATTTGTTTTTGAAGCTGCCTCTTTTACAAGTTGTGCTCCCATATTCTCAAATGGATCTTCAAGATCAATTTCTTTTGCAACTGTTACTCCGTCGTGAACCACAGCTGGTGCTCCCCATTTTTTATCAAGAGCTACGTTTCTTCCTCTTGGTCCAAGAGTTGTAACAACTGCTTTTGCTAAAATATTTACTCCTTGTGAGAGTTTTTGTCTTGCTTCATCTGAAAATTTAATTTGTTTTGCCATAAGTGTAAATCCTAAATACTAAATTTCAAGCTCCAAATAAGCTTAAAATTTTAAATATTAAAGTTTATTATTTATTTGTTATTTGTAATTTATAAATTATAATTTCTACTCTACTACTGCCATGATTTCTTTTTGTTCAATTAAAAGCCATTCTTCTGTCCCTACTTTAACTTCATTACCACCCCATTTTTTATAAAGAACTTTTTGTCCAACTTTTACGTCAAGAGGGAAAGTTTTTCCATCATCATTGTGCCATCCAGTACCAACAGCCATGACTTCACCCATTTGAGGTTTCTCTTTTACACTGTCAGGAAGAACTATTCCAGATGCTGTTTTTGTTTCACCTTCTAGAGGCCGAATTAAAACATAATCGAAAAGTGGTTTTATTTTTGTAGTATTTTTTGACATTTTATTTTAAAAACAAAGTCCTTGTCTACCCAAAATAGCAAACAAGGTGTTAGTATGATAACGAAATAATTTTCAATTGTCAATAGCTTAATTAACAATATAGCTCGATACCGAATTTTTATGTTTGTTGTATATTTAAGATATGGATAATAATTCGTTGCCTGAAATTGAAAAGCTTTTACTAAAGCTTAAAAATACTTCTATTCCATCTGACCTATTGGAAAAAGCATCTCAACAAATTGAAAGAGTAAGAATGGGATTAAAATATGGTGGTTTTCAAACACAAATTGATATTGTCTCAAAATACATAGATTGGATTGCAAATCTCCCTTGGGACAAAAAAACTGAAGATAATTTAGATTTAAATAAAGTAAAAACAATTCTTGATCAAAACCACTACGGAATGGAGCAAATTAAAAAAAGAGTTTTGGAATATCTATCAATTATTGCAATTCAAAAAAAGAATTTAGGAACTGAAACTATTAGAGCTCCGTCTCTTCTTTTAATCGGGCTTGTTGGAACAGGTAAAACTACTTTTGCAAAATCAATCGCAGAAGCATTGGGTAGAAAATTCGCAAGAATCCCTTTTGGAGGACTCTCCTCTGTCCTTGATCTTCGTGGACAATCAAAAACTGCTTCAGAATCAGATCCAGGAGCTATAATTAAAGCCATTCGAAGAGTTGGATCTAGAAATCCTGTTATTTTATTGGATGAACTTGATAGAATAGATCCAGCATCAAAATCTGCAATAATGGGAGTTCTTGTTGAACTTCTTGACCCAGAACAAAACGCACAATATGTAGATTATTTTATAGATTATCCTTTTGATTTATCTCAAGTTTTATTTATTTCAACAGCAAACAATTCAAATAATATACCAGTAGCTGTACTCGATAGATTAGAGATTGTTCAAATGCCATCATATACAGATGAAGAAAAAATTATGATAGCAAAAAAACATATACTTCCAAAACTTATGAAAAATGCTGGGCTAACCTCTGAAAATATTAGAATTGATGATGCTCTTTGGTCAAAATTAACAAGACCTATGGGTTATGACGCTGGTGTTAGATCTTTAGAGCGAACTATTGAAACTCTTATAAGAAAAGTTGCTTATAAAATAATCACAGGACAAGGAAATGGTTATATAATAAATGAACAAAACTTAAGCGACTTTTTGTAAAAAGCTTTTTATATTTTTTTTAAAGTTTTCTTCTGAATATTTTTTTGACTCCCTATAAGCTTCTTCTCTCATATCAAGATATAAACTGTCAGACATGTTTTCAATCTTTTTGATTTGCGAAGCTATACTATCTATTGTTAACTCTTCGTATAAAAAACCATTTATATTATTTTGAACTGTTTCTTTTAACCCGCCAGATGAATAAGCAATAACTGGAATACCAAAACCCATAGCTTCAACTGGGGCTATTCCAAATTCTTCGTCAACTGCTGCAAACAAAAATGCTTTTGCTTCTCTTAATAATTTTTGAAGCATCACATCATCTGCGTGTTGTACAAACTCTACCGTATCCCCGCTTAAGTTCTTTAGATATTCTAAATCTCTGCCATCACCAACAACCTTTAAATTAAATTTATATTTATTAGCACACTTAATCAGTAAATCTATATGCTTCACCCTTGCAATTCGAGAAACTGTTATGTAATAACTATTTTTATTTTTTATAGAATTTGTAAAAATTTTAGGAATATTTACTGGAGGATAAATAACAACAGAATCTCTTCTATAAAATTTTTTAATTCTTGCACTTGTTTCTTGAGAATTTGCGATAAAGTAATCAACTCTTTGTGCAGACGTATAATCCCACATCCTAAGATAATGATTTACTATGTTTGCATAAATTTTTATTAATTTATATTTTTGCCACTCAACAGAAGTTTCATATCCATAAAGATATCGTGGAGGGTGATGCATATAACAAATATTTTTTGTTTTTTCTTTTGTGATAATTCCTTTACTCATATACCAACCAGACGACGTAATGACAACGTCATAATTTGAAAAATCAAAACTTTCCCAAATTTTTGGTGCTAAAAATCTAAGTGGTGAATAAAGTTTTTTAAAAAATGGTACGAAATGGGCCCATGAAGGGATTATTTTCCATTTTCTAATCTCATTAGCGTGGTGTCCAAGTGTTTTATAATTATAAAACGAGGTGTAAACTGGGGCTTTTGGAAATAATTCTTTTAAAGACATCAAAACCCTTTCTGCCCCTCCAAACTCCTGAAGCTGATCGTGAACTAAGGCTATCTTCATAATTGTATTATACTTAAAGGAATATGAATATAATTCAAACAATTGTTTTAGGAATTGTTGAGGGAATTACAGAATTTCTCCCTATATCCTCTACCGCCCATTTAATAATTACATCTAAAATCTTACAACTTCAGCAAACACAGTTTTTAAAATTATTTGAAGTATTTATTCAATTTGGTGCAATATTGTCTGTATTTTTTTTATATTTTAACTATTTATTAAAAAATAAGGATGTTTGGTTAAAACTTTTTATTTCTTTTATACCAACTGCAATCATTGGATATTTATTTATAAATATTATTAAAGATGTTTTTTTTGAGTCAATGTGGATTTTAATTTCTGCAATTTTTATAGTTGGTTTGATTTTTATTTTGTTGGAAAATAAAATAAAAAAAGGAAAATTAAATCTTAAAAATAATATTTCTGATATTTCTTATTTTCATTCATTTTTAATCGGTCTTTTTCAAGCTCTTGCAATTATTCCAGGCGTTTCCCGAGCTGGCGTTGTAATTGTTGTTATGCTTTTTCTTGGATATAAAAGAGATGAATCTGCTATTTATTCTTTTCTACTTGCACTCCCAACAATTGGAGCTGCTTCTTTATTCGATTTATATAAAAATGTAGGAACTCTTTCATCAAGTATTACAAATATTCAAATGTTAATAATTGGCTTTATTGTTTCGTTTATTGCCGCTTACTTTTCAGTCAAATGGTTAATTGAATATCTTAAAACTCATTCACTTTTTGTATTTGGAATATACCGAATAGCTCTTGCTATAATATTGGTACTTTTTACAATGCAATAGGGCCTATATTTCAACGGAAGAATACTTCATTCGCATTGAAGTGATCCGAGTTCGATTCTCGGTAGGTCCACCGAGCTCAGCTCGGTGAAAGTCGAGCTCAGTTCGACACCTTAAGCTGCTATTTTTTCAACTACCCTTTTTAAAAGCGAATAGAACTTTTCTATTGAAGCAATATTAGCTCTCTCATTAACAGAATGAGCGCCTTCAATTGTAGGACCAAATGACACTGCTTGAAGATGGCTAAATTTAGGATTCTGTAATATTGCGCCACATTCAACTCCGGCGTGTGTTACATCAAGTCTTATTTCTTTCCCAGTTAAATCCTTATATTGTTCTTGTAATAAAGCAATTATTTCTTGATCAAAATTAGGTTCCCATCCAGAAAATGGCAATTCGTGACTTACAATTACACTAGCAGAAACTGAACCCTCTATATATGAATTAGCCTTTTCTCTGTCTTCCTCAGTTGAACTTCTGGTTAGGAGACCTATATTTACTCTGTTTCCTTGCAAGTCTAAAGTTCCAACATTTGTTGAAGAAATTATTATATCACTATCTGAAAATCTTTTAAGTACTCCGTTTGGTAAATTATTAATTAGGTATATGGTTTTTTGAGTTGAATCCTCTGTCATCATAACTTCACTTACTAATCCATCAACATCATCCAAAGAAATCTTTAATTTTTTTTCTTCTACTGTAGCTCTTCCTCTTCCAAATGATTCTAAAGTTCTTAAAATATTTTTTGCTCTTACTATCTGATCATCATTCAGCGCAATCATTGCTGTTGCATAATTTGGGATAGAGTTTTTTTTCTCACCACCTTTTAAACTTATTATTCTTAAATCAATATTTTCATCTAATAGCATTCTCAATGAATTTCCTAAAAGTTTAATTGCGTTATTTCTTCCCTTATCAATATCAAGTCCTGAATGACCTCCTAATAAACCAGAAACATTGAGTTCTAGAATTTTTCTATCTCTAACTAATTCTGTATCATACGGTAAAACAACTTCTGTAAAATTTCCTCCTGCACATCCTATACAAAGTTCCCCAAACCTTTCTGAGTCTAAATTTAATAAATATTTGAAATTTGAAAAATCATAGTCAAAAGAAAGACCATTT
>Ga0209541_10018599_pt1 | contig 10043 bp, 14 predicted proteins | sample RifCSPlowO2_01_FD_184027 | JGI IMG/M metagenome (GOLD analysis project Ga0209541, IMG submission 184027) | Groundwater microbial communities from Rifle, Colorado - Rifle CSP2_plank lowO2_0.1 (SPAdes) (version 2) | ecosystem: Environmental > Aquatic > Deep subsurface > Groundwater | place...
AGGAATGCCCCAGCAAATTGCCTTCGCCTTTGGTGTTCCCCATGATATCAACGGATTTCACCCCTACACCATGAGTTCCATTTGCCTCTGGCACCCTCTTAGCTTGGCCGTTTCTCCGCCGGATTCCGGGTTGAGCCCGAAAATTTAAGCGGAGACTAACCATGCCCCCTACACACCCTTTACGCCCAATAAATCCGGATAACGCTTGGCCTCCTCGTATTACCGCGGCTGCTGGCACGAGGTTAGCAAGGCCTTATTCATAGGGTAACGTCACTTTAGTTCCTCCCCTATAAAAGCGGTTTACACTCCGAAGAGCTTCATCCCGCACGCGGCGTCGCTTGTTCAGGCTTTCGCCCATTGACAAATGTTCTTGACTGCAGCCACCCGTAGGTGTATGGACCGTGTCTCAGTTCCATTGGTGGGGGTCGCGCTCTCACGCCCCCTAGACGTCATAGCCTTGGTGAGCAATTACCTCGCCAACAAGCTGATATCCCGCAGGCCATTCCCAGAGCCAATCTAAGTGATTTACTCTTACGAGACTATCGGGGATTAGCTAACCTTTCGGCTAGTTATACCCGTCTCTGGGGGATGTTCCTACGTGTTACTACCCCGTCTGCCACTAAACCTATGAATCCGTTGTCTTGATGTAATCGCAACTCCTTCAAAATAAGTTCCGTTTGACTTGCATGCCTTATCCACGCCGCCAGCGTTCATCCTGAGCCAGGATCAAACTCTCTTTGAGAACACCATCCCACTATTATTTTCATAATAATGTCTGGTGCTCGTGAACGGGACAAAAGAGAAAATTCTTCTGTCCGTTTGGACTTTTTATATTTTACTTGTACCAGACCATAATTAAGTTAATAAGTATGGAGTGGTATTTGTGTGATTCTTCGTAAATTGTTAAGTTTCTTTCCGATTCTAAAGTGCCACCATACTGGGTGGCACAAGCATCACTCCATTCTAGCCGCCATTTATTCATTGTCAATAGACAAAATAGGCCTTAAAATAAAGCCAATAAGGAGGTGGTTTATGTCAAAAGATGAAGAGCCGGCCCCAGATACCTTTCCATTGGCCTTACTGGTCTACGCCGTATTTCTCCTAGCATTCGCCGGGATGATCATCTTAATCAAATTTTGACAGCCACAAGACATAAAGAGCGGTCGCCCAAGGCGGCCGCTCGACTATTTTCTCTGCCTGTCGCGCCAGGAATTAATTTTTGCGTGATCTCCCGATAACAGGACACTCGGCACTTTATATTTCTTGCCGCCCCAGCTTAAAATTTCCGGCCGGGTGTAATGCGGGTACTCGAGCTGTTTTTCCTTGAGCTTCGCTTCCTTTTTTAATTCTTGACGCAAAAAAGATTCGTCTTCGAGCGAAGACCAATTTATTACATCCGGAATTAAGCGGGTCAACGCGGAGACGACAACCATGGCCGCGACATCACCATCGGTCGTTATATACGGCCCGATAGAAATTTCTTCAGCCTTCAAAATTTTTGCAACGCGTTCGTCTATCCCTTCGTATCTACCGGTCACGAAAATAAAATTGTTATATTTTTTAGACCAATCATGTGCCATTTTCTGGTTAAACGGCTTCCCTTTCGCGGAGAATATAACAACCTTCTGCTTTGACTTGGACGCCGAGCGTCCAAGTGATTTAACCGCGCGCAAAATTGGTCCGGCCATCAAAACCATCCCCGCGCCCCCGCCGTACGGCTTATCGTCAACCCGCCCGAATGACCACCCGCCAGAATGAATCTTTTGGGCTGGTTTGGTCGGGCGGGCTTTTTGGTGTTTTTTATCGTTCGAAAAATCCCGCAGGTTATGGACTTTAATCTCCGCTTTTTTCTTTTTGATAGCGCGCTTAATAATCGACTCGCCAAAGTAAGAGTCGAAAATTTTGGGAAATATTGTGATGACATTGAACCGAATCTTTGACATTGTGGTTATTATAATGCAAAATCACCTTAGATAAAAGCGTCCTTTTACTTCACAATGGAGGAGGCTATATGCTTAAAAAAATAAAAAATATTATTCTTTGGCTGCTGACTGGTTGGATTCTACCCTTAGCTATCATTGTCCTTGCTGCTGGTGCTGTTGTTGTTTTACTTCTCGCCCTTCAGGGTGGAAGAAAAAAACACAAGATCCAAGCGGAATTAACCTAGGGGGCGTATGTGAAAATTATAAAAATTCTTTGGATGGAAGGTAGCAGAAAAGGCACGGTAGGATATTGCACTAAGATGGATATCAAAAACAGTCCGCAGACCTTGATGCTGTTAGAGGATCTGGAAATAATTTTGGCGACTGACATTTGGAGTGGCAAGGTTGTTGTCCTTGGAGAGTCTGACAATCCCCCAAAAAGAATTTTGGATGCATTCGAGGACCTCCAGAGAAAACTTCACGGAGAAAGTAAGCCATCGTGAACAGTAAATAGCGGCTAGTTAGTCGCAAAAAAAACAGCCCAGAAATCGGAATGATTTCTGGGCTGTTTACGTCTTAAAATAATCCCTTGCCCCGCTTCTTTTTGTAAGGTAGAGTTCTCGCAGAAAGGAGGGAAAAATGGAAGCACTTTTTAACTATGGGTGGGCGCTTAAAGAGTCCTATCTTCGTGAACTGGTTCGCTTTCTCCCCTCCTGGGTGACTGCGAATCATATAACTTATCTTAGGATTCTAGTCGCCTCGTGCGTCTGGTATTTATACGTTACGGGACTCGCTCCAAGACTAATACCTCTTCTTGTATGTTTTGCGGTAATGAGTGATTTGTTTGATGGTCCATTAGCCCGAGAGCGAAAACAAGAATCAGCTTGCGGAGCAAATATCGATCCCATCGCTGATAAGTTAATAATTCTGACCGTTTTTGGTTTCGAGCTTTATGCTCAATTGCCATTACTGGTTGGTGCAATTCTTGGTGGTGAACTTTTGTCCGTCGTGATGCGCTTTGCCGGATTTGCACTCAAGTATGATGCGCGCGCGAACTTATACGGCAAAATTAAAATGGTCGTTCAGTCAATGGCACTTATTCCTATCTTCGGTGGCTGGCACCTTATATCGGAAATAGTTCTGATAGCAGCTTTGTTTTTGGGTGCGCTAAGCATTCATGGCCAGATTAATGGGTTCCTGGATAGCCGGCGCAACTAAGTACGCCCACCAACTAACAAAAAGCCCCTCGGGTCCGACCCTTGGGGCTTTTGTCGTCATAAAGACTAAAATCTAATTAAAGTTTAAGGTCTTCCATGACCTGGTCCATACTGCCGGCTCCCGGAGTTCTTTGAGGCCTCGTGGATCCTTCCGGTTCCTCGATCTTCAAGTTCACGCGAGCGTGATTCTTCATCCCGACTACGCGCAAAAGAGTGCGGATAGCTTTCGCAGTATTTCCGTTTCGTCCGATTATCTTGCCCATATCTGTTGGGTTCAACTTGAGGTTCAAAAGAACCCCCATCTCGTCAACCGTTCGGCCGACTTTGACGTCAGACGGATTATCAACCAGGGATTTAACTACAAACTCTAGAAAATCCTGGTCTCCGAATTTTTCTGCCATCTCTTTAATATCGTAAATACTTCCCAATAATCTCGACCGCTATGATAAGTATAGCAAATTTTACGCTTCTGGTCAAGAGGCGGGCGTCTCCGTTTTGGCCTCTGCCTTCGGTTCCGACGCTCCGGCCGGAATCTTCGATTTCGAAGATACGTTTATCTTCTTGCCAGTTATAACCCCGTTAGAAATCAAAAGGTTATGCATAGTATCTGACGTACGGGCGCCATTCTTTATCCAATGCAGAATGCGTTCCTTATTCAACTCTGCTTTAGTTTTGCGCGCGTCATAATTGCCGACAATTTCAACAAATTTGCCGCTTTTAGTGGAGTTCCTGGAATCAGTAATAACCACCCGAAACGATGGGTCATTCCGCCTCCCTACTCTCTGTAACCGAATCATTAACATGGTCTATATTGTAACTAACAGCTAAAAAATAATCAAGTGTGCTATTGTAAATATATGCTCGACATAGTTCAGACACGACTTTCTATTTTCTTTCTGATACTCATCGGCCTTGTTATTTTTATATGGCTTTCAAAATATATCGATGTGGTTTTGCCTATTTTACTTTTTGTTTATGCTGCTCTTTTTGGCTGGGGCATTGGCATGAGCATCATGCGAAGAAAATGGTCTTTTCTACTTTGGTCTTTCTTAGTTATCGTTTCAACTTTTGTAGTTTTAATCTTGAGCCAACCAGGTCCATTCATAGCTTTCTAGGCCACTAAGGCTCCCGCTTCTTCAAACTTAATCGAAAGCAGTTTCGAAACTCCGTCGGAGCCCATCGTGACGCCGTACAAAATTCCCGCGCACTTCATCGTATTGCGGTTGTGGGTTATTAAAACCAACTGGGTTGTTTTTGAAAGATTCTCGAGCATTTTGGCGTAGCGGTGGGAATTCGCTTCGTCGAGCGCGGCGTCAGTTTCGTCCAAAACCAAGAACGGCGGAGGGTTCACCGCGGACATCGCGAACAGGAGGGCGATCGAGGTCAAAGCTCTCTCCCCTCCCGAAAGCGCGTCGAGCGAGCGGACTTTTTTCCGCGGAAGATCGACGTTGATATCAATACCTGATTCAATTTCATCCGGACTTCCCGCCTCCGCTAAAGCTTCGTCGGGCAGGTCGGCGGGCCTTCTTTTGTCCTGTTTGATAATTTTCAACGCCGCGTTTCCTCCGCCGAACATCGTCGCGAAAAATTCCTGAAACTCGGAATTAATTTTGGAGATCCCGGACTTGAAATCCAATTCAAGCCGCGCCTCTAAATCATCCATAACCTCTTCGAGTTTTTTATGCGACTCGTCCAGGTCCCCAAGCTCTTTTACCAAAAATTCGTCGCGCGAGGAAACTTCGTTAAATTCTTTGATCACGTCCGGATCAATCCCGCCAGCCTCTTCGAGTTTAACGCGCGTGCGTTCAACTTTTTTGCGGAGTACCTCCATCTCTTCCCCGGACTCAAAGGCTTTTCCCTTCTCGATTCGTGCGTCCATGTGCGGTTTTGCTTCTTCTATCTCGCGATGAAATTCCTCCCGCAGAAGTTTAATTTTCTCCTCTTCAAGTTCGATCGAGCGCAGGACGTCCTTCAATTTTCCCGCTTCGAGTTCCAACTGGTAAACCCTTTTTTCGTCTTTTCGCGTCTCCTCCGCTTCCGTCCGCGCCTTGGAAATTTCCTCTTCGTATCTTCGCGAAAGTTCTTTTGCCTCAAGGGCGAGCTTATCAATTTTCTCTTTAAGCAGGGCCAACTCTTTCTTTTTTTCTTCCAAATTTATTTCTTCTTTTTTCGCGGGAGATAAATTTTCCAGGAATTCCAGAACTTTATGCTTCAGACTTTTCAACATCTCGAGGCTCGTGATTTTATCAATCGCCTCGGCGATAACTTTGAGCATTCTCTCGGCTTCTTTTTTTGCGATGACTTCACCCGCGGAAGCTCGCGCCGCCCGTTCTTCGGCCGCGATCATCCCTTCGAGCTTCCCCAATTCCCGGAGTGAATTCATTTCATCCTCGCGGACCTTGCGCAGTTTTTCCTCGAGCTCCCGGTCCCTGCCGGAATCGTGCGTTTCCTTTTTATCTTCTTTCTCAATCCTTCTACGCAAATTCAAAATCTCGGCTTCAACCTCGCGCAATTCCGAAAACGGCCGTTTCTTCCGGAGGTGTATTTCGTCGGTTTTTTCTTCGATTGTTGCGAGTTTTTTCGAAAGATATTCCTCGAGCAAGCCCTTCAATTCCTCGCGAAGGGCGGAAGAAATCTGGAATTTCTCGGCTTGCGATTTTAAAAACTTTAAATGCGGCTGAATTTCTTTCTGCAACGCGACGATTTGCTTTATATTTTCCTCTGTCCGTGAAAGCTTTCTTTCCGCCTCTTCGCGCTTCAAGTGGAAAATTTTTAAACCGAGCGCGTCCTCTATCATCTCTTTTCTTTCCGAAGGGGAAGCGTACAAAATCCGGTCGGCCTCGCCTTGCCCGATTATGTGGTGGCGAGTTGAACCGAAACCAACTTTCGCGAGAAGTTCTATTATATCGCGCAGGCGCACGTCGGATTTATTTATCAAATATTCGTTTACGCCGTCGCGATAAACTCGGCGCTCGATCTGCACTTCGTCAAATTCCAAAGGAAATTCGCGTTTTTTATTATCAAAAACTAAAACTACGGACGCCCGAGACATTTTGGACTGCGTCGAGGAGCCCGCAAAAATCATGTCTTCCCCGCGCTTTCCACGAAGGCTTTTTATAGATTGCTCGCCCAAAACCCAGCGGATCGAATCCGCGACGTTTGATTTTCCCGAACCGTTCGGGCCAACCACGCCGGAAATCGCGTGCGGAAACTCCAGGACCGTTTGGCTCCCGAAGGATTTAAAACCGTTTAGTTCAAGACGGGTGAGCCTCATTTTACGCCCAATTTTTTACACGCAAGCCTTCTTCCGCCGCGCGGAGCTGGGCTTCCTGTTTGGACGGCCCTTCGCCCTCCGCGATAAGCTCCTTGCCCAAATACACGCCGACGATGAAATGTTTATTGTGGTCCGGGCCCCATTCTTTCATGACTTCGTATGTCGGCGTGATCCCGACGGCTTCCTGCGCCCGTTCCTGAAAAACGCTTTTTGGGTCACGGAAAAGCTTTTTTGCGATGACATCGCTTACTTTAGTGAGTACGGTTTCTTTGATAAATTTTTCCGCCGCGAGATAACCCTGGTCCAGATGAATCGCGCCGACCAAGGCTTCGAAAGTATTTGCCAAAATATATTGCCGGGCGCGCCCCAAATCCTTGGCTTCGCCGCGGGAAAGCATTAAATAATCGTTTAAGCCGATTTCCTGCGCCAACTCCGCGAGCATGTTGGAGTTAACCAAAGCCGCGCGGTAGCTCGTCAAATCCCCTTCCGTTTTATCCGGAAAATTTGAATAAAGATGTTCCGTCACCGCCAACTCCAAGACCGCGTCTCCTAAAAATTCCAAGCGCTCGTTATGGTTTCCCGCCCAGTCCGGGTTTTCGTTTAAATACGAGCGGTGCGTAAAAGCCTCTTCTAAAAGTTTTTTATTCTGGAATTTTATATTTAGTTTTTCTTCTAACAAAGCGAGTTCGCTCATGATTGCTTGTTTATGATTTCGAGGGCTTTCGAAAAAAGAGGCTTGATATCCGGATAAGTCTTGATGTCTTTCAACTCGTCCACCTTAAACCACTTGGCGTCGTCGAGGCCGCCGGAGGGTTCCAAATTTAAATCCCGGTCTTCGGTCTCGAGCAGGAAATAATCCACCTTGCGCCGGACCTGCCCTTTTTCCGGGTCCTTCGCGATATATTCGTTCTGCCCTAATTTTTCAATGACTTTCGCGCTTTTAATCCCTAATTCTTCTTTAACCTTCCGCTCCGCCGCGCCCGTCGCTTCTTCGTTTTCCAATGGGCTTCCTTTAGATAGCGTCCAGTATCCGAAAACATCGTGCACGAGGGCAAACTGCAAATTTTTTCCTTCCTTGCGGTAAACTATCCCGCCGGCCTTCGCCTCTACCGGAAGGTTTTCCAAATCTTCGAGCGTCGCTTTTTTCTTGGAAGTCTCATCCCGTCCCGGCTCGCCGATTTCGCGATACACCGTCCCCAAGACTCCGTTAACAAAACGCCCGGAAGATTCCGAGCCAAAGGTTTTAGCGAGTTCAATTGCTTCGTTAATGGCGACTTTAGGCGGAACTTCTTTTCGGGAACCGAACAGGAGTTCGTAAAGCCCGATCCTTAAAACATTGCGGTCCACCATTGCAACCTGTTCCAAGGGCCATTCCGGAGCAGCCTTCTCAATAATCGAGTCTATCCTATCTCGATTCTTAAGAACGCCCTCCACTAGCTCTTTGACAAATTGGCGGTCGTCCAAACCAGGCGCGAATTCTTTTAAATTCGCCTCTAAAACTTTTTCAATCTCCTCGTCCTTTCTTCCATTGAAGTCCCACTGGAAAAGAGATTGCATTGCCACAGATCTCGCGAGGTGCCTATTTGCCATATTTATTTTTCAAAACTACTTGGGATAAAGAACTAATCTGCTAATTTTTTTATTAAGCCTTCGCCTCTTCTTTCACGGCGAGCTCTTTTTCTTTTTTCTTGCGTTCTTTTTTGTCTAATTTCTTTAAAACGTCGACAACCTGCCGGTCATTATAATACCCGCAGTTGGTGCAAATTACGTGCGGAAGTTTGATCTCGCTGCAATGCGAGCATTTAGAAAAAGCCCGGCCCTCTAAGGTCTGGTTGGCCCGGCGCTGGTCCCGGTGGCCCTTCGTATGCCGCATGTGATTTACCATGTTTTTATACTACCAAACCTTAATAATTCTTTCAATAGAAAAGGAGACTCACGAGGAGCCTCCTTTTTGGGGATTGAAAATCCTGTACGTTCGCCAACCCGACAAGATCAAAAAAAGTAGTCCAAATAACAAAACGCTAAAGGAGATAGGGGGCGGTGAGACAAAAATTTCAATCAGCATAGTCGTCGATGCGAGGGCTAAAATTAAAATCGCTGAAAAAATATCCGCCACTTTCTTGTCGACTTTCATTTCTAGAATCTCGATGATAACGATCATCACCAAAGAAACCAAGGCTGCCATAACGGCTGCCATAACAGTAATCCTCCACGAAAAAATACTCCCGATGTACATCAGAATAGCAGCTACGACCACAATCAATTTAAAGATCTTCACATTTCACCTCCAGAGTCAGATTTTAATTCGATCGAAGAATAGCAGATTCAGAGTCCGAGATCAATATCCGAAGACACCAACCCCAACACTATTTTAGACGATCGTTCCAAATAGTGTTGGGGTTTAGGTTAGGCTGAAATTAGCCTTGTACAGAAGGTTTTGCGGTGGATGGCTGAGAGGCCATGCTTTTTTATAAGTTCCCGGTGAAGAAGCGTCCCGTAGCCCTTATGGATTTCAAAATTATATTTTCGATATTTTTTGGCGAGACGGATCATTTTCCGGTCCCGGCTAACTTTCGCGATTATTGATGCCGCGGAAATTATGGGAATTTTTTCGTCGCCTTTTATGATCGTCTCCTGCAAATATCCCTCCGGGGCAAATAGGGAGCCATCTAAGAAAATTTTTAATTCCGAATTTCTAATTTCTAATTTCTCGAGGCATCTCTTAACGGCGAGCCGTAGCGCGTATGAGATCCCCTTACTATCTATAATAGAGTGGCTTACGGACGAAGAGACGCAGAAAATTTTGCCCTCGCGCTTCAACATTTTAAAAAGCAAAGCCCTTTCCGAAGGCGGGACTTGTTTCGAGTCGCGAATGCGGTGGAAAAATTTAAAATTGATTGGCGCTAAAACCGCCCCAACCGTCACCGGCCCCGCCAAAGGACCTCTTCCTGCTTCGTCTATCCCAATTATATATTTCACGGCCATGTTTATATGATAACAAAAAAGCCCGGGGTGGAGTTGGCCACCGCCGGGTTTATGAACCTATGTGTCGAAACGCCGTTCGTAGAATTGTCTAACTTCCTGGAACTCGTTCTCCTTTAGAAATTTATGGAGAACTCGTTCGGCCACTCTTCGGGCCGCAACTGACATTGTTATGTTTTTGTTTTGCAATGCGTTAATGAGGTTGCCAATAAGCATCCCATCCGGCTCGATCGAACACTGCGCGATGATGTTTAGAACAGGTTCGGCGCAAACCCCATGTACGATTGCCAACCAAATCTTGATCGATATCTGCTCCATATCCAGGAGTGGAAGCAATGTCTTACTTTTAGCTCGATCAAGGGCGACCCAGAAGCGGACGAAATCCTCCGCATTGCCCATCTCGAGGTTTTTGAAAGCCCCATCCATCGCCGCTAGGGTTTTCACTGTAAATTGGCGAGAGAGCATAAACACCTCCTAATGTAAATTTGCTTCAAATCTAGCATATGACGGAAATTTTGTCTAAAATTAGAAATTATGAGCTTCGTTCACCTGCACACACATTCCCACTACTCTTTGCTCGACGGCCTTTCGAAGGTAAAAGATTTAGTTAAAGAGGCCGCGAAAATGGAAATGCCCGCGCTCGCCATT
>Ga0209541_10018600_pt1 | contig 10043 bp, 11 predicted proteins | sample RifCSPlowO2_01_FD_184027 | JGI IMG/M metagenome (GOLD analysis project Ga0209541, IMG submission 184027) | Groundwater microbial communities from Rifle, Colorado - Rifle CSP2_plank lowO2_0.1 (SPAdes) (version 2) | ecosystem: Environmental > Aquatic > Deep subsurface > Groundwater | place...
TTGTTCGCAAAGGCGGGAACTGTCTCCTCTGCGTCAATTATCATTGACCGCATGACCGGCAGAAGCAAAGGTTTCGGATTCGTCGAGATGTCAAACGACAAAGAAGCTCAAGCAGCTATCAACATGTACAACGGCCAAGACTTCGAAGGAAGAAAGTTGACCGTCAATGTTGCCCGCCCGCTTGAACCTCGCGCCAACAACGATCGCCGACCTATGTAGAAAGACAAAAAAGCCCCTTCGGGGGCTTTTTTGTTATAATAGGCAGATGAAGAATTTCTTTTTCCTGATTTTGGGATTGATTATCATAGGCGGGTCGGTTTTTTTATTTTTTGGACAAACCCCAATAGGAAAAAGCGAGGTTAAAATCATAAAGATAAACGACGTAAGTATAGAAGTCGAGGTTGCCGATACCTACGAGACGCGCAAGCTCGGGCTGTCAGGAAAACCAGACCTTCCCGATGGTACAGGCATGTTTTTTATCTTCGAGACTCCTGATCAATATGGTTTTTGGATGAAAGACATGAATTTTGCCATTGATATTGTCTGGATTGATGAAAACCTTCGTGTCGTCAACGTGGAAAGAGGTGTCCTGCCCGAGACATTCCCACAAGTTTTTTACCCAAATAAGGCCGTAAAATACGTCTTAGAACTCCCAGCTGGGGCAGCTGTTAAGTATCGTATTGATGTCGGTGCCGTGGTACAATAATAATCCAATGGCTATAAGAGTGGCAATAAATGGTGCCGGGAGAATTGGTAGAGCTTTCTATAAATTGGCGCGCGAGCGGCCGGAAATTGAGGTGGTTGCCGTCAATGATTTGGGCGATCGAGAGAACATTGAATATCTTTTAAAGCACGACTCTGTATACGGTAAGTGGGACGGCAAATTTGACGTCGAATTCTTTCAGGAGAAAGATCCGGCGAAACTACCTTGGAAAAAGCTTGATATAGATGTGGTTATTGAATCCACGGGATTTTTTGCAAACTACGCCGGCTCGAAAGCGCATCTAGATGCTGGGGCTAAGAGAGTGGTAGTTACCGCACCCATGAAGGATGAACCGACGGACGATATTGTAGGAGGCACAATACTCATGGGGATAAATGAAGAAAAACTTTCGACCTGTCTTATTACTTCAAACGCTTCTTGTACTACCAATGCCGGAAGTCCGTTAATCGCCATTCTTGACGAAACGATAGGTGTCGAGAAGGCGGTTTTGAATACTACACACGGATACACCGCTTCACAGTCATTGGTGGACGGTCCGTCCAAAAGGGGATTCAGGGAAGGACGTGCGGCGGCGCAAAATATCGTACCGTCTTCGACTGGCGCCGCCATAGCCGTGACCAAGGCATTTACCAAACTTCAGGGACTCTTTGACGGCATTGCCATACGCGTGCCGGTAGTCTCTGGTTCTCTCGTTGACATCACTTTTATAGCTAAGAGGAAAACGAGTGCGGAGGAGGTGAACAATATTTTGAAAAAAGCAGCACTTGAGAAGAGGTGGAAAGGAATATTTACCGTGACAGAAGAAGAGCTTGTTTCTTCGGACATCCTTGGTAGTCCATACGGCTCCATTGCAGATCTTAGCCTCACTCGTGTGGTCGGCGGCAATCTGGTGAAAGTGCTCGCTTGGTACGACAACGAGGTGGGTTATTGTTACACCCTTTTAGACCATGTTATTAAACTAGGGGGCCATATTAAACATGAATGAACAAAGTATGCCCGCCAGAGGCGGGTTCGCCTTTGGCGGAAAGATACTTGTGGGCTCTGATCATGCCGGATTCGGACTCAAAGAGAAATTGATTCCTTATCTTAAAGAACTCGGATTTGAGGTGGAAGATAAAGGCGCATTTGAATACAACGAGGAAGACGATTACCCGGATTTCATTATTCCATTGGCGCGCGAAGTCTCCAGGTGCCCTAATGAAATTAAGGGGATTATTTTCGGCGGTTCTGGTCAGGGGGAGGCTATGGCCGCAAACAAATTAAGCGATGTTCGTGCTGTTGTTTATTACGGAAAAGGGCAGTGCGTCGTCAAGGAAGAAAATGAATCCATTATTAAACTCTCAAGAGAACATAATGATGCCAACATCCTTTCTTTAGGCGCGCGCTTCATCACCGAAGAAGAGATGAAGCAGGTCGTTAAAGAGTGGTTAAACACGCCTTTCGTAGACAACGATCGACATAAAAGGCGTCTTGCCAAAATGGCCCGTATCCATGAGTGAAATTATCCCGGCCATACTCGCGAAAAGCGCCGCAGATCTCAAGAAGAAGCTCGCCGAGATACCAAGTGAGTTCAAGCTGGTGCACATCGACGTTCTCGAGGAAGATATTTGGACGAATATTGATATCGATTTTGAAGCGCATCTGATGATTCCTCGCCCGGGAGAAATTATCGAGCGTTGGATAGAAAGAGGTGTTAAAAAAGTTATTATTCATGAACTTAATGAAGAAATCAACAAGTTTAGAGATAGAGTTGAAATTGGTTTAGGTGTAGAACTTGATATTCCGCTAGAAAAAGTATTTCCTCTTATTTCTAAAATTGATTTTTTACATCTCATGTCTATAGCCGAGATAGGCGAACAGGGACATCCGCTAGATGAGAGAATTTTTGATAGAATAAGAAGAGTGAGAGAGAAATTTCCGCTACTCCCAATAAGCATCGATGGAGGAATAAACGTGACAAATCTAGGAATGCTCAAGGACTCGGGAGCAACAAGATTTATAGTAGGCTCTGGCTTTAAAGATTTATGGAAATCACTGACGAAAAATTAATTGAACTTAAGGAGCGGGCAAATAATATCCGCATCTCGCTTATTGGGGCACTCATTACCGCTGGTTCAGGCCATACGGCGGGACCGCTTGATATGGCTGACATCTTTACCGTGCTTTTTTTCCACACCTTAAAGCATAACCCCAAGAAACCTGATTGGCCCGAGCGAGACAGGCTGGTGCTTTCTAATGGTCATATTTGCCCAGTGCTCTATTCGACGATGGCTCATGCCGGCTACTTCCCAATTGAAGAGCTCAAGACTTTACGCAAGTTTGGCTCACGTCTGCAGGGACACCCTCATCGAGATTTTTTACCAATGCTTGAAACCAGTTCGGGACCCCTTGGTTCCGGACTTTCTCAAGCGGTTGGCATGGCGCTCGCTGACAAGATTGACCACGGTTTGACGAACCAGCGTCGCATCTACGCACTCCTCTCTGACGGTGAACTTGAATGCGGACAGAGTTGGGAAGCGGCCATGCTTGCGGGCAAAGAAAAGTTACAGAATCTCACCGCTGTTGTGGATAGAAATAACATTCAGATCGATGGTTACACTGAAGACGTTATGCCCCTCGAGTCGCTTTCTGATAAGTGGCGCGCCTGGAATTGGCACGTTATCGAGATTGATGGACACAATATTGAAGAAATTGCCGACGCCTTCGAAACGGCTAAAGCGATATTCGGTAAACCAACTGTCATTATTGCCCATACTATCGCCGGCAAGGGTGTTCCGGAGTTCGAGCGTGACTATCGTTGGCATGGCAAACCGCCCAACAAGGAAGAGGGTGAAATAGCGATAAAAGAACTCCGCACCCTCGGCGGAAAGATTAAAAGTGAACATCAATAGCTCGACATGCTCACTATAAATAAATGCTAAACCCTAATTTAAAACTTAATGAGAAAATGTTTGACGAGAAGGTTGACCAAGTGCCGATTCGCCAAGGATTTGGCGAGGGACTTTTAAAGGCAGGGGAAGAGAACCTAGCAGTGGTGGGGCTCTGTGCTGATTTAACGGAGTCAACCAGGATGAATTTATTTGCAGAAAAGTTTCCTAATAGATTTATTCAAGTGGGAGTAGCGGAGCAAAATCTAGCGTCTGTGGCAAGCGGTTTGGCGACTATGGGTAAGATACCGTTTATAAGCTCATATGCAATGTTTTCTCCCGGCAGAAATTGGGAACAAATTCGTACCACTATTTGCTACAACAATAGGCCGGTAAAAATTGTTGGGTCACACGCCGGTATCTCTGTCGGCCCCGATGGCGGAACACATCAGGCTATAGAAGACATGGCTATTACCCGTGTCATTCCTCGCATGGTAGTGCTCTCTCCATGTGATGCTATCGAGGCAAAGAAGGCGACTCTCGCGAGCGTAGATACAGGTACGCCCGTTTATCTTCGTCTCGCTCGCGAGAAAACACCTATCATGACGACTGAAGCGACCCCTTTTAAAATAGGTGAGGCGCAAATATTCTGGCATCCGCCAGCTGGCGGAGAAAACCCGAAGGTCGGAATTATTGCTACCGGTGCTCTTCTCCATAAAGCGCTTTTGGCTGCCAAGGAACTTGACCTGCCTGCCGGCAGGCAGGGAAAGATTGAGATTGAGGTGATGAACCTCTCGACCGTCAAACCCCTAGATGAAAAAGCACTAATAATGCTTGCTAAAAAAACTGGCAGAATCGTTACGGTAGAAGAACATCAGATTAGGGGAGGTATGGGTAGCGCTGTCTCGGAGTGTTTGGCTAAAAACTACCCTGTACCAATGGAATTTATCGGGGTTGACGACCAGTTCGGTCAATCCGGTACCCCGGAAGAACTCATAGAACACTACGGCATGGGTACCAGGGACATTATCAAAGCAGTCAATAAAATTCTGAGGCGATAGAAAGAAAAAGTGGATTGACCTTGTGGATAGCTTTCTCCATATCATTGTTATAATAAAAGTATGAAAACAATTCAAAACGCAGCCGCTTCAACGTTTATATCATCTGTGGCAGTGCTATCTATAATAGCTATATTGGGTGTCTGGGATATATTTGGCAAAGATATTATTAATAAGTCATTCCAAACACTAGGTTTACTCACGCTAGTTGCAATTATTGTCATGATCGCAGGACGTTTCCTTGAAGGTCACCAAGCAATAGAGGGGGTTGCGTCTGATTTACCTAGCCCCATATACAAAGATATTCGTAGAATAACTCTCACGATCCTCATTGTCTGTGTCTCTCTGCTAGCACTGCTAGGTGTACTGGCAATTTGGGAAATTATTCAAGATAAAGATGTACTTTATAAGTCACTGGGTTCTCTTGGTATACTTGCTTTCGGTGCTTTTATTATAGTAATGGTTTGCCTATATAGAGAAGGTAAATTTAATAAACAAAACAAGAGCCTCTCTATCGGTGGCATTGTAGGCATAATGTTTCTCGCTTATCTACTTTTTTCCTTTTCTCGGATGTTCTGGTAGGAATTTAGTTTAGCTTTTTGAGAACAAGTGTAAAATGTCAAGGTTCAACCTTGACATTTTCTGCCAAATCTACCCAATCTTGTAGGTACGACTTAAAGTCCATGGGAGCCAAAAAATATTCAGGAAAGGCAGTTTTATTTATAATATTTCCTTGAGGATTTCTTGAATTTTTATCCACATAATCTAAATAACTGGAGAATTGATAAAAACTTAAATGGTTATAAATTTTTGTTTTATCTTTAATTGAATGATTCTTCCATCCACCATCAATAAGTCCGATTGGGTTAAGGTGAATATAGGCAAATATATATTTCAAATAATTATCAGTACTTAAGTGTTCTGCCTGAAATCTCCCTTGAAATAATGAACCGTTTCTTTCATAACGTTTGTTAAAATACATTGTGTAAGCAGTAGAAATTTTTTGCATAAAAATACTAATTCCACCCTCTATGTGCTCGTGTAGGAGAAGGTGGAAGTGATTCGGCATGAGGCAGTATGCACCAATATCAACAAGCAATTTTTCACGGGGAAGTGTTATAAGAATATTTAAAGGCGTGTTTGCATAATCACTTCTGTGTATGGAAAGCGAGCTATTACACAAATAGAGAAGTGAGATGAAGCGGGTATAATCAGCTTCATCAAGAAAAATCAATCGCTTCTCTGTGCCGCGATTGTATACGTGATAATATTCTCCGACAGCAAAGAAATTAACTTGCCGTGCCATCGTCATAATATTACTCTTTATATGTCAAGGTTCAACCTTGACAGTAAATTTAGTTTAACTTTCTGATTTTGAAATTGGTGGGAGCATCTTGCAGATATTTCTCAATTTGAGAACGAGTCAGTAGACCTTTTTGCGCTCCAACTTGCTTAACCACCGACATCGAATTAATTGCGCCCCAGGCGAGAGCGGTTGGGAGATCTTTATCTAAAGCGATGGCGACCACGGTAGTGGAAGCGAAAGCGTCACCCGCTCCAGTGCGTTCAAATGGGGGGTTAAGATCCGGATAAGGCGGTAAAAACCACATCTCCTCTCCATTGAAAGCGTAAGCTCCCTTAGACCCATCGGTGACAACCACGATTCTCGGACCGAGGGCCTGCAGGCGCTTCAGAAGTTCCTCTATTCCTAATGTATTCAACCCAAGAATTTTTTCTGCTTCCTCGACATTACAGAAGAATATTTTTGCTCTGGTATAGACATCTTTAAGTTCGTCTTTACCTAACTTGATTTGAAAGGTCCCTGGTTGAAAAGCCAGAGAAACCTTGGGGTGAACTTTAAGCCACTTAACTACCTCTTTGTGATACTCAAGACTTTTAGCTCCAAGGGAGGAAAGATAGAGCCATTTAGGTTCGCCCACTTCTGGCAAATGATAGTTATACTCTTCGTGTTTGATCAAGATAGTGCGATCATTATCGTACCAGAGGACATAGTGATAATTAGTTTTTTGCCCTTTGTGGATAGAGATGAGATTGGTTGCTACTCCATCTTTTTTTAAACTTTCGAGACATTCTCTGCCGACGTCATCATCGCCAAGATCAGAAACGAGAGCAGAAGAGAGACCCAGCCTCGCTGCCGAAACAGCGGCATTGGCGCTGTTTCCCACAGCTTTCACCACCTCGACCGATTCATAGGGAATCTTGGCGCCGAAAGCCATGGTGATGGTGCAATGCTCCTTGTTCACGTCGCAGTGAACACTGGCATCTTTGAGCTTAATGAACGCATCGGTGACAATGTCGCCTACGGCTATGAAGTCATGCATTGGAGAAGTATATCATGATAGAATTATGGGAATGAAAAATTTGAGAGAAAATCTCAAGTGGGCACAAGAGAAACAAGTTGCCATAGGACACTTTAATGTCTCGGATTCAGAAGGATTCAAGGCGGTGGTGGAGGGAGCCCAGGAACTTGGCGTACCAGTAATTATCGGGGTCTCCGAAGGGGAAAGAGACTTTATCGGCATTTTAGAAGTCGCGGCTTTAGTTAGGGCTGAAAGAGAGAAGGGGTTACCGATTTTTCTAAACGCAGACCACACATACTCGGTGGAGAAGGTAAAGGAGGCGGTGAACGCCGGGTTCGATGCTGTTATCATAGACGGAGCGGCAAAATCTTTTGAAGAAAATGTCTCAATGACTCGCGAGTGCGTGGCATATGCAAAATCTAAGGGAAAGAGCGTCTTGGTAGAAGCAGAACTTGGATTCATAGGTCAGTCTTCAAAAATCTTAGAAGATATTCCAGAAGGCGTTTCAGAACAAACGCAAACCAGACCAGAAGACGCCGAAAGGTTTGTCGAGGAGACGGGTATAGATCTCTTCGCGCCCTCCGTTGGCAATATCCACGGGATAGTAAAAGGGGGAGAACCAAACCTGAATATAGGGCGTATAAAGGCTATTGCGGAGGTCGTCAGCATACCCTTAGTTCTCCATGGCGCTTCTGGCAATAGCGATGAAGATATCCTCTCCGCCATAGATGCGGGTATTAGGATAGTCCATATAAATACAGAAATCAGGCTAGCCTATAAAGCCGGAGTGGAAAGAGGACTTAAGTCCGGCGAAATAGCGCCTTATAAATTTTTGGCCGAAGGAGTGGCAGAAATGAAAAAAGTGGTTCGTAATCGATTGAAATTATTTAACAGATTATGAAATTAGTGGAAGAAATAAAAAAAATTTTCAAGGGCGAAGTTGTCGACGATAACGCCACGCTTGAGTTATACAGTCGTGATGCCAGCCTCTTCAAAGTCAAACCAGAACTTGTAGTATTCCCAAAGAATGCAGAGGATCTAAAAGCTCTAGTCAAATGGGTCGGAGAAAATTCCGGTTATTCAATAACTCCGAGAGCGGCCGGCTCTGATATGTCTGGCGGACCTCTTAATGAATCGATTATCGCTGACGTGACCAGACATATGAATCACGTCGGGAAGATAGTAGGGGAAAGTATCACCGTCGAACCGGGAGCCCTCTACCGTGATTTTGAAAAACAGACTCTCGCCCGAAACCTTGTTCTCCCTTGTTTCCCGGCCTCCAAAAACCTGTGCGCTCTCGGTGGCATGATTTCCAACAACTGTGGTGGAGAAAGAACCCTACGCTACGGTAAGATGGAAAACTTTGTTTTGGAATTGAAAGTAATTTTCGCCGATGGCAATGAATATGACGTCAAACCACTCGACAGAAATGAACTCGAAGTGAAAATGGCGCAAGAAGACTTTGAAGGTAATTTGTATAAAAACTTATTCAATCTCATAGAAAAAAATGGAGAGACAATAGAGAATGCGCGGCCTACTGTTTCAAAGAACTCTGCCGGTTACTATCTCTGGAATGTTCAAAATCGAGCTTTCAGCACATTTGATCTTAATAAGCTCATCGTCGGCTCACAGGGCACATTGGGTATAGTCACTCAAGCAAAGATAAGACTTGTGCCTGAAAAACTACATCACGATATGGTGGCGCTCTTTTTTAAGTCTTGGGATGAGTTGCCTCAAGTAGTGGAAGCCATCCTGCCTTTTGAGCCAGAGAGTTTAGAGACGTTTGACGAGGAGACACTTAAACTTGGTATTCGCTTCATGCCGGAGATTGCCAAGAAGAGCGACAGTAACCTCATTTTATTTGCTGCAAAGTTTATCCCAGAAGCACTGATCGGAGCAAGAATGCTAGGCTTACCTAAATTGGTCGTACTTGTAGAGATCGCAGAGGACACCGAGGAAGAAGTAAAAAGTAAAGTAAGAAGTGTCGTCGAGGCGATAAAACCGTTTAAGATTTGGCATAGGGTGATAGAGAAGGATTCCGAAGAGGACAAGTTCTGGATCATGCGCAGAGAATCATTCAATCTGCTCCGCGAACATGTCGGTGATAAGAAGACTGCGCCGTTTGTCGAAGACTTCTGTATTCCAGTCGATAAGATGCCGGAATTCCTGCCAAAAGCGCTTAAAATATTGAAAGGCAGTGGAATAGAGGCCAACATCGCTGGTCATGCTGGCAATGGTAATTTCCACATCATCCCGCTCATGGACTTAACGAAGGAAAGTGAGCGAGCCAAGATTATCGTAGTCGCAGACAAGTTCTATACTCTTGTGGGAGAATTCAAGGGTTCTATTACCGGCGAGCATAATGACGGCATCATCCGTACCCCGTATTTAAATAAAATGTACAGTCCAGAGATATTAGAATTATTTAAAAAAACCAAAGAGATTTTTGACCCCCACAACATCTTCAATCCGGGTAAAAAAGTAGGAGGCACTTTAGAGTATCTTGAAAACCACATCGCAATCGAGTAGAATGAGGAGATGCTTACTTTAAAGGCGGAAATACGGGATGTTCATACTAAGCTGGAAATGGTTAGAAAAGCGGGAAAAGTTCCCGCGGTCTTTTATGGTAAAAAGGAAGCATCTACCCCGATATCTATTCCTGAAGTTGACTTTCTAAAGGTCTGGAAGAAAGCGGGGGAGTATAGCGTAGTCAATTTAGAGACTCTAAAAGGTGTTAAAGAAAGTCTTATTCAAGACGTAGACTTGGACCCGATTACTGGCGTGCCTCGTCATGCGGATTTTTACGTCTTTGAACAAGGCCACAAGGTGGAGGTTGAGTTGCCCCTCGAATTTGTCGGGATTTCTCCGGCAATCAAAGACTTGGGCGGCATGTTAGTGAAGATTCTCTACAAACTTAAGGTAGAAGCCATGCCGAAAGATTTACCGCACGGCGTTAATATAGACATAAGTCATCTAACCAACTTCGGCGACCAGATTCTTGCCAAAGATATTGTATTACCAACAGGAGTAGAACTTAAAGAGAATCTTGAAGAAGTCATCGCCTTAGTGTCAG
>Ga0209541_10018604_pt1 | contig 10042 bp, 11 predicted proteins | sample RifCSPlowO2_01_FD_184027 | JGI IMG/M metagenome (GOLD analysis project Ga0209541, IMG submission 184027) | Groundwater microbial communities from Rifle, Colorado - Rifle CSP2_plank lowO2_0.1 (SPAdes) (version 2) | ecosystem: Environmental > Aquatic > Deep subsurface > Groundwater | place...
GTTGACCTGCTGAAGCGCTACCTTACTTACAAGGGCTATAAGGTTAAGCATGTGATGAATATTACTGACGTTGATGACAAAACCATAAGGGACAGCCAGAAGGAAGGCGTCAGCCTGAAGGAGTTCACGGCAAGATACGAAAAGGCATTCTTTGAGGATTTGAATACCCTTAACATCCTTCCATCTGATGTTTTTCCAAGGGCTACGGATTACATTGATGAGATGGTTGAAATCACAAAATCGCTGCTGAAAAAAAGCATTGCCTACAAGGGGGAAGACGGCTCAATTTACTACAACATCCACAAGTTCAAGGATTATGGCAGGCTTGCCAACATTGACATCAGCAAGCTTCAGGCTGGCGCATCCGGCCGCGTCAAGAAGGACGAGTATGAAAAGGATGACGTGCAGGACTTCGCATTGTGGAAGGCCTGGGTGCCTGAAGACGGAAACAATTATTGGGAGCCTATTATAGAAGTCGACGTTACAGATGAGGAATATAAAAATATAATAGAGCAAGCCATTAGAAATAACGACAAGGAATTCCTTGAACTCAACAGAATTAGGACAAAAAAGGCAAAAAATGGGCAATTTCCGTAAAGTTTGCGAAAAGATTGGAAGAATTTCGGAAAATGTCACTGGACACTGGACATCTGCTCGGCTAAGATTTAATAACGACTTCCTTAACGATAATGATGAGATCCGGGCACACGCTGAGCTGCTAAATAATGATTTTCCCCTCTTCGAGGGCCGGCCTGACGGCCTAAAATCAATTACGCAGCTCAGCTCAACGTGCCCTACGCTCCGGAACGAGGAGATTTCCACAGCAAGCGCTGGAAATCTCACGCTAGATGAGTGTTCCGGAGGAACTAAAATGAGGAATTCATGCAATGGCGGTTGTGGAGAAATAGCTAGATTCAGAGGGTGGTGCAGCATAAAATGGAGATCGGGGAATAAATTTTGCACAGACTGCCCAAAAATAGAAGAAAGAAGGGCTAAAAATATTTCTTTATTTAAACTTCACGAGTCAAAGCTTGGATTGAATCCTATGCAGAATCCTGAGATTTGCAAGAAGAACCATTCAGCAGAGCGAAACAGAAAAGCATCTATAACTTTTAAAAAACTCGGGAAAAAAGGCTTATTGCCTCAACAACTAGAGTCTAATTACTGCAGAGAAAGGAGATTACGAAGAATTAGAAAAGTTCTGAGGTGCTTAGCTTCTCAAAATAGTCTGCCACAACAGATAGAATCCCCTGAATTGAAAGCAAGGAGAAGATCACGTTTAAGCCATACTATGCTTGAATTAGCGAAACAGAAAAAATTACCCATGCAGAATATGACAAAAGCGGAACTGAAAGAATATGGCAGAAAAATGTCCATAGCATTAATGAAGGGTGTAGCTGAAGGCAGGGTTAAACCAAATTTAGGCGGCTTTAAAACACCATATCAAAGGCGTAATGGTGAATCACTCATTCTTCGTTCTAGATGGGAAGCCGAAGTTGCTAAATTACTAGACAGTTTAAATGTCACATGGCAATATGAGCCGTTTTATGTAAAATATTTCAACACAGAAAAAAGATTGATGTCAAATACTTTGCCAGATTTTTATCTTCCGAAGCAAAACTTAATGATCGAGGTTAAGGGTGCTAGTATTTCCTTACCTAGCACTAGGGATAAAATGCGATGGCTACATAAGCAGGGTTACAACGTTCTCCTTCTGGGCAGAAAAGAGATTAAGCTCATCCGAAGAAATGAAATAGATAAACTTACAAAAAAGATTTTCCAAGAGAGTGAAAAATTATGCCAAAAATTAAACTAAAACTCAAGGGCCGCCCTGGCTGGAGCATTGAGTGCTCTGCCATGTCCATCAAGAACCTTGGCAAGACTTTTGACATCCATTGCGGCGGAATTGACCTGATTTTCCCGCACCACCAAAATGAGATTGCCCAATCCGAGGGCTGGACAGGGAAGAAGTTCGTCAATTACTGGCTCCATAACGAATGGTTGCTAGTCAACGGCCAAAAGATGTCAAAGTCGCTTGGAAACTTTTACACGTTAAGGGACATTCTGGCCAAAGGATACCCGGCTATTGCAGTCCGTTATCTGTTGCTGTCAACGCACTATCGCCAACAGCTAAACTTCACTTTTGAAGGCATAGATGCTGCAAAGGCTTCCATTAATCGCCTTAACGAGCTTATACTGAAGCTTCAGCATTTCTTGGGAAATACCAAAGAACGCTTAAAAATTGTAACGAATGAAGTCAAAGGCACTAGAATTGCCTTTGAACAGGCAATGGATGATGACTTAAATGTAAGCGAAGCATTAGCTGCTGTTTTTGAGTTAGCCAAACAGATTAACACATGGATTGATGATGAGGAAACTGTTGGAAAAAAATCCGCTTTAGAAGTTCTAGATTTTTTAAAAGAGGCAGACACTGTTTTTGGCGTAATGAATTTTTCAAGAAAGGAAAGGCTGCCAAGTGATATCACAAAGCTAATTGAGGAGAGAGCGCGCCTCAGGAAGGAGAAAAAATTCGCCGAAGCCGATAAAATCCGCGCTGACTTGCTCAGGAAAGGCATACAGATTGATGACACCCCCGAAGGGGTGAAGTGGAAAAAGGCATAGCGAAACAAAAACATTAATAAACACCAGACTTTACTGCAGTGCTGAGGCAGGAAGAATAATAAAAGAGGTGTGCTATACTTGAAGAAAGCGCTTTTTGCTTTAGCAGCGGTTCTTGCATTGGGAACAACCGGCTACCTGGCGACAGAGGGCATGCGTCTTCCTGCCGCACTTTTGTCATCCGCGGCTGTGATGTCAATGGCTGCAATCCCGCAGCAGCTCAGCACGGCAGGGCAGGTCTTCACGGTGGCTTTGATTATCTCATCGCTGGCAGCGTGGGTTGCGCTTTTCGTCAGCTTCTTCACACCGCCTGCGAAGGAGCAGGAAGATGCGCTGACCGGGCTTTTCACAAGCCCAAGCGACGGGCTCATCATGAAAACGGCAAAAGTGAGCGGCAAAAGCGCAATTGCAGGTCTTACCAAGGCACAAATTCTTGAGAGGCATGGCGCAGTAGTTGTCGGGCTGAAGCACAATGGCGGCTTTGACATAAACCTGCCCATTACAGCCAGAGTCAGGGTCGGCTCTGAAGTGCTCCTGCTTGGAACGCCAGCGACAATACTGGCAACAGAGAGGAAAAAGGGGAAGTAACCATTGTTTTTTCGTTCTTTGAGAGGAAGCAGAAGTTAACTTTTTAAGCCCTTGCGCGTTCACCTGATGCTTATGAGCCTTATTCAGCTTATTGATGTTATACAGGGAGTTGATAGGAAGCTTGCAGCCGGAGCGCAAAACATAGCTGGCAAGGCCAACGAGTACTTCGGCATCACGAACTATAGATAATTCTGTTGGATATATGACAAGATTTATATAGTTCATTAACACAGTCCAATGCATGAAAAAGAGCGATGGTAGAAGTATTTCTCATGAAGTTTTAGAAGCATATCGTTATAGGGCAGTCGAACTTTATCAGAAAGGAAAATCTGTACAAGAAATTTCTTTCTTTTTTGGGATTCATAGGGGAAGTGTTTCATTATGGGTGAAGATTTGGAAAGAACGAGGAAAATCTGCTCTCAAAAGCAGAAAGGCATTAGGGCCTGAACTAAAACTAGACAAAGAAGATAAAAAGCGGATTATTTTTTGGTTAAGAAAACCCGCAATGGAGTTCGGATTTGAGACTCCCTTGTGGGATTGCAAAAGAATTCAAATCACAATTAAAAAGGAATTAAGCAAGAAGATTTCAGTTTCGAATTTGTGGGAGAACCTTCGTAAGTGGAACCTTACTCCACAAAAGCCTGAGAAAGAAGCATTAGAAAGAAATCCGGTGGCGGTAAGAAAATGGCTAGATGAAGAATGGCCAAAAATTGAAGATCATCGTCGGAGATGGCAGGCAATGCTTTACTTTCAGGATGAGTCTGGGGTCTCTTTAATTCCTGTTCTGGGAAAAACATGGGCTAAAAAAGGAAAAACTCCAAAGATAAAAGTGACGGGAAATAAAGGTGGCTTGTGCGTAACTTCTGCAATAAGCCCTGCTGGAAGGATGGTCTTTAGGATTGAAAATGCTACAATCCATGCAAAAGAGCATATCGACTTTCTTAAGCAGATTATGAGGCATCATCCTCATAGAAAAATTATTGTTATTGAAGACAACGCCAGACCACATATTGCTGGCGAAGTTAAAGATTTTGTGAGAGATAATAAGCACAAAATAGCAGTTTATTACTTGCCTACGTATTCTCCAGATTTGAACCCAGATGAGAAAGTTTGGAAGTATTTGAAATATGTAAAATTGAAGGCACATCAGGCAAGAAACATAAAGGAATTTAAGCCACTTGTTCAAGCAAAAATGTTGAGCATTCAGAGGAAACCAGAAACAATCAAATCCTTTTTTATTGGAACTTATGTCATATAAGTTACGGAATTATCTATATCAAAATGAAAACAAGCGAAAAACTGCACTGGGTTGCAATTATTGCCGCAGGCATAGTCCTTGGCAATCTTCTTCTAGTATTAATCTTCTCAGGGTTTAGCTTTATTACGCAACACCAGAGCAATAAGATATGCGACGAAATAATCTAAATGAGTGGCCCGACAGACATGTCTGAATGCACGATTATCTGTGGGGGGCAATGCATTATTCTAGGGTATAGCGGAGGGCAGGCAATATACAACCAGATAAATGCCTCGGATTTAACACGAACCGGATGCGAATGCCTATGCGAAGGATGCAGAAGCCCAGTAAGTTTTGCACCCATCTAAAAGTATTTAAGGAAGCTTGTTCTACCATTTGGTTATGGATTCAACTGCGACGATGAGTGGTGGTTGCATTTGGGCAGCCACAATCAATTTCTAAAGTAGTTGAAGCTATACAAAAGTCGAATGATGGAATTTCGCAGCAGCAGATAATAACAGCTACTGGGCTTTCTGAGAGGAGCGTAAAGTATGCGCTGAAGGAGCTTGTGCACAAAAAGTTGGCGGGGTTCAGAATACCCCTGAACGACACCAGGAGAAAGGTCTATTATGCTGAGGTTGAAAAATGACCTTTGAAGCAAATGCGGGCTTTTTAGAAGCCTTGCGAGAGAGGCTATTCAAGCCATCTACCTTACCGCTAATTGGTTTATTTATCTTAGGCATGGTGTTCTTCCGACCAATATTAGCAGCAACAATTCTGATAGCCGTAGGTGCGGTCTCAATAAGTTACAAACGCTGGGTAAGCATTGGAATAGACCTGGAGCTTTGCAGTCTGTGTGCAGTGGCTGTTGGCATGGCTTACGGTGCGACAGCAGGAGCAATCTCTGGTGGGCTATCAATGCTGCTGGCGCTAAGCCTTAATGGACACGTATTGGAAAACCCCATATTTGCAATGGTAAAGATTATGACTGTTGCGTGTCTTGGCATCCTTGCAAGCATATTCGCTACGAGTAATTTGGTGCTGATAGCTAGCATTTACACTTTTGTCGCTGACACTATTTTTGTAGCGATAGCTTTGCAAACAGGCGGAAATACAGGCAAACTACTGGTTTTCCTTGTTACCCATACTCCAATTGTACTTTACCAACTGAAATTGCTTTTACCGTTGGCAAAGGCAATGTTATGACACGGGGAGGATAAAATGAAGAATGAAATGACAGCTGCTGATTTGGAATCGAGAATAAAAGAAGCACGCGCAACCGCCTCTAAAACCTTTGGGAAAAATGGCCGGAGTGCAGAAAGTGGCTACGCAGTCTCAACAACAACCGCACTTGTTGGAGCTGTTTTACGCCAAATTCCAGAACTTGGCCTTGTGAGCGCGCCAGACCATGTTGCCCTTGCAGGGAATATTGCACAGTGCATCATATCCGGATGTAAACTGAAAATATTCGCACCTTCCTGCCCGGACTACAAGCACGATGGCAGCACATACACGTTTGGCGAACTTGGAGGAGGCATAAGCCTTCTTGGAACATACCAGATAGAATTTGCAGAGAAACTTCTGCCACTTCTTGATGTTTATTGCATCCCGTATGATTACACAGTCTTGACAGCTGACATTGAAGTGGAAGACGAAGCTATGCTGGCAAAAAACCAGGTCACAAAGGCGGAAGCAATTGAAAAAGTAAAAGGAACCATAAGAGAAACTGGCGAATACGCCAGTGAGCTGCTCATTCCCCGAAATGGAAGCGTAATACGCTCAGTTGGATTTTTGGAGGGATTCGAAGGGTTTCCAGAACTGCAAAGAAAATACGAAACTTTAATCAGGCAACTGCAAGGCTCCTTTTCTGCATTCAGAAAAGAGCTGGAACATCTCCATGAAGGGCGGCTTGGCTTGTATGCAAGGCTATTCCCAGATGCCAACCACACAGAATTACACAACCTGATGCACCGCACTGTAAGAACAATGGCACAATATGCCGCTTTGGGGCAGTTGGCAAGAGAGCAAAACGCCGTCATAACTTCCCACAGGACATTAAACATCCCGGCTTATAATGACCCGAAACTGTTTTTAGGAAGACCAGAGGAATATACGAGGGTGGCCGTCTTCAATTTTGACAGGAGGATATACTGAAATGGCACTCATTTTTATGAAAGTGGCTCCATATGGGCGGGGCAATGGAAAGAGGAAGGTTGGGCTGAAATACTATGCCGATTTAGCTGCGCAGCGCATATCGCCCCATCTGCTGCCAGATTCAGAAGAATACATCTTGAAACACGTCAGAAGGAACAACTTAAAAAATGTGAAACTCATCCTAAGTTCGCCGCAAAAACGAGCATTACAAACAGCCAGGATAATGAGGCGGCAGTTTCTTAATAGCGCGAGAGTGAAAGCTAGTGCCAATCTTAATGAAGTGCCATTTTCGCTTGACGGCCTCAATCCCAGGACATACTCAAGCACAATCGTAAGAGCCAAGTTTTTTGATGATTTTGCCAACAACAGGCTTCTTGAGCTGCACGGGCACATCAAAATCCGCATAAAAAGAATTTTAAAAGATGCCGGAAACAAAGATATATTGCTTGTAACCCACACCTTCCTGATGAAAATTTTAGAAACACTCATCAAATCCCCCGATTTGTTCAAACATCCTCAAAAAGTCAATAAAGGCATCAACTTAAACGAGAGGCTGTTCGAATACTGTGAAATTTTAGAGCTTACAAACAAGGAGATAAAGCAAACTTTAAATAAGATGCTATAGAGGGTTTACGCCATGCCAAAAGAATTCACAGTCACCCCATGGAAAGTGGAAGGGGAAGTCGACTATACAAAGCTCATCAAGGAGTTCGGAACAGAAGCCGTGGATGAGAACCTCCTGAGCAGGATAAAAAAGCACACAGGCGAACTGCACCATATGCTCCGAAGGAAGATATTCTTTTCCCATAGGGACTTAAATTGGCTGCTGGACGAATACGAAAAGGGCAACAAGTTCTACCTTTACACTGGAAGGGGGCCTTCCGGGAATACCCACCTCGGCCACCTGGTACCCTGGATGTTCACGAAGTGGCTGCAGGACAAGTTCGATGTCGAGCTGTGGTTCCAGATGACTGATGACGAGAAATTCCTGTTCAATGACAAGCTTGAGCTTGAGGAGACAAACAAATTGGCTTATGAAAACGCCCTTGATGTGATTGCGTTGGGATTCAAGAAAGGCAAGACAAAGATATTCGCAGATACTGACTACGCAAAGACGCTTTACAGGCAGGCCATAAGGGTAGCCAAAAAGCTCACAGTTTCCACGACTAAGGCCGTGTTCGGGCTTAATGACAGCGACAGCGTGGGAAAACATTTTTTTACGACAGTGCAAAGCGTGCCGGCATTCCTGCCATCAACTTTGGCTGGGAAAAATATTCCGTGCCTGATTCCGCACGCAATTGACCAGGACCCGCACTTCAGGGTAACAAGGGACATTGTCCACAAGCTAGGATATTACAAGCCAGCGGCCATACACTGTGCTTTCCTGCCTGCATTGACTGGGCCCGGAGGGAAGATGTCTGCGTCAATTGCTGAAACCGCTGTTTATACAACTGATGCCCCTGAAGTAGTTGCGAAAAAGATAAGAAAATACGCTTTCTCTGGCGGGGCAGCTACAGTTGAAGAGCACCGCAAAAAAGGAGGCAACCCGGACATTGACGTTTCCTACCAGTGGCTAAGGTTCTTCGAGGAAGATGACAAGAAGCTTGAGAAAATTTATGATGAATACAAAAGCGGCAAGCTGCTTAGCGGAGAATTGAAAGAGATATTGATCGAAAAACTGACTAAGTTCATCAAGCAGCACCATGAAAACAGAGAGAAAGCAATAAAAGTGCTGGATTCTTACATTCTAAAGGACTGATTCGGCAGATTTTTATACAACCCGAAGATTTCCAACGGCATGGCAGAACTGATCATAACAGAGAAGCCAAAAGCGGCGCAAAGAATAGCGGAAGCGCTTGCCGACGGAAAAACCATCAAAAAAGGCGAGAAAGGAGTCTATTTTTACGAAGTAACTCATGGCAACAAGGACATCATCGTTGGATGCGCTGTAGGCCACCTCTTTGGTCTGGCTGAAAAAGAGAAAAAAAGGGGAATGAGCTATCCGGTTTTTGACGTTGAATGGAAGCCGACATATGAGACGACCAAGTCGGCCGCATTCTCAAAAAAATATTACGACATGCTCAAGAAGATATCCAAAGGCGCAACTGACTTTGTTGTGGCGTGCGATTTAGATGTCGAGGGAGAGGTTATTGGATACAATATCCTGCGCTACATCTGCAAGCAAAAGGATGCCAAGCGGATGAAGTTTTCTACATTGACGAAAGAAGACTTGGTTGAAGCTTACGAAAAAATATCGCCCCACATCGAGTGGGGCATGGCACATGCAGGCGAAACAAGGCATTACCTTGATTGGTATTATGGGATCAACTTATCTAGGGCGCTAACTGGGGCAATAAAAAAGGCAGGCATTTTCAAGATACTGAGCATAGGCCGCGTGCAGGGGCCAGCGCTTCGGATAATCGTGCAAAGAGAGAAGGAAATCAAGGTGTTCAAGCCCCAACCATTCTGGCAAATCCAGCTTGATGGCGATGCCAAGAACGGCAAAATAGTGGCAATGCATGAAAAAGACAAGTTTTGGGACAAAAAAGAGGCAGATGCTATTTATGCAAAGACGAAAGGGAAGAACGGGACTGTGGCTGAGGTCAAAAAGGACGACTACCAACAGCAGCCCCCTTACCCGTTTGACCTGACAACATTACAAACAGAGGCTTACAGATGCTTTGGTGCCCCCCCCAAAACGACACTCGAAATCGCACAAGAGCTATATACTGCAGGACTCATTTCCTACCCTAGAACCTCATCCCAGCAACTGCCGCCAGCAATAGGCTATTCCAAGATAATAGCGGGGCTTTCACAGCAGCAGGAATACTCAGAATTGACCAAAAGGCTGATGAACAACGCCCTGAAGCCAAATAACGGGAAAAAAACAGACCCTGCGCACCCGGCAATCTACCCGACCGGTGTCAAGCCAAAAAACCTTGACAAACGAAGCTTCAAGATTTATGATTTAGTCACCAGAAGATTCCTCTCCACCTTTGCAGATGCGGCGACGAGGGAAACCATGACAATAAAGGTTGACGTCAATGGAGAGATATTCGTTGCGGCTGGCACGAGGACAAAAGTCAAGGGATGGCACGATTTCTATGGCACGTATGCAAGATTCAAGGATGAAGAACTGCCGGCAATAACGAAAGGCGAGACTGTGATTACGAAGAAGCTAGAGCTGCTGGCCAGAGAGACAAAGCCGCCAGCAAGGTTCAACCAGGCGTCAATAATCAAGGAGCTTGAACGGAGAAATTTGGGCACAAAAGCGACAAGGGCGGAAATTATCGACACGCTATACAAAAGAAATTACGTGACCGGAAGGGCCATTGAAGCGACTGATTTGGGAATAAAAATAGTTGAAACACTTGGCAAGTATAGCCCAGAAATAATAGACGAGGAGCTTACCAGGCACTTTGAAATAGAAATGGAAGAAATACA
>Ga0209541_10018605_pt1 | contig 10041 bp, 10 predicted proteins | sample RifCSPlowO2_01_FD_184027 | JGI IMG/M metagenome (GOLD analysis project Ga0209541, IMG submission 184027) | Groundwater microbial communities from Rifle, Colorado - Rifle CSP2_plank lowO2_0.1 (SPAdes) (version 2) | ecosystem: Environmental > Aquatic > Deep subsurface > Groundwater | place...
TCTGGTGCGGTGCCAATTTCAATTAATGGGATGCCGAGACGGTCCAGACGATAAATTTTGCTCTCACTTTTTTCTTCGATAATTTTACAGGCGTCTTCTTCGATGTTGATACCGGTGATGCGGACATCTCCTTGAGATGTTGAGATGATGCCGTTTCTTGCGACTAACGCAGTGCGTTGAAAACCGGAAGTGTTTGAGCCGTCGATGACGGTTTTACGCATGACTTGGACTATTGGAATGATATCGGCAGAGGTTAGTTTTGAGAATTGTAATACAGTATATAATGCGTCTTGGTTGAGCAGATGAGGAGGTTCGGAATCGGTTTCAACCAAACAGGTGGTGTCGTGATAGCCTTGGTAGATGAATTGTTTTTGTTTGCGTTGTTCTTCTTTTGCGGCGATGTCAATTTCGCCGCTTTCACCCGCGGATGCTCGTAATACGCGTGTGATTTGGAAATGGGGTTGATCGTCACGCATAGTTGTGGGACAGTTGCAGAAGAGTTTTTTGCCTTCCAATTGTTGATGGATTTCGATTCCACATTTGAGGCCGAGTTTTTCTAGTGACATACCGTGTGGGAATGGAAGGATGTTTAAAAAGGTTTAGGATTTTTTAGAGGGAAAGTGGGCTGTACGCTATATAATTAGAGATATAATTATTGAGATAATTTACGCACTTACCACTCTATTTCTTCCTTCTCTTTTTGCGGTATATAACGCTTTATCTGCGTTTTCAAAGAGTTCTTGCGCGGTGGAATTTGCTTTACAATCTTCAGGGTAGGTGGCAACGCCAATGGAGACGGTTATTGGTTGATTTGTCTTAGGATTGAGTGGTTGAGGATTTTCTGTTGGCAGCAGTTCACGCAGTTTATTGGCGATAGTGAGGGCATTTGCTTTTGAGGTATTAGGTAATAGTAAGATGAATTCTTCGCCGCCATAGCGAATAAATATATCCGTTTTACGAATGTGATGCATAATGGTTTTTGCCATATTTTGAAGGATTTTATCTCCGGTTGCGTGGCCGTAGGTGTCGTTGAATTGTTTAAAGTAATCGATATCAAAGATGAGTAAGGAGAAGAAATTTTTGGTACGCTCGTATTGATACGATAATTTCTCGAATTCTTCATAATACATTGGTTTGGTGTATGCACTGGTTAAAGAGTCAAAGCGTTTTTCCCATAACGAACTTTCAAAACTCTTACGGGTGGAACGCATCTTTTCAATCACTTTTGGTTTGGTGTCTTTGATGAAATAAGTCACTTGAGGATCTAAAAATTGAGGAATTAATTCAAGTTGAGAAAAAAATTCTAAGACTTCTTCAGGAGTGGTCATGGTGTTGTATTCAAGCAGTATTTCGGGAAGGTTAATTTTTGGCCGTTTGAATCCTAACGCATGATACCATTTTTGCGGTTTTTGCGCAAGAAGGTTGTTGATGAGATCTAGAGAGGTGACTTTTTGGTCGTTATATTTTTGAAAGGGAACATAGAATTCATTTTTGATACGAAGCTGTACATTTTTGAGTTGTTTTGTTTCTTCGATAAATCTATCTGTCAGCGTACGTAATTGAGTGATGTCGGAGGGAATGGTTTGTTTTGTTTCGTAGGTTTGCAATTTGGTTAAGATTTCTTTTTCTTGAATGATGATACTTTGATAAAATTGGAGCAATTGACGAAACGTGTCAAGAAGATTTTGAATATGAGTGTCAAGAGATAAGGCAATTTTTTCCTGTTTATACGCGAGGTTGAGACGTTGGCGGATAGCTTCGACATTTTTTTTTAAGATAGGAGATTTAAATCCGTGAGGTAAGACTTTGTTGAGGTGAGCGAAACGATCAATAGTTAGAGCATTTACATTGTTCAATGCATCTATCTCTTCATTTAGTAAAGGACGATATCGAGAGAGACCATATTCTTCATAGACTTCGGTTGTGATTATGCCTTTTTTTGTGTCTAGATCGGCTAGAGTTTGAGCGATTAATGAAGAGATTTCGACACGTTGTTGGTTAGTCCATGATTTTTGTTTAATGACTTGTTTTAAAGCATTACTGAGCAAGGTTGTTTTTTTAAAATGGAGGATTGTGCGACGAAAATGGTCAGGTAAATCATGAATGATGGCTTTTTCTTGGGGAGTTATGGTTGCAATAACTTGAAAAAAAGAGAGGACTTCATCTGTACTTATATCACGACCTCTTTTTGGTTCAACCATACTTTAGAGAATAGGAGGAGAGGTTTTATAAACATTGTGTTTATAAATCAATAGAGTATAGAGGTGATTTATCTTTTGAGAGTTGAGAGAAAGATTCGTACGACATGCAATTTAAAACTTATACATTAGATCCGTTTCAAGAACAAGCGATTGAAGCGATAGAACAGAATTTTTCTGTCGTTGTGTCTGCGCCAACGGGAAGCGGGAAGACGTTGATTGCAGATTATATTATTGAGAAGCATAAGAATGATCCGAAGAGGATAGTTTATACGGCGCCAATTAAAGCGCTTTCTAATCAGAAGTATAAAGACTTCTGCCATGAATATGGTGAAGCGCATGTAGGATTGATGACAGGTGATGTTGTGATTAACCCTGAAGCGAAAGTTGTGATTATGACCACAGAAATCTATCGCAATATGGCTGTTAGCAATGATGCGGATTTAGCGAACATTGCGTATGTGATTTTTGATGAAGTGCATTATATCAATGATCCCGAGCGAGGCTATGTATGGGAGGAGTCGATTATTTATAGTTCGGAGAAGATACGGTTTTTATGTTTATCGGCGACGATTCCCAATGCAGCGGAGTTTAGCAGATGGATTCAGGCAATTAAAAAGCATCCGGTTAAAACAGTGGTTACAGAAAAAAGAAATGTGCCCTTGCAGCATCTGTTTTATGATTATGAGTTAGGGATTACATCGCTTGAGAAGATTAAAGAGGCGTGTGAAGTGCCGTCATATCATGCGGTATTAGGTGGCGGAGGGAGGGGCAGAGGGAGAGGGAAGGGGCAGAGAGAGAAAGTGCCTGAGCCAAATCATGTTGATCTCATTTTGGATTTAGGTGCAGAGAAGCTGCCGTGTTTCTTTTTTACGTTTTCACGCAAAGATTGTCAATTGAAAGCGCTGGAATTGGCAAAAAAAAATATTTTTGCGCGTGATACGAAGTGTGTAGAATATTTTGTGAAGAAGTTGGAAGAGGCGCCTTCGGAAATTAATAAGTTAAGTTCTACGCGAGCGATACGAGAGACGATTGCACAAGGTATTGCGTTTCATCATGCAGGATTATTACCGGTTATCAAAGAAGCGGTTGAGGAGTTATTTGCAAAAGGAATGATTAAAGTGTTATACACGACAGAAACGTTTGCGGTAGGGATAAATATGCCTGCTAAAACCGTCTGTTTTGATAATTTGCGTAAGTATGATGGGCGAAGTTTTCGCATGCTTAATACAAAAGAGTATTTTCAGATTGCGGGGAGAGCAGGACGGCGAGGGATTGATACGATTGGGCATGTGGTGAGTATGGTGTATCGACCGACGTTTCGCTATAAAGAGTTGAAAGATTTGACGTATAAAGATGTTGAGCCAATTCAATCGCAATTTAGGTTGTCGATCAATACGGTGTTGAATCTAATTGAATTGAAGACGCCAGCGCAAATTGAGAAGATATTACGGTTGAGTTTTTTTTCGTATCAGAAGTTTGGGGAGAAATATGATAAGATTCCCACCAAATTGATTTTGGCGCGCTATGATAGTATTGTGCGCAGGCTTGAGAAGTTTGGGTATAGTGAGAAAGGAACGTTGACTGAGAAGGGAAAGTTTGCGGCAAAGATTTTTGCCGATGAAATTACAACGGGCGAGATTTTTGCAACGGATGTATGGCAGAGTTTAGATGAGTATCAGATATTACTTGTACTTGCGTGTTTAGTGTATGAAGAGCGGGAGATGCATAAGTTTGAGAAAGGGTTTAAAGATGAATCTCTTGTGAAGTTACATAAAGTGCTGCATGCAAGCGATTATTTGCATATGGAGAAGAAGTTTTTGTCGTTAGATCAGATGACGGTGTTAATTCATCCGATTTATCATGGGAAGACGTTTTTTGATGTGCTGGAGTTGATTAATTTGCAAGAGGGAGATTTGATACGTATTTATATGCAGATATTGGATAGATTAGGGCAGGTGAAGAAAGCTAGTACTCAGCATCAGTTGTTAAATCGGATCACAAATTGTCAAGGGATTATCATGAAAGCGCTGGAAGGGATTTATTTGATTGATTGAGTGGGTTTTGAGTTTAACGATTTTGATGATTGCGTTTGACGGTTGAGTGCGTTTAACTATAGGTTTAGTTATTTTAAGTTGAGAATTCAAATTACTTGATTCTTTGTTAGGACATTTTTTTAAGTACAAAAAGGTAAACCAGGTAGCCTGTGACAAGCGAAACAGCAAAAGAGAGCACTGTTCCTATAAATAACCCAAACAGGATGTAAAAATATCTTACGGCGATGGCGTAAACGCTCACATTTATTGTACCGCTGAGGACCATTACTTTCATAACGGCGGCTGAAAAATCTTTCCCATGAGCAAAATGGGTAATGATTATTGTTCCAAGAAACATTGCGGGAAATGCGGCAAAGGCACCGCCAATTAGTGGGCCTCCAATTTTAGCAAGGAATACACCAAGAACCATTATTGAACCGCCAAGTGTTCCTCTAAAAGCCAATTGGGTAGCAGTATAGTGTATTATTCTTTTTCCCTCGGATTTGACTTTTGATTTTATTTCCAAAATGAAGTACGAGATTACTATGAAGAAGATCAATCCAATTATTGAATACAGCAGGTTATTGAAATTTAATTGTACTAAAGTCAATGAGAGGACTAACCACATGAGTAATGATGCTATGAGAGCAAAAAAGAAACTTTTTTTTGTTAACAGAAAATATACGGCTACAAAAAATCCACTAATTCCGGTAACAATGGGAACAATGGCAGTTGATTGGGAGGCAAATTGGGCTGATTGAGTCCAACCGATGAAAAAGAGGGTAACTGCAACTGTAGATGGTAAACCGGCGATAACCCCTCCAATTTTTGTTCCGTATTTTTCAGCGATGATTGTACCAAGAGTTATCCAAAGACCACCTACTATAAATGTGAGGATTAATTTTAATGCAAAAATATCCATTGAGTTTGTTATTATTTGTACTGTTATAAATGTATCTCCTGCAGCGATTCAAAATGGACTAATTTTTAATTTTACTTGATGTATGCGCACTGTTAAGTTCCCTGACGACCGTAAGGAGGAGAGTGCAACGTGCCGACCGAACGAAGTGAGGAAGAGTTGAGAAAACACCCGTTAAACTGTTTTGATTCTTATTCCAAGAACACCATATTTTTTTTCATCCTCTTTAGGATAGTATTTATAACACTGAGCCACCGCTTGGTCAATAGTCCAATTAGATGCATTCCAATGTGATAATGAAATATCAGAAAATAAATCTCTAAAAGATTGATATTTTAATAAACCAACAACCTCGGTCTTGAATTCTTCTTTTAAATCCGGCAATAATGAAAATTTTATTCTATCACCTAAATTTATTGCTCTTCGTTTATCATCGTTTAATCTTACTTCAATTATTTGTTTTCCTTCTTTGATACCATAGAATCCTGCCGAAAACAGTTTCATTTGGTGTTCCATAAAGTTAAAAATCAAACTGATATTATTAAAGATTACTATTCTTTGGGCGTTTTCTTGATTTAACTTAACAGTTTCTTTTCCCACTGGCCACCATCTATTGTCCAGTGCCAGAAGGTCTAAAACCTCTGTTTTTGCAGGAAAGAAACTTTCAGATGAGCCACTGGTCACACTGGTCAGGTGCGGATAGGGTTTATATAGGAATTGAAAGCGTATTGTTCTTAGGAGTATCTTAAATGAGGATATAATGAAAAAACTAACTGCAAAAACACAATATATTTCTCTGATAAATGAAATTGGCTTAGTATTAGAACAGGGGAGAAAACAGGTTTATCAGAGTGTAAACATCATTTTGATTAAAACATATGCAGAGATAGGTAAAAGAATTGTGGAATATGAACAAAAAGGTAAAGAAAAAGCAGACTATGGGTCGGCATTATTAGATACGCTCTCTAAAGACCTGAAACAAAGATATGGCAAAGGATTTAGCAAAAGCAATGTGTATCTTATGAGACTGTTTTATCTAAAATATCCAAAATTCCAGACAGTGTCTGGAAAATTGAGCTGGAGTCATTATTCTGAACTTCTCTCCATACAAGAAGATGTTGCTAGACATTTTTATGAAAATCAATCCATAAACGAAAATTGGTCTGTTAGGGAATTGAAACGACAAATTAACTCTTCTTTATTTGAGAGAATTGCTTTAAGCAAAGATAAACAAAAAGTTCTAGAGACCTCACGAAAAGGGTTACTTATTAATAATGCTCAAGATATTGTTAAAGATCCTTATATCCTTGAATTTCTGAACATCCCTGAACACCAAAATTACTCCGAAAAAGAATTGGAAGAGAATATTATTGATAATTTACAGATGTTTCTTTTGGAGCTGGGAAAAGGGTTTACGTTTGTGAAAAGGCAGTTTAGAATAACTTTGGATAATATTAATTATTATGTTGATTTGGTTTTTTATCATCGAATTCTCAAGTGTTTTGTTCTTATTGATCTTAAGATAGGAAAAGTAAATCATACAGATATAGGACAAATGAATATGTACCTAAACTATTTTAAAGAAGAGGAGAATTCATCTGAAGATAGTTCTCCTATAGGGATAATCTTATCTGCTGAAAAGAACGCTCTTTTAGTAAAATATGCGTTGGGAGGAATTTCAAATAATCTGTTTGTTTCGAAGTATCAATTGTACCTTCCTAATAAAAAAGAATTAGAAAATAAAATGAAAGAGGTTTTGGAGAGGTAATTCAATGAAAAGAAAGATGGAGAGATATAGATATTTAGAGGGGTCGAATTCGACTCCTTTCTCTGAAGATATTATAACAAATACTACTTAACAAATTAAAAAAAAGAGGTGAGACCTATGTTTGATGTATTAATGCAGGAAATGAAGAATAAGAATTTTTCGCCGCGGACGATAGAGTTGTATGTGCAGTATAATCAGGATTTTTATAACTTTATTAAGAAAAATCCTCGAGATGTAGCGGGTGCCGATATACGACATTATATATTTCATTTATTGGGGAAGCAGTACTCAAGTTCAACGATTGAGATTATTCAAAATGCGTTGAAGATGTATTTACAGTGTATTCATAAGAGAACGAATGGAGTGAGGGAGGAAGGAGTTGGGGGGAAAGTGGTAAACGTAAGAGAGGGACCAACGAAAAAAGAGGTACATAAGATGCTTGAGGCAACGAAGAGTTCGAAGCATAAGATTATGATGGATTTAATGTATTCATTGAAAATATCGGTTGGAGAATTGGTTAGGGTGAAAGTTAGTGATGTTGATTTTAATCAAAAAGTGTTGAGGTTGAATGCAAGAGCGGTTATGTTATCTGAATCTATGGTTGAGCAGATAAAACAGTATTTGCGTGCGCGTCCGTATCAAAGCAAGTATTTATTTGCGTCGCATGAAGGACATATGACGCAAACTAACGTTGAGAAAATGGTGAATACAGCGTGTTATGGGGCACGAGTTAATTCGCAAACGTGGGCATGGGATGAGAAAAGAAGTGATGTGGGGATGGAGATATAGGGAAATAATTGAACATGGATCTTAACGAAGCATTATCACTAATTAAATTAGGATTAAAAAAAGAAGTACTTGAATCAAAACATTTTATTGATCAATGTATTGATAGGAAGATTGATATTTATGTGGTCAAAAAAGTGATTTCTAATAATGAAATTGTAGGAATATTAAAACAAGAGACAGATTTATATAAAATTTGGTTTTTGTATGAACAACAAAAAGATTTAAATATTATTGTGAGAATAATACCTGATCAGAGATTAAGATTAGTAACAATATTTCCCTGTTACTCTGAACGAAGGAAAAGATGAACGAACTAAAAGGAAAAATAGTGTACAACTTTGAGGAAGATATTTTCCTAGCTCGACCATTAGAACGAGAGTATGATTCTTCGTTTCAAGTTGAAAATTTTATTTTTGATTTGGATAAAAAAAATAATATTTGCGGTATTGAGATTATAAATGCTTCAAAGCTCTTTGGTGTGCCTAAATCTTTTCTTAAAGATATTATCTCAGGAAAGATTGAACTACTTTTTTTAGATAAATATATCCAGATTAATATTCAGATTAAAAACAAAGTGAGAAATGCACAAAATACGAGTTCTCTTTCGATTGAGAGGGTTAGACCTGAATTTATCAATCCGACGGAACTTCATTTAGCAATAGCTTAGGTTTTATATTTATTCCATTTTTCTTTTATAGAAGTCCAACCGGTCCGATAGGTGTTAGGGTTGGACTTCTAATAAGCAATCCAACCATTCGACACCGAATTATCAGGTTGGATTGCTATATTCTAATGTGAGGGGTAGAGTACCCATTAATTTATATAAATTATTTATTTTTTTTATTCCATGCAAATCCAGCGAGTCAAATACAGAGATATTGAACGAGTGCCGCAGTTACAGGTAGCTAAAACTTTTAAGCAGGAGTTTGCGGGGTCAGCGCCGGCGCCGTTTATTGGGCGAATGGGGTATCCGCAAGTTAATATTGGTTTTTTGAGTCCGCAGTTTTCGGGAGATACGTCACATTATGATGCGCCAAAATTATGGGCGAGAGGGAAGTTTTCTATTGGGCAAGTGGCGACGATGCGGTATGGATTAGTGAATTCGCGAACGAAGTGGAATATTAAAGAGGTGTATGCTGATGTTGGGAGGGGAATAAGGAAGGAAATAGGGCGAGAGGGAGGAAATAGGCAGTTAGATATTATTCAGGAGGTGGGGATGGCGTCTCGGCCTGTGGAGTTAGAGGTGGCATTGACGAAGATACCGCAATTGCATTTAACGCAGGAGACGGCGATTACGCCGTTTGGACCGGGAAGTGAGTTACGCAAAGTTCGCATTACGGGAAATACGAAGGTGGATACTCGAGTTGAGAAAGTTGTTGCGGATACGGATTTGAAGGCGGTTGAGGGGGTGAAAGGATTATATAAAAGAGGGATTGAGGAGAATCAGTTGACAAAATTAATTTCTGTTGGAACGTTAGGATTAGGGAAAAATAGGAAGTTAGTGCCAACGCGATGGAGTATTACGGCAGTTGATGATATGCTGGGAAAAGAGCGAATTGATGAGATTAAACAGTTTGAAATTAGAGGGGATTTTGGATTATATTTTGGGAGTCATTTTGGGAATTATTATTTGTTGTTGTTGTTTCCAGAAGTGTGGAGTTATGAGTTGTTTGAGACGTATCTTGAGACTCCTGTGAATCCGTGGTCGAAGAATGGGTATGCGTATTCGACTGATTATGAGAATTATGCTGGACGAAAAGTGTATGCAGAGGAGACGGCAGGGGGGTATTATGCGTGTCGATTTCCGATTGTGGAAAAATTAGCAGAAATGAAACGACAGGCAGGGGTGTTAGCGCTGCGATTTATTTCGTCAGAGTATACAATGCCGTTAGGGGTATGGGTGTGTCGGGAAGCGACGCGTAAAGCGCTTGCGGAGAAGCCATTACTGTTTGGATCGGAGGAGTTGATGTTACAGTATGCGCGAGAGTTGATTAAGCGAAAATTTGGGTTTGAGCTTGATTTTTTACTTGGGCAGAGTAAGTTATTGAAGAATAAGAAGGAGCAGAAGAAGTTGAAAGATTTTTTGTGAGGACATTTTTTTTGTGAAGGGAATTTGGGTGTTAAAATGGATTATTTTTATTTTTGGAGTGGCTGCATCGGAAATATTTTGATTTGAAATTTTCTTTTTTTTGGAAATGGGGCTTAAATTTTGCTTCTTTATTGTTGTTATTTTTTACTTTTTTTTGAAATGAACAATCTTTAAATACTTGTTCCATTTTTAATTATTTTTACAAAAAAGGGGTGGTGTCTATATGAATATCGATGAAGAGT
>Ga0209541_10018608_pt1 | contig 10041 bp, 9 predicted proteins | sample RifCSPlowO2_01_FD_184027 | JGI IMG/M metagenome (GOLD analysis project Ga0209541, IMG submission 184027) | Groundwater microbial communities from Rifle, Colorado - Rifle CSP2_plank lowO2_0.1 (SPAdes) (version 2) | ecosystem: Environmental > Aquatic > Deep subsurface > Groundwater | place: Rifle...
GACAAGAAAAGCAAAAACCAAAATCAACAACGGATGGAAATACGAGGAAATAACAAACGCAGAGCCTATTTTAGAGAAGATTCGATGAGCTGCTGCTCTTTTTCGGCGACATTGTAAAGTCTATACACTACGCTATTAATCTGTTTTTCTATTCCTTTAATTTTTTCCTCCATACGTTTTATATTAAACTGGTCTCTAATTTCATTCGATTGTTGATATTTTACCGATATAGAATCCACGAGCTTAACCATTTCGTCATGAAGTTCTTTTTCTTCTTGTAAGGAGAAATTAATACGTCTTATAGGAATATTTTTTAAATAATTGGCACTGAATTTATGATAGCCTCCTTGAAAAACAGGGCTATTGGAAATTATATAAAGATTAATAAGATTGGAATTCAACAATCCTAAAAGATATTTAATATTCTCCTTAATATTTTTTATAATGATTGAGGTTACACCAGCTGTTCCTGTTACAAATAAATTTCCAAAATCCAAACAGAAATTTGATTCGTTGCTTAAACTTGGTGTAAGTATGTGTTGCGACTCAAATGTCTTATATGAATCGAGGTACATGAGGCCATACCATTCGCCAGAAAGTTGCTTCGCGTTTTTTCCAAACCAGATTCTTCTATTAAGGATTGTTTTATTACTGGATAAGTAATTATAAGTCCGTTTATATTTTTTAAATATTTTTTCTTCCATAATTTTAAACGTGTTTTGAACAACATCATATGGAAAAATCACTTTATCAATTACGCCATTAAGATGATACTTCCTAACATTTTTTCCTTTTAAAATCGCTTTTAATAAATTTTTCTCTCCTTTAAATTCAGAAATTTTGTCTCTTTTTAATATGAAAATCTTATCAGATCCTGTTTGCACTCCTGTGCCGAACCTCGAAACTATCTCTTTTAAGGGTTCTCCAGCCTTTTTTATTTTGATCAATATTTGTTCAACATCTGTTTTATGAAAGTTCCAAAGGGATTTGTTTAATCTGTTTGTTTCTATAGCCAATTCTAAAGACTGGTTTAGATTTGCGTCCATTTTTAAATATACTAAACTCTGGTTTTTTGATTTTCTAGCAAATAAGATACCTGAATAATTAGTCGCATCGCCAAATATCTTTTCATAACCAAAGTCAATAATTTGTGTAACATATTCTGATGTAGCCAAAAAATCTCTTAAAGAAGTTGCAGCTTTTGTATGGAAAAATTTATTTGGTACTATCATGCCAAAATATCCATTAGTATTGAGCAAAAATATACTTTTTTCGATAAAACAGTAATATAGATCAAATTTACCTTTAGCTGAGATATAATTAGTGTGGAGATGTTTTAATTCATTTCCCACATGATAACCGGCCATCAACCATGGCGGATTCCCTATCACGACATCAAATCCGCCTTTGTTCATTACGTCTTTGAATTCTTGCTCCCATCTGAAGGCTTTGGCCCCTGCTACTGATTCGTCGTCAATTAAGCTGTCACCTGTTTTGATGTTATTTCCTAGTTCAGGAAGTTTTTGGCGTGCAGCCAGTTTAAGGGAAAGGTTAAGCTTGGCAATATCGGCAGCCCTCTCGTCTTTGTCAACACCGTGAATGCAGTTCAGCATAAGCTTAATCCTGTCCGAGTATTCAAGTTCTTTCACGTTCTTTATTCTTCCGGCTTCCTCTTCCAAGACCTCAAAAGCCCTGATTAGGAAAGTGCCTGAGCCGCAGGCAGGGTCAAGAATTTTTACCCTCAGTAAATTGTCAAAGCTGTTAATGTTGTTTTCTCTAATGTATGCTCTGACTGTGTTGTCAACAATGTAATTTACAATGTATTGCGGAGTGTAATAAATGCCTTCCTCTTTACGCTTGCTTTTTGCTTCCTTTTCCTTGTAGCGCTTCGTGCCTGTAATGATGTGGCCTATGAAGTTTTCGTAAGCTTTGCCAAGGACATCAGTATCAATGGCTGCAAAATCGTAAGGCTGTTTTCTGAACGGCTTTCTTAAATCCCTGAATATTTCAACAAGAGCCGAGTCGTCTAAAACAAACTTGTCACAATAACCGTAATCGTTAAACAGGTCGCTGTCGTATTTTTCCCTGTAGTGCGAAACGAGTTTTTGGACTTCTTTTAGTAAGAATCCTGTTTTGCCGTTATACTCTGTTTCCTTTGCTTCCAATATACCCTTTAATTCCCTTTCCTGAAGCTCCTTATCTTCGCAATAGCAGATAAATATCAGCCTGTCCAGAAAGCGCTGAACCTCTTGTTCGATGTAGTTAAGCTCAGTCTCAAAATCAAGTTTGTTAGCTGTGTTTGAGCGCAAATTTTTAAGCAATGAAAGGCGCCACCTTTTCATGTCGTCTACCAGCTGCTTTGTTACAGGAACGCGTTTCTTTCCCGGCTTGAGCGCGTAGAGCTTTTCTCCTTTTTCTGAACTCCAGATTTCTTTGTGAAAATTCCAGATGATGCCAAAATCTGTCACGCTTTCTACATCTACAGTTCTTATTTCGCTTTGTAAAGGCTCTTTTTCTATATCGGCTCTCAGAATTACGAACTGCTTAAAATTCGTAAGAATCGCGAAATCCTTCTCCTTGTTTCTGGCGTAATTTAATGCCTGCTGGTAGTCCTGATAATTTGCCTTTATATCATGGTTTAACGCCTTTACTTCAATAATAAACTGGCTTATGCCATTAATGAAAGTTATGTAATCCATCCTTTTGCCACGCTGAGAATATTGTGCTTTAAATTCAGAAGGGTTCTCAGTATCCCATCCTAATACTCTGCTGAAGAAGGGGCTAATCAGGCTGTCGCAAAGCTGCTGTTCGTTGGTTATCTCGGATTTCTGCTTTTGATAGCGTTCAAGCAGCTTTTTAAGCTCTCCTTGGGCATGCTCTTTATCAGGCATAGAGGAAGCGCTGCAGAATTTGTTTATAAAGGTTTGTGCACAATATTTCACGCCATGCGACAAATTCAGAAAGTTAAAGCGCACCTCGTTTAATTAACAGTGCGTTTCCGAGCGGTTAGCAGCAACAGGTTTTTATAGTAAAGCCTCGTGTATAATTTCATGAAAGCAGCCATAGTGACAGGCAGCGCCAAGGGGCTGGGAAAAGCGATAGCGGTAATGCTGGCCTATGAGGGCTATGCGGTAGCGATAAACTACAGGAAGAGCAGGAAGGAAGCTGCCAGGACGCTACGACTGCTGCGAAAAATAAATGGAAAGTGCATTTCTGTTCAGGGAGATTTAACAAAGGAAGAAAAAGCTGGAATGGTAGTTGCATCTGCTAAGAAAAAATTTGGCAGAATTGACATTTTAGTGAACAACATCGGTGATTTTGTATATAAGCCGCTGATGAAAACAAGCAAAAAGGAGCTAATGCGGGCAGTTGAAAATAATGTTGCAACGGCATTCCTATGCAGCAAAGCTGTAATGCCTGTGATGGAAAAGCAGAAGCACGGGAGGATAATCAACATTGGAAGCGTGGGGTGCACGGAATTGACAGCGCCTGACAACACGACACCGTATTACATTGGAAAAACAGGCTTATGGCTTCTAACAAAAGCGCTTGCAAGAAACGCCCCGAAAGGCGTAACAGTGAACATGGTAAGCCCTGGCATTTTGAGGACAAGCGTTGTGAAGCCCAAAGGGGCAAAATATACTGAACTGGCTGAAGTCGCGAATGCTGTAATGATGCTCATAAACAGCAGCCACAACGGAAAAAACGTAACGGTGGCAAGGTGGAGGCCGGAAGGGTGAAGATGACAAGGGGAATGAAACCGAAAGCTTTATATAATGATTCATTATATTTTATAACAAATCATCATAATTTAAAATGGAGGCTGAAAATGGCACAAACGCTTGTAAAGCTGAAAGAGCATGAGGACAGGGTGCTGAACATAGTCAAGGGAAAGTATGGCTTTAAGAACAAGTCCGATGCCGTCAGGTTTGTTATTGGGAAGTTTGAGGAAGAGCTTCTTGAGCCTGAATTAAGGCCTGAGTACGTGGAAAAGCTCGCGAGAATAAGAAAGCAGAAAGGCTACAGCTTTAAAGACATGAATGACTTGAGGAAGCACATAGAAAATGCTTGAGCATGAAATAAAGCCTCAGCTAAGGAAAGCGCTCAACAAGCTTTCTAAAAAAGATGCGGCGGCTTACGAAGCTGTGCTGAATAAAATCCGGGAGATAATAAATTCAAAAGACATAGAGCACTACAAGAATTTAAGATACGGCATGAAAGAAATGAAAAGGGTGCATGTTGCGAAGTCTTTTGTTCTTGTTTTCAGCTACGACAAAGCAAAAGATTTTGTTTCTTTTATCGACTACGACTACCATGACAAAATATACAAAAGATAACAGCAGCCACAACGGAAAAAACGTAACAGTGGCAAGGTGGAGGCCGGAAGGGTGAGGGAACAACAAACAGTATCCCCTACTATTAACCCGAGTAATGCTAAGGCGCGGTCAGCTTGAGTGGTTAACCGCTGCTTTCGGAGATACTGGGAGCAAACAGCAACCTTTAAAAACCACCTAGTGGTTCTTTTTCATTATGTCGCATAAGGCTCGCGGGTTGAACGCAGGCAGCAGGCTTCTTAAGAGGCGTAATAAATACAGGTGGAGCCAGCATTCTTTTGTAGTCAGAATGCTCAAAACGAAAGTGCACTCAGACCCGCTGGAAGGGGCGTGGCAGGCCAAGGGCATTGTTCTTGAAAAGGTTCAGTTCGAGGCAAAGCAGCCGAACTCTGCGATGAGGAAATGCGTTAAGGTTCAGCTGGTTAAAAATGGGCGTCAGGTGACCGCTTTCTGCCCAGGTGACGGTGCTAGCAAGCTTATTGACGAGCACGATGAGGTTGTTATTGAGTGCATAGGCGGCAGGATGGGCCGCTCAAAGGGGGATATTCCCGGCGTAAGGTGGAAGGTAATAAAGGTTAACGACCAGTCGCTGGATGCCTTGCTTCAAGGCAAGATAGAAAAGGCGAGGAAGTAAAAATGGCATATGACGCATTAAGCGCGGCTTTTATTCTCCTTATTCTGGTTATAAGCTTGTGGGATGCTGTTTGGAAGGCATTTGCGTTGTGGAAGTCTGCCAGGAACAGCCAGCTGGCGTGGTTTATTTTTCTTTTGGTATTCAACACGGCAGGAATCCTTCCGATAGTTTATATTCTCTTTTTCCAGAAGAAGAAGCAGGTTCTTGTTGGTAAAAAGCCAAAGAGAAAGTGACGATTCTTAAGCGGGCCTGGCGCCTGTTATTATCAAGGCACTCGCTGCAATCGCGAATACGATAGCCCCCAATACCATGCCAAGCGTCCAGTTTGCAACCATCCATATAGTGCCTATTAAAATTGCCTTCCCTGTTTTCTGGTTGTAAAATTTCTTTACTAAAAAGCTGTTCACTGCAACTGTTATGAATAATGATGTTGCTAACAGAAGCGCCCCAACACCTGCAAGTGTTGCTATTCCTGCAGTTGGCGTTACGGCCGAATTAAATGCGAGGCCAAAGACCTCTCCTGCGAAGAATAGAATTATTTCTGCTAGTGCAGCGACTTTTAGTGCGGCTAAATACTTGTTTTCTTTGAGCTTAAACAGCTTTAGCAGAGCCCACAGAATTAAGGCGTTTAGCGGGATGAAGATGAGCACTGATGCCAGATTTATAAAAAATGTCGTTAAACTTGCCATGCGGCTGGTTACCCGCTTTGTTATATAACTTTTTCTGGAATTATACCTCCACAACTTCGCCTGTCTCTGCGGCTTTAAAATTTATTCCCAGTCTGCTTAAATAATCCGCAGCTATTTCATACAGTTTTTTTCTTGCTTTATCCTTCCAGTGCCAGTCGTGAATTGGGATGACAATTTTTGGCTTTAGCTCTGCTGCTTTTTCAATAGCAGCTACAAAGCTTCCCCATGGAGCCTGGACAGGCATTGCCAGTATCTTAGTGGTTGAGTTGAAGCTGTGTGAATCGCCAGGGTGTGTCAGTTTATTGAAGATTTGAAACATTGCATTTTCCGGAGTTTTTCCAAGCACTTTTTCGTGGGGTGCGGCAATGACTTTTATAAACTCGTTTCCTTCAGTTGAAACTGTAAGCCCTTCTTTCCCAAGAATATCTGCGACAGAAGAGTTGCTGATAATCTTTAGTTCAGGAAACTTTGAAGCAAGCTGTTTTACTAAAGGGGTGTGCATGTGGTCTGCGTGCTCATGCGTTATGAGCAGGAAGTCAAGCGTGCTTATTGATTTTGCGTCTATTGCGCCTTCTTCAAAGCTGTAATCGCCAGGGTCAATAAGCATTGTTCTGCCCCTTTCCTCAACCAGAAGGCACGAGTGCACGTGTTTCGAGATTTTCATCCCGGCACCCCTTCAGCCCCCCTTTTTTTCTTTTTTACAAAAACTGCTAAAGCCAGTGTTATTCCGGCTAAAAGCATGATGAGGCCAACCCTGCCTAAATTGGCGCTCTTTCCCTCATCCCCTATTTCAATGTTTATTTCTATACTTTCCTCTACTTCAATTACGTTCCCGGTTATGCCCTGCACCTTTAGATCCCCCTTGTAGGTTTTTCTTCCCTGCTCTACTATTATCAGCCCTTGGACTGGGGGAATAGGCTCCTTTACTTTTGTCAGCTTGAAGTTTGCTTTTTTTCCAGTCGCTAAGTTTTCTATTTTTTGGGGTGTTACGTTGATGAATTTGCTTGCTTCTCCTGTTATTTCTATGCCCAAAAACTCAATGTCGCATGTTCCTGTATTGGTTATTGTTGCCGAGATGTCTTCGTCTTTTAAGGCAAGTCTTTCTGGCAGCTCAACTGCAACGTCATATGAGCATTCTGTTTTTTCCACTTTAACTTCTTCTGTTTCAGTTTTTTCCTTGCTTTCTTCAGCGGTTTCAGCTTTTTCGGTTCTTGTCTCTCCGCCATGCCTGCCAGATTCATCATCTTTATCATCACCAGTCACTGTTACTCCCGCATCCTCTGCTTCCTCCCCGGCTTCAGTTGTTTCCGTTGTTTCCCCAGAAACCGCATTTTCTTCTCCGAAAATAGAGTATGTGCTGTAATGCCCTATTGCCGCTTCTGCATAGTTTTCAATTTCATTTACGGTTGTGCCCAGCGCTTCCCACCTGCCTTCTGTTTCATTGTAGAAATATACCTTAATTGAAGTTTCATTTATGTTGGCTGCTTCAACTTCTTCATCGCTGTAGTCTATTCTTAGGGTTGTGTTTGTTATGTTCTGGCTTACTTTTTCCTCTGCTACAATGTCTACATACCTGCCGATTTCTTTTGCCGGTTTTATTGTGTTCCTGAAATCTTCATAATAAGTTGCTATCGATATCTGCCCTTCCGCGGCCTTTCCAAAAACCTCCAGAGAAGCTGTTATCTTGTCTGTTGACTGGTTTGTCGTATTCACATAGTATGGGGAAGTCTCGCTTAATGTTATCTGTTTAACAAGCGCTTCTGTTGTAGCTATTACAACCATTGCCGCACTCTTTTTGAGTAAGGTGTTGGCTTTTTCATCACTGGCAGAAACGTCTATCAGGTATGTGCCTCTCTCGATTCCCGAAGTGTTTATAGTTGCCGTAAATATGCCGTTGCTGCTTTCGCTTAAGCTCTTGTTCAGGACGCTTACCATTTTTTCATTTTTCAAAAATGCTGTTGCTGTTATGCTGCTCTCATCGCTTATATTCGCCATTATTTCTATGACTTCCCCTACATTAACTGCTTTAGGTGTTACTGTGACCTCTGTTATTAACGGCGTTGCTGAATCATAAGCGCAGCTGGCTGCGAATCCAAGGTAATCGCCTGTGTAACTGTCCAAATCAAGGTTTGTTATCCCGTAACAGCCTTTGCTGTCAACTACGGCCAGGCATGGCTTCTCGCCATTAGCCTGGCATTCTCCATAGCCGGCGCAGCTCCATGATGGCGTGCAGTAATCGCAGCCTGCGGTGGCGTTTTGCGGTATTGTGCAGTCAGAAGCCAGCCCTGTTTCGCTGCAGCATGCGTTGGTGTAGTAATAAGCCTGCTCTTTAACATCGCTTTCTGTGCAGCTGCCATTAACATTCTCCCATGTTGGTATGCAGTAATCGCAGCCCTCGCTTGTTCCGTTGTCTGCCGGCAAACCATCGCTTGTGCCGCAGCTGTTCGCATCCGCGTAATACTTTATCCTTGTATCATCAACGCCGCATTCTGTATAGCTTGCTTCCCATTGTTCCTCGCAGATGAGGTAAGTGTAGTTTATTCTTATTTCAGACAGCATCGGTGTTTGTGTTTTATCCGAGTTCATTTCAGCCTTTATCCTTATCTTTCCATTAGCAACGGCTGCTTCTGACAAATCATTGTTGTTCACAGAATTCCAGCTGCCGCCTGAATCAACAGAGTAATAATAGTATGTAGTCTGGCCGTTTAATTCCTCTGTTGTTATTAAGCTTCCCCACTCACTGAGCTTTTCGATAGTCAAGTCTGGCGTTTCTATCTTTGCAGATTCAGGATACTGTTCTTTCTCATAGGTTATTGCGATGTTCTTCACTATCGGGGTTGTTTCTCCATCTCCTGTTTCCAGCACTGCCTTATACTTAAGGTAGCCGCTTTCAGGGTGTTCCGGGTTTATTTCCTGTCCGCTTTCAGTATACCAGCCCTTTTTGCCTGTCGGCCCGAGCCATTTTGCCTTGTTCAGGTCCCCATCGCTTTCAGCCGCTTTTATCCTGAACTTGAGTGCTGTTTTCTCTGGAATTTCTGCCTCAAAACGTATGTTTCCGAGCTTTCCATCGTATTCATAGGTTTCTGATTCAAATTCAAACTCGTCTTCTTCTGCAGGAATCCTTATCTCGCTGCTGTTGATTATTTCTTCTGTCATGTTTTTAAGTTTTAACCTTGCTTCCCCATTGCTTATTTCAATCAAGTTATTGTCATAGCTGTAATCATCGGGGTTGTCGAAGCTCCAGCTTGTTGCCTGCTGCCCGTAAACAGCATATCCTGTAAGCCCTGGCTGTGTGAACCTTATGAAAGCAAGAAATAGTGTCAGAAAAAGGCCCACGGCAATTACCTTTCCCTCTGTTGATGTGAAACGCATAGTTTTTTCCTCTTTTTCGTGCTTATAAATTTTTTTAACTAAAGCATTTTTTTGAATCACCTGTTGATGACAACTTGTCAGAAAAGCAGCGGTGTTACGAAGACCTCTATTATTGCCGCCAGGAACAGCATGCCTAAAGAAAGGGCTATTAAGTCTACAGAGTCGAATAAGACTTTTCTGAATTCCCTGCTTCTGAAGTCGTGCTTTGCTATTGCTATTGAGATTATGCCGCCTCCGAGAGCTGCCATGAAGTAGGCAAGTATCTCAAAAGCCCCGTGCGTCATGTATTTCATGAGCCCTGCTGAGTAAAACGCAAAATAAGAAGCCACTGAACTCGCACCAAAGCTTCCTGCTACAGTGCTTATGCCGTTCCTGACAAATATTCCTATTGCAGTTCCTACAACAGCAGCGTTCCATGCCAGGATGAACACTGCCCCTGCTCCGTAGAAGAATGCAAACGTTAATGTGAATAAAAGCACTTTGATGTTGTTGAAAAATATTTTTGTAAATACCGATTCGGTTCCGGAAACGCAGCCTTCCACTCCTGCAGCGTTTATGCACTGTATTGTTTTTTCCTGTATCCCGAATATTTGGCGGCTTAAGTCGGGTGGTAGCGCTATGTGCCAGAATGAAAAGGCAACGACAAATCCAAGGAAAAGGAACATGAATACGGAAAGCGCCTTGCCGTGTTCTTTCAATATGTTGAGTTCGCTTCTTACCGGCTCATCTTTTTCTTCTTCCACCTTAAGCATTTTCTGAACAAGGTAAACGCTTGCAAGCGTGGTGAGAAACACCATGACTATGCCAACGTATTGCCTGAATATGTACATGCTTAGCATTATCGCCACAGAGCTGTAAATCAGCCCGATGAAGAATATCTCCCATGGCTTTCTTACAGCTTTTCCCGGGCTTATAAGCAATTCTAATACCATAAACCTTTTTTCTGGAATGAACTTTATATAGGTATCGGTATAGGTATCGGAAAAGCGCAGCTTTTGACAGGTGTCGGAAA
>Ga0209541_10018611_pt1 | contig 10040 bp, 4 predicted proteins | sample RifCSPlowO2_01_FD_184027 | JGI IMG/M metagenome (GOLD analysis project Ga0209541, IMG submission 184027) | Groundwater microbial communities from Rifle, Colorado - Rifle CSP2_plank lowO2_0.1 (SPAdes) (version 2) | ecosystem: Environmental > Aquatic > Deep subsurface > Groundwater | place: Rifle...
AACTTAACATTCCCTTCCCCGTCCCTTCTTTCTTTCATATATTTTTTTTTGATAGGGCAAGAGGATAACATAAATTGAAGTGGGGACAAATGATTTTTGAACTCGGAACCGTTATCCGTAAGTACAAAGACAAATGGATTAGGAATTTTATTCTTAATTGGCTGGCGCAAGAAAAGATAATCTTCAATGATCAGACAAAAAGAACATCAGCAATTTCACTGAAATCAGCAACGTAAACGCCCCTCAAGACTCTTCCCAAAATCTTCCCAGCAAAAGCATTTCCTTTACCGTATTGAGAAAAATCTGCTCGCGCAAACCATACGGATCCTTTGTCCAACAACCCCTGCCTATCCACCACTCCATGCCCCGCCAAAATCTCTCTGCAATGTTGATAAAATTGCTCGCGTAAAGCTTTGGAAATCTCGTCCCTTGCGGCGCGAATACCATCGGCTACAGGCTTAAATAAACCATCAACATCCAAAAGAACTCCGTTCTCCTCAAGCATCCTGTCAATTGATGCAAAAAGATTGTCAATTTCTCCAGGAACAACCGGTTGATTAAACTGAGCATAAACCTCAGCCAATCGCTCACGAAAATGTGGAACCAAAATTCCACTAACAATACTCAATTCCTCGGAAGAATATCGCGCAAGAACCTTCGTCAGCACTTCATCCTCCGGCCTCCCAATCCCGCCACCTTGTTTTTCGGTATCGGTCATTATTGATTGATAAATAAAATACCAGCGATCTCTTCAAGAGTCGCGATGTGAACATGCTGGCCCGTAGACCTTCCCAAAATTTCCCCAGCAAAAGCTTTTCCTTTTCCATAAGGAGAAAAATTTGAGCCCAAAAACCACGCAATCCCCTTGCTCAACAAACTCTGCCTGTCCGTCACCCCATGCCCCACAAGAACCATGCGATATCGTTGTAATTCCTCTTCCCTGGATAATTTTTCAAAACCCAAAACATCAGCGATTCGCTCGAGGTCTGCAATATGGACTATCAAAGTCAAGGATTTTCCCAGAATTCTCCCAGCAAAAGCGGTGCCTTTCCCGTAAGGCGAGAAGCCCGTTTGGGAAAACCACCTGGACCCTTTACTCAACAAACTCTGCCTGTCCGTCACCCCATGCCCCGCAAGAATTTCACGATATTTTTGCAATTCCTCCTCCCTGGATAGTTTCTCGAAACCCAAAACGTCAGCAATTTGCTCGAGATCCGTGAAACAAACCCCGCCTACAACCCTTCCCAAAATTTCCCCAGCAAAAGAAATACCTTTCCCGTAAGGAGAAAAATCCGCCCGAATAAACCACAGAACCCCTTTACTCAACAAACTCTGCCTGTCAGTAACCCCATGCCCCACAAGAACCATGCGATATTGTTGTAATTCCTCTTCCCTGGACAGCTTCTCGAAACCTAAAACATCGGCAATCCTATCAAGACTTGCGACACGAACATGCCCAGAGAAATCCCCCAAAATTTTCCCAGCAAAAGCTCTTCCCTTGCCGTAAGGGGGAAAGTCTGCCTGGGCGAACCACCTGGACCTTTTGCTCAACAAACTCTGCCTGTCCGTCACCCCATGTCCCACAAGAATTTCACGATATTTTTGTAATTCCTCTTCCCTGGATAGTTTTTCGAAACCCAAAACATCAGCAATTTTTTCAAGTTCCAAAACCCCAACATGCCCCACGGACCTTCCCAAAATCTTCCCAGCAAAAGCACAACCTTTCCCATACAAAGAAAATTCCGTTCGCGTAAACCACACGGGGCCTTTTTTCAATAAACTTTGCCTGTCAGTAATCCCATGCGCCGCAAGAGCCTCGCGATATTTCTGTAATTCCTCTTCCCTGGATAGTTTCTCGAAACCTAAAACATCGGCGATTCGCTCGAGATCTGCAATATGGACTATCAAAGTCAAGGATTTTTCCAGAATTCTCCCAGCAAAAGCGGTGCCTTTCCCATAAGGCGAGAAATTTGAGCCCAAAAACCACCTGGGCCCTTTGCTCAACAAATTCTGCCTGTCCACCACCCCATGCCCCGCCAAAATCTCTCTGCAGTGCTGATAAAATCGCGCTTTCAAAGTTTCCGCAATTGCAGTCCTGACGCCAAGAATTCTCCCAGCCACAGGCTTGAGTATTCCATCCAAGTCCAAAAGCGCTCTATTCTCCTCAATCATTCCATCAATCGCCGAAAGAAGTCCATCAATTTCTCCAGGAATTATCGGTCGGTTCGGATCAGCTCCTTCCCTATCCATAAATTTATTTAAAACCTCAGCCAACCTCGCCCGGAAATGAGGAAAAATAATAGTCTCAACGATTTGTCTTTCTCCCTTGTCGGAATACAGAGTGGAAAGATCGGTCAAAACTTTAGCCGCACTCCCCTCGACAATCTCAGAACCCCATTTTTTTTCTTGTTCAACCATAAAACTTTATTCCATTTTAAATGCGACCTCTTCCTCAACCAGATCAGGATCAACTGAAATTCCATTATTCAAAAGTTCGAATGCGACTCTTTGGGATTCTAAATTTCCAACATGAACTTGATCCAAAGTAGTCTGCTTAAACCATAAGTCATAAGCAGAAACCTGCCGGGGATTTCCATCAGACCCAACTCTTGGCACCATAACCGATTTCATCCCCTTCAAGAACATCTCATCATACTCCGAAACCAAACTGTAATACCTCACCTCTTTCCTAACATGACGAGGGTCAATTCGATGGATTCTATCGTCCGCCTGATATTCCCTAATATAATCTTCAGGCAAATCATCTTTTATCGCCGCATTAGCTACGGTGAAATTGACACTCTGCGCGCCAGCGCCATACGTAGCAAGACACACTTTCACCTCGGGATTATTTGTAAAAGCTAACCTTTCGTAATCCATCGCCAATATAGGTTTTGAAGACTGATTGCCGGTAGCAACCACCGGACAACCATGAGCATCTAACACGTAATTATCAGAATTATCAGTCACGTAATTAATCCTTTGGCCAGAACCATCTTTTATATACCCCTTCCTCGTGACTTCTCCGGTAAACATAGAGTATTTGACTCCCCTGCTATCCAGTAATTTTGCATAAGCCTTAACCTGCTCGTGATAACGGCAAAACACCAACACCTTATTGCCAGTCGAAATCTCCTTGTCCAGAATTTCCATGACCATCTGATGTTTCGGGGAAAGCTCATCGGAACCAATATATTTAGGGTCATTCACTATTTGCCGAAGCGCATGTTCTTTTGTTAGCCGATTATCAGAACCACGAATTCCATCTTCATGAGCATTTTTATCGCTAGGCATGTAATGATCATATTTGGAAGTCCACGCTTCCCAATCCTGGAACATTTCTAATATCGCCTGTTGTTGACTCTTAGTTAAAGTAAAACGGCCAAGACCGGTTTCAAAAGGATCAATGTATCTTTTTTCAGGCAAAGAGAATACTTGTTCTTCGGCCGGACGAGAAGAATCATATGTCGGCATGACTTCAGACTTCAAAAACCTGATCATATAAGGCTGAACCATAAGATGAAGAGCTTTCAGCGCCCTGGGGTCGTCATAAGGGAATGCCTTTACGAAAGCATTGACATTCTTAAAACGAAGATCCTCCGGAAAAATCCTGCCCATCACCTTACACAATGAGTGAGGGTTTCTAAAAGGCGAAGCGGTGAGCAATAAAGCAAAATCATCTTCCAAGCAAGAAGTCCCCTCTGTTTGCTGCGAATCGTTTTTCAAAAAATGAGCCTCGTCAACAATGGTAGCCCTTTGTAGTCCCGGATGTCTCCTTCTATTCAATAACCCAAGCTTGCGACTGGTATGCTCGATCCTCTGAGAGAATTCTTCACCCCCAAGACGCATAAATTCAATATTTGTCAGAACTCCTCGTCTATTTGTTTCTTCCAAGATTAACATGCGTTTTTGAGCAGGCAAGCCGGCTAAATTCGCATAAAATGGCTCATCGAAAAACTGCGCCGCTTGCTCGATCCAAGTGGAAACAGCCGAGTTGGGACACACCGTCAAAAGCTCATCGCCATGAGTCGCCGCTAACGCGGTTACAGTCTTCCCCAGCCCGGGCTCATTAGCAAGAATCATGCTTTTCACACCACCCCGTCTAGCAAGAGAAATCCTGTAAACACAGTATTTCTGGAAAAACATGAGTTGCTCGCACTCTCTAATAAACGGAAATTTTAGCGAATTAATTTCCCTGAATAATTTCAAGACCTCCCCAAAAATACCAATAACGAAAGGATATTTTTGCTTCTCAATAACGCTTTTCACATACGCCTCCCCTTTGGCAAAATCACCAACGAAATATTTAATAACAGATTCCTCAATACACTTCCTAAATAATTCGGATTTTTTCTCGTCACTCGCGATCTTCTCAAAAGATTGCTCTCCGAGAGCCTTCAAAAAATCGATCAAACAATCTTGATCCACAGCGTCCCCGGTTTGAGCAATTACAACTTCTTTAATATCCGACCTCATAGTCTCTTCCTCATCATAAGCAAGAAGAGTTATTTTATTCTCTTCACCGGGAGTCAAAATTACATCAAAAGTAACCTCTTTACTCCCATTAACTTTAATATCTCTGTTCCACGGCCCACGAACAAGAAGATACTTCGCGCCATCCGGCACAGATACCGTCAAAGTAACATGCCCCTGATCAGTCATACCAGGCACACTAGAAGCAACCTCAACGGGATCTAATACTTTAACACAAGACGACAACAAGCGATCTAGCTTCGGGTCAGATTTTTTCTGTCTCAACCCCGAGAAGCTAACATAAACAATCCTATCCCTATCCTTATCATCAAGGTTGAAACCGGCGATATCTAAAAAATAAGCCAGCTTCTTTGGATCATTGTGCAGCCCGGCAACTACACCCGAAAGACCAAGCTTCTCAATATTTGTTTTAGCACTTTCTTCCAAGCAACGCCTTCTTTCATCGAGAGTAATTTTGTCCGACTCGTATCTGGCCTGCAAATCATCCGGCAACTTTTTTCTCAAAAGCTCCCAGTCAAAACCACCATCAGGAAACTCCCTTTTTAGAGCCAATCTCAGTGCGCGATACAACTCGTTATCTCCCGATTTGATCACATTTGGACTAAAAGGCCTTCCATCACTTGGGACAACCCTTCTAAGCTCATCAATAAGAATTTTCCATTTCACAGATTGACGACAATTTATTATATCATTCTCTAAAGTCCCCTCTCCAATAGACTCAAGAACCGGAGCGGCAAAAGTAGCGGGAGCAGAATCAAGCGCCCCGCACAGATCGTCCAATCTTCCAACAGAAAAATCATCCCCGACAGTTTTATCCATAATCCCTTGGACGTGTTTCCGGGTTTGATCTAGTACAAACTTTAAAGAAGTTTTTTTATCTTGAACCCCTTTTTCCAACCGGCCATCAATAAATTCATCCATCGCCAGTTGAATAAGCTTACCGATACCCATATCTCACAGATTAAGATTACATGAGAGTACATCCTAAACATAAACTACCCAAAAGTCAAGCTCTGTTTTGTGGCAGAGTTCCAGTTACCTTTTTGTGATCCGGTTTTTGAAGTAGATGTCTCGTAGTTTCCTGCACTTCAAAAAAACTAACCAACGCGAGGATAGTTCGAGCAAAAACCTATATTTTGAAAGTATTGAAAACTTTAAAAAAGTTTTCAATTATCTTGGTGGAGATGCCGGGAGTCGAACCCGGGTGCAGAAATGAGGAATAGAAGCGTCTACAATCATGTTTCATCTTAAGTTTTGGTCGCCGATATAAAAGACGAACAAAAAACATCGGCGCTTACCTTCTTCGTTTTTCACATTGCCTTACTGAAGTCGAGTAAAACAATGCTAACCTGCTAAATGACGCCCATATAGCTTAGCAGATATAGGCTATATAAACGTTGCCCGAAAATTTCAGGCAAAACATGCAATCGCAAGCTTATGCCATAGCAAAAGCTGGAACAAGTCCGGCTTCGCGAGCGGCAATTCTTGCAGCTGCACGTGCAACAAAATTGTTTGCACTTATTTTGCGCTGGACTATTTTTTAAAGAGAAGACAGCGCGATCCTCTTAATTGCAACAGCTAAACCTTGTCATTCTGTCGAATACCGTACATCCCCGTTTTTTAAAGAACTTTTCTCGCCCCGTGCTTTGCCTCTTCACTCAGTTTTTCAACGCATTTTTTTAATTCGGAAAGCCACGAATCACCAAAATCTTTGATATTTACCCTAAGCCGCGTTCCCGTGATTCTCCATTTAGAATTATACTCTAAAAGATTGATAATGTTAGCGGGTTTTACCCTTTTGGACATATAAAGCACTATTTCTTTTTCCCTGCTCATAGGCACGGATTCCGCCTTAACATTTAAAAGCCCTGCTTTTTTAGCCCAAATTTTTATCTCAATAATCTTAAATAAATTTTCAACCTCGCGCGGAATACGCCCAAAATCTTCCACGAAATCTTTTTTGATTTCGCTCAAATAATCCAAGGTGTCCGCGGAAGAAAGCCGCTGATAAGCGTTAATTTTATCCTTCGAATCCGAAATATAATTGTCCGGAATGTATGAAGGAACTGGAAGTTCGATGGAAACGTCGATAATTTCATCCTCCCCCTCGGCAATCCTGCCTGCCTTCAAATCCTCAACCGCCTTATTGAGCATTCTCATAAAATGTGCAACGCCCACAACATTTATAACTCCGTGCTGATTCGCCCCTAATATATCTCCAGCTCCGCGAATTTCCAAATCCTTCATCGCAATCTGAAACCCGCTGCCAAGATCGGAAGCCTCAACAATGGCCCGAAGCCTTTTTTTAGCATCCAATTTCAGCCTTTGTCCGTGATACAAAAAGTACGCATAAGCCTGCCTCTTCCCACGCCCAACACGCCCGCGTAACTGATAAAGCTGGGCAAGCCCGAATCTTTCTGCGTTATTAACAATTAAGGTATTGGCATTTGCAAGATCAATCCCATTTTCAATAATCGTGGAGCTGACCAATATATCAAACTTATGCTCCTTAAACGCCATAACCCTCTCCTCAAGATCACTGCTCCCAAGCTTCCCATGCGCAACACAAATTCTCGCCTCGGGAACAACCTCGCGAAGCCTGTCCGCAAAGCTATCTATCGTTTGAACCCTGTTATGCAAAAAATACACCTGCCCACCACGACTCAATTCCCTCATAATCGCCTCACGGACAAGGCTCGCGGAATATTTTCTAACTTCAGTAATTATCGGAAGCCTTCCAAACGGAGGAGTTGTAATTGTAGTTATATCCCTAAGTTTATTTAAACATATATTTAAAGTTCGCGGAATTGGCGTTGCGGTAAGAGTCAAAACGTCCACTTCTTTTCTTAACTCTTTTAATTTTTCCTTTTGCTTGACCCCAAATCTTTGCTCCTCGTCAATAACAACAAGTCCCAAATCCTTAAATTTAATATCGGGCTGTATCAGCCGGTGTGTCCCTATAACAATATCCACTTCGCCCTTTGCCAGCCTGCTTACAATATCTTTTTGTTCACTCGCAGATCTAAACCGGCTCAACATTTCCGTTCTAATGTGAAAAGAATCCATTCTTCTTTTAAAAGATTTATAATGCTGATCCGCCAAAATAGTGATCGGTGAAATTAAGGCAACTTGTTTTTTGTCCTGCACGGCTTTAAACGCCGCCCTCATGGCAACCTCAGTCTTCCCAAATCCGACATCCCCGCAAATAAGCCTGTCCATCGGAACCGGCTTTTCCATATCCTCCTTTACGTCAATAATCGCCTTCACCTGCCCCGGCGTTTCCTCGTAAGGAAAAGTTTTTTCAAACTGGGTCTGAACGTCTTTGTCAAAACTAAACTTAAACCCTTTCGCCGCCCTTCTTTCAGCATAAAGTTTAAGAAGTTCCTTCGCTATTTGTTGCGTCTCCTTTCTGACCTTGCTCGTAATTGTATTCCACTCGGCACTTCCAAGCCTTGTCAATTTAGGCATAGACTCCTCTGACCCGATATATTTATTAATTTTATCAGCCTGATCAATCGGGACAAAAAGCTTGTCGTTTTCCGCATACCCAAGCTTTAAATATTCCTTTGTAATGTTATCAACCGTCTTTTTATCAAGCCCTAAAAACTTAGCAATGCCATGGTCGGCATGCACAACATAATCCCCCACCTTAAGCCCCATTAAAAAATCATCAAAAACCGTTCTACTCGAAACTTTTCTTTTGTCCTCCCTTAAAAAAGATATGTCCACGTCGGTAAGCAGGCATATTTTATGCGCCGGCGTTTGAAAAGATTGCGGAAACGGCTCATCTTTATCAACTTCAATCAAAAAAACCGACGATTTTGAAAATTTATCCAAATCAAGCCCCACATTAAACGGAACCGATTGATCCGCGAAAAGAGCCCTTATGTCATCGATATTTTTTGTAAAAACCAACACTTTCCAACCCGCACTTATTTTGTCACGGATATCATTCGCAAAATCGTACGCTGTCCTATATTTCAAAACGGAAAGAAAGTGTAAATGAAGATGATTTTTTTCATCATCATTAAATGACGTAAAAGAAACTGTCGAAACTTTTGAGGCAGCCTCTTCCATAAAACTATTCCAAACTTCATAGTACTCATCAACAACATCAACTTCGTCATCAACAACAATAGAATTTTGAGGAAGTAAATCAAAGAAACTCGAAGCTTCCTTTTCGTAATCTATGGAAAATATCTCAAAACTGGAAACATCTTTGATAACAGAAGTTAAATCATTGGTTTCTATAATTTTTATAGCCTCAACCTTCCCAAAATCCCCATCTATACGGTAAACGTTTTCACGATTAACCGGATAAATAAAAACGCTATCAGCCTTTCGGCAATATTGTCCTTTTTTTAAAACATTCTCATCGGAAACCTCGTATCCTTCCGAAACCATTCCTTCAATAAACTCAACGGGATCAAAGCCGGCGCCGACAGAAATTTTCCTGCAATTATTCTTGATATCGTTTACGTCGGGAAAATTTTGAAGAAGCGAATTAAAATCAACGATAAAAACAGCCCCTTTTGTCGATTTAATTCCGGAAACAAATTCAACAAGCTCTATTTTTTTTACCCTTTCAAACTCCCGGGAAGTTGGAAAACTCAAAAGCTCTTCGTCTGCTCTTTTCTTATAACAATAAACATTGGCTTCGCTCCATGTTTTAACAGCCTTTTCCGCGGCACCGCACAAAGAATCTTCTGAAACAACCCAAACAACATTCCCGCAGTTTTTACTCCTAAGAACCTCCGAAAGAACAATGGCTTTCGATGAACTGTTTCCGCATCCCGAAAAAGTAATATTTTTTTGACTTAAAAAAAGATTACTAATCTCCTTAAATTCATCCTTTGGGAAGTAGGATATTATGTCCCTCATCGCTCTTCGTGTTATGCCTTTAACGGCATAATTACATAAACATACCCATCATCCTTTACCGGCTTAATAACCGCTGGAGACGATTTGTCGTTTATTAAAAATAAAACTTTATCATCACCTATACAGGCAAGAACATCTAATAAATACTGTGCATTAAGCGCGATTTTGTTATTTTCGCCATCTATTTTTATAAGAACCTCTGCTTTTTCCTCCCCAACTTTTGTTTCATCAGAAGAAACAGTGAGTTTTCCGTCGTTTGTAGCGCTAAGTTTAACGCTGTTGTTGTTTTCCCTGGCAAACAAACTAACCCTTTTTAAAACAAGCGAAAAATCTTCGATAGAAATTTCGAGTTTAGTTTTCCCCTCGCCGGGGATAATTTTTTCGTAATCGGGAAATTTACCCTCTATAAGCCTGGAAATAAGTTCTATTCCATCTATACTGAAAAGTATTTGGTTTTTTGACGCGCTAACGTGAACCTCTTTTCCTTCCGCTTTAGTTAAAATTTTAGCAAGCTCCATCAGCGTCCTGGACGGAACTATACAAGAAATTTCTTCTTCCACTTTCTTTAAGGTCTTAACTGTTTTTTCGGCAAGCCTATAGCTGTCCGTAGCAACGAGCTTCATATTTCCGGCGCTTGAATAAAACAACACCCCTGAAAGAACCGG
>Ga0209541_10018612_pt1 | contig 10040 bp, 8 predicted proteins | sample RifCSPlowO2_01_FD_184027 | JGI IMG/M metagenome (GOLD analysis project Ga0209541, IMG submission 184027) | Groundwater microbial communities from Rifle, Colorado - Rifle CSP2_plank lowO2_0.1 (SPAdes) (version 2) | ecosystem: Environmental > Aquatic > Deep subsurface > Groundwater | place: Rifle...
ACCAAGTTGGCAACTTCCCTTCGTCAAATTGATTTTTTGGGTCGGTTCGTTGCTAAGGTACGTTATTTTTGGGATAATCATGGCTAATGCAACGCACCGAAAGTCATATCGGCAAGCTCTTAGCCTCGTCTCTTAAATATCTTACCGCCGCAATTCTCATTTATATCCCGCTGTATCCGAAATTTCCCCTCCTTACCCTCCCGGGATCTGCTGTCGCTATTCGCGCCGAGGACTTTCTTATTCTCTTGACCTCCTTCGTTTTCTTAGGACATTTCTTACTCCAAAAGAAGAAACTTCCCCCACTTGGCTTTCAGGTAATCGTCTACCTTATCGTGGGGTTGGTATCCTCAGTTAGTGCCATTCTCATCACCAAAAACGTCTCGCCCTTAATCACCCTCTTTCATCTTGCCAGACGCCTTGAATACCTGCTCGTCTTCTTCTTTGTCTATTATGTTGGTGCTTCCGGTTGGCTCACCAGACGTTTCTTGTTTGAACTGATCCTCTTACCGGTGATTGGTGTTTTCATATATGGCATCGCCCAGATCTATTTTAAAGCCCCCGTAATCTCGACTATGAACACCGAGTTCGCTAAGGGCATTGCCCTCACTCTTCAACCCGGAGTCCAGCTTTCCAGCACTTTCGCCGGTCACTATGATCTGGCAATTTATCTAGCCATGATCCTCGCCTTTTTGACTGTCCTGCTCACCTTCGCCAAAAAAAGAACTTATCAGCTCGGTCTCTTGGTAGGCTACATTGCCATAATCTGGCTCTTTACTCAGGCGGGGAGTCGCATCGCTATCTTTGGATTAACTTTTTCGGTGGGCTTAGTTTGTCTAATGAGAAAGAAAATTGCCCTTGGAGTGCTTCTGCTTTCGATAATCGTCGTCAGCATCTTTACCAGCCCCAACCTTCTCCGGCGTCTCAACAATATCATCAAGGTCTTTGAGTCAAACTCCCAAACAATCCAGGTGGTTCACCCAGCCATCGCCGCTGACAAGAATTTAGGCGAGGTTCTCGCCGGGACGACTCTCCGCCCGATTCAACAAGACGTCAGCACCAGCATTCGCTTCGACGTCGAATGGCCTCGGGCATTGCGTTCTTTCTACAAAAACCCTTTTTTGGGTACCGGCTATTCATCCATCACTCTCGCCACCGATAACGAATACTTGCGCGCCTTGGGAGAGACGGGACTTCTGGGATTCCTCGCTTTTATTTCCATCTTGATCGCCTTGGGCCGTGGACTTCACCACCGCTATCTATCGGCCAAAAGCAATCTCGACAAGGTCATCACCTTGGGGGCGCTTGGGGTTTTCTCAATCTTCCTTATCTCCGCCATCTTTCTGGACGTTTTCGAGGCTAGCAAAATTGCCATTCTCTTTTGGGCCTTCACTGGCTTAGCAATGAGCACCAAGTCATGAATAGAAAGATAGAAGTATTGTCTTTGTCGTTAATATTAGTTCTGGCTCTAGTTTTGCGTCTTTACAAAATTGATAACCCCATCGCCGACTGGCACTCTTGGCGCCAAGCCGACACCGCCTCAGTCACCCGAGTCTTCAGTCAGGAGGGGATAAATTTATTGATACCCCGTTTCCAGGATATCAGCAGCATCCCTTCAGGCAAACCGAATCCTCACGGATATCGCATGGTCGAATTTCCGATCTACAACCTAGCCCATCTCACCACTTATCGCCTGGCTCCCAGTCTCGGTCTGGACAAAGCCGGTCGTCTGACTTCAGTCGTTATTTCTCTCGTTTCGATTGTCTTTCTCTACTTAATCGTCAGGAAACTTTCCGGGATTCAACTGGCCCTCCTCTCCATTTTTATTTATTCCGTCCTCCCATTCTCGATTTTTTATAGCCGGGTCATCCTACCGGAGCCCTTGATGATCGCCTTCTTCCTAATTTCCTTTTATCTCTTCCTTCAAAAAGGATATTTCAGCTTCTTTTTGTCAGCCGCATTTCTCGCCCTCGCCCTCTTGGTAAAGCCGTATGCCATTTTCTTTACCCTACCCTTTGTTTTCTGGTGGTGGACTAATCGAAAAGACAAAAGATTTGCCTTTCCACGGCTTGTAATCTACGCTTTAGTCGCTTTTTCTCCCTTACTCGCTTGGAGAGCTTGGATCAAACAATTCCCCGAAGGTATTCCAGCGAGCGCCTGGCTCTACAACAATCTGGGCATTCGCCTCCGTCCAGCTTGGTTCCGCTGGCTATTCGGAGAGCGAATCGGCAAATTGGTCTTGGGTTACTGGGGACTGATCCCATTTGGAATTGGAGTTCAGTCTCTAAAAAAGAGTGATGGCTGGATCTATCGATTATTATTAATTGGAATCATTGCCTATTTTGTTGTCTTCGCCGGGGGCAATGTTCAGCACGATTACTATCAGGCGATTACGATTCCGTACCTAGCCATTCTTACCGCTATCGGTTTCCTTCACATGTCCAAACCGCAAGCCGAGCTTCCCCGGTTCACCGGGGTATCACTCGGGTTTTTTTGTCTCGGCATGATGCTTTTCTTGTCCTGGTACGAGATCAGGGGATATTACCAAGTGAACAATCCAGCCATAGTCGAAGCAGGCAAGGTAGCAGACAAAATCCTGCCAAAAAATGCCCGAGTCATCGCCAACTACAATGGCGATACTGCCTTTCTTTATCAAACTAACCGTTTTGGTTGGCCGGCAATCACGACCGACCTTGCCGCCATGATCAAAGGCGAATCCGACGTTTATTACATTTCCGTTAATCTTGACAACCAAACTAAGGCTATCATGGACGATAAACGTCATCAGGTTGTCGAAAGAAATGCCCGTTTCGTTATCATCAAACTTTTTGTCCTCAAAGAATGAAGATTCTCATGTTCACGCCATACCTGCCATATCCGGATTCGTCCGGTGGTCAGATCCGGACGCAAAATCTCTTGAAACATCTACGAAAGAAACACGACATTACCCTTTTTTCTCTGATCAAATACAAGAAGGAAGAAGAATATATTCCCATTCTCGAAAAAAATTTTTGCAAAAAAGTCCGCGTCTTCTATCGTTCAGAAAAACCCTGGATGATCCAAAATATTTTACGCACCGGATTTTCATTGAGCCCCTTTTTGGTGGTTCGCAATTTTTCTTCCGAAGCGAAAAAAGCCGTTGAAGAAGAGCTTAAGACCGGCGATTATGATCTAATCCACGCTGAGACTTTCTATGCCATGCCCCATATCCCAAAAACCAACTTACCCGTCGTTCTCGTCGACCAAACAATTGAATATCAAGTCTACGACCACTATGTTCGCCACACTGCCCTATTCTTCGTCAGACCGCTTCTGGCGATCGACGTTGCCAAACTCAAGTACTGGGAGCGATATTACTGGCGTGAAGCCTCAAAAGTCATCGCCGTCTCAGAAAAAGATCGTCAGGAAATGCTCGCCGTCGAACCTCGACTCGACGTCGATATCGTCCCGAACGGAGTCAATCTAGATTTGTTCAAAAAAAAGACTTCTTGGAGCAGTGAAAGCCCCATCATTATGTTTATGGGGAACTTCAACTGGCTTCAAAACACCGAAGCAGCCATGCTCTTGATCGATGAGATCTTTCCCATCATCAAAAAAGAAATTAAGACTGCCAAACTTCATATCGTTGGCCAACATCAGCCAGAGTCTCTCTTACGGAAAGCGAGTCAAGATATTCTTCTGAGTAATCTGGCCGAAGATGATATCGATGGCATCGTCAAGGCGAATTACGAGGCTTCAGTCTCGGCAAGCCCGTTGAGAGGCCCCGGAGGGACCAGACTAAAGGTTTTGGCGGCAATGGCCAGCAAACTCCCCATTGTCAGCAGCAACGTAGGAGTGACTGGCCTGGGTGTCAAAAGTGGCCGTGAGGTGATAATCGAAAATGACTCTAGGGAAATGGCTCAGGCAATCATCTCAATTCTAAAAAATCCAAAAAACGCCCAAAAGCTAGCCGAGAACGCTTATAATTTCGTCGTCAGTGAGTACGATTATGCTGTCATTACCGAAAAGCTCAGTCAAATCTATCTCTCCCTCAAAAACAAATAAAATGTCAAATCTCAAATCTCAAATCTCAAATAGTCCTGATCTTTCAATTATCATCGTCAACTTTAATACCAAACAGCTACTGGATAATTGTTTGGCTTCAGTCTTCAAGGCGGTCGCCCCCACCAGAGGCCTTGAGGCGATCGTCGTCGACAATGGTAGTACCGACGGTAGTCAAGAAATGGTGGCCAAGAAATATAAGCAAGTTAGGCTCATCGTGAACAAAGATAATCTTGGCTTTGCCCGCGCCAACAACGAGGGGAAAGGGGTAGCCAAAGGAAAATACCTACTTTTTCTCAACTCTGACACCGTTGTCGGACATTATAGTTTTGTCAAACCGCTCAAGTTTCTCAAGAATCATCCCAAAGTCGGAGCGGTTACCATCAGACTAATCACCGCCGACGGGACACTTGATCTGGATAACCATCGCGGCTTGCCAACTCCCTGGGCATCCCTATGTCATTTTTTAGGCTTATCTTCTCTTTTTCCCCACTCCACTATTTTTAATTCTTACCATCTTGGCCAGAAAAAGCTGAACCGAATTCACTCAATTCCTGTCGCCGCCGGATCATTCCTGATGCTGAGCGCCAAGCTGTTTGATCAAATCGGCCGCTGGGATGAGGCCTACTATTTTTACGGTGAAGATATTGATCTTTGTTATCGTATCGGCCAGGCCGGCTACAAGATAATTTATTATCCGAAAGTAAGCACCCTTCATCTAAAGGGAGCTTCATCCGGATTAAGAAAAGAAACGGCCTCGCTAGCCAAAACAAGCCGGGAAACCCGTATCAGGGTCGCTCGAGCGTCCATCGAAGCGATGAAAATTTTTTATTCTAAGTTCTATGCTCGAAAGTATCCCGTTTTCGTCACCTGGCTGGTCCTATTTGCGATCACTTTGAAGGGCTGGTTCAGAGTCTTGAAATATCAACTAACCTAAATCATGCGAATCGGTATCGACGCTCGTTTTTATGGCCCCAAGGACACCGGCATCGGTCGGTATGTCCAAAACTTAATTCTCAACTTGGGCAAGATCGACAAGGTCAATCAATATATTATCTTCGGGGGGGAAATCGTCCGCGATGAGATCAAGAATTTTAAAAACTTCAAATGGGTAAAGTTACAAACCAAGCCATATTCCATTGCTGAGCAATTGGCCAATCCCATCATCTTTGCCAAAGAAAAACTTGATCTTCTCCACGTTCCTCATTTCAATGCCCCAATATTCTATCCAGGAAGATATATCATTACCATTCACGATTTGATTAAACACCTTTCCGTCGGTAGAACTACAACCACACTCCCATATTACCAATACTTTATCAAACATTTGATATATCGGTTTAGTGTCCGAGTCAATCTTTCTCGGGCCGATAAAATCATAGTTCCCGCCTTTTTCTGGAAGGATTACTTAATGAAACATTTTGGACTAAGTGAAGAGAAAATCTTTGTTACTTACGAATCCGCCACCAAGTCTTTGTTGAACAAAAACGCCCTCAATCCATTGGAGGTTCTTAATAAATACGACCTCAACAAACCGTACGTTATTTATACCGGGAATCTCTATCCTCACAAAAACGTTCCCTTCCTCATTGAAGCGATCAGGCATTTCAATGCCAGTCACGAACACCGGCTTGAATTGGCCCTTGCTTGTGCCAGAGACGATGTCTTCAAAAACGCCGTCAAAACTGATGAAACAATCAAATTTTTGGGTTTTGTCCCCGATGAAGAACTGGCCGCCCTATACGGTCAAGCCCTCGCCCTGGTCCAACCGTCCCTTATTGAAGGTTTTGGCCTCACCGGGCTTGAAGCCATGTCCGTCGGGCTTCCCGTCCTCTCGAGCAATTCCACTTGTCTTCCCGAAATTTACGGTGATGCCGCACTCTATTTTGATCCAAAAAATACAAACGATCTGGTTAGTAAACTTGCCCAGTTTTTCTCCGACCAAGAATTATCGATTAACTTGATCGCCGCTGGAAGAAAACGAGTCAAACAATTTAGCTGGCAGCGCATGGCCCGCCAAACCCTAGCAGTTTACAAATCATGAAAGTCGCTCTTGTTTATGATCGAGTCAATAAAATGGGCGGCGCGGAACGGGTGTTGATGGATCTTCATCGCCTCTATCCCGACGCCCCCTTATATACCTTGGTCCACAATGAGCAAACTGCTATTTGGTCAAAAAATTTCAAAGTCATACCTACTTTCTTTAACAAAATAAAGTTTTTTAGGAATCATCACGAGCCACTTGCCCCCTTCGCCGCTTCCGCGTTTGAAACCTTTGATTTTCGCGAATTTGATCTGGTTATCTCGGTTACCAGCGCCGAGGCGAAATCGGTCATTACCAAGCCCGAAACGCTTCATATCTGCTATTGTCTGACCCCGACCCGCTATCTTTGGAGTGGGAACCAGAACTATCGGGAGGCCTTCCCAATCAAGCCGCTCTTTGATCAATTTGTTAAATCGGCCAGAAGGTCAGATTTGATTTTTGCCAGTCGCCCCGACGTCTATCTTGCAATCAGCCAAGAAATTCAAAATAGAATCTCTACCTATTATCAGAAAAAATCAGATGTTGTTTATCCCGCCATTGATTACGAATTCTTTAGCCAGCCCCACCAGCACAAGAAGCAGGATTATTATCTCGTCGTCAGCCGACTCGTCCCCTACAAAAAAAACGATATTGTTATTGAAGCCTTCAATCAATTAAACAAGCCTCTCAAAATAGTTGGAACAGGTTCGGAGGAGACAAGACTCAAAAAAATTGCCAAAGACAACATTGACTTCATGGGAAACGTCGATGACGTCAAACTACGCCAACTCTATGCCAAAGCCAAGGCCATTATTTGCCCCCAAGATGAAGATTTTGGTCTTACCCCATTGGAGGCCGCCGCCGCCGGGACTCCGGCTCTGGCATACAAGAGTGGTGGTTATTTGGAAACAATCATCGACAACGATACCGGCCTTTTCTTCGAAGACCAGACCAAAGATGCGATCATTTCCGTCGTCAACCGATTTGAAGCCGGCCATCATCAAATCAGCCTCAAACACTGTCGCGAGCAAGCGGCTCAGTTTGGGAAAGATAGATTTACCAAAGCTTTTTCTGCTAAAGTTAATCAGTTATGGCAGCAACACCAAAAGACGTTTATGTAGTGATCGTCGCCGGTGGCACCGGGACTCGACTCTGGCCTCTCTCTCGGAGAAAACGTCCCAAACAATTCCTAAATATTTTCGGTAAGGATACTTTTATCCAGCAGGTTTATCGACGCATCTTGAAGATTGCCCCAGCCGACCATATTTTTATTGTTGCTCCGGAAAACTACAGTCAATACATCAGCCAGTACTTACCGGAATTTCCCCTGTCAAACTTTATGGGAGAACCTGAGAAAAAGGGGACTACCGCCGCCTATGGCTATACCGCGACCTACATTAAACAACTCAATCCAAATGCCATTTTGCATATCCTTGCCGCCGACGATTATATCGTCGATGAAAATATATATGCCCAGGCTCTCAGTCGGGCTGCCAACATCGTCAGCGAAAAAGATGCCTTGGTTATTTACGGTGTCAAACCTACCGACCCAAACACCGGCTATGGTTATGTTCAGGTAGACCCAAGCTCAAAAACAAGCGACGGAAACATCGATTCATATCAGGTCAGATCTTTCCAAGAAAAACCCACCCTCGAAATAGCCAATCAATTCTTGCAGTCGGGCGATTATTTCTGGCATGTCTTTGGTTTTACAGTCACCGTCGGCAAATTACTTAGTTTGATCGATCAACACGACCCTCCTACCGGCAAGGTTCTGAAAGAGCTCGAACTGGACATGAAATTACCCTCCCGCCTTGAGACCTCTCGACTAGCCAGTCACTACGCCAACTTAGTCGAGAGCAATATCGATAATCAAGTTCTTGAAAAGACAGACGAGCCAACTTTTATGGTCGCACTGGAGAATACTTGGAGTGATGTGGGTACTTGGGATCACGTCATGGCACTCAAAGAAAAGGACGCCGATGGCAACGTTATCGTCGGTGATAAGGACAAGGTCATCACCGTAGCAACTACAAGAAGCATGATCATTCCAGGAGAAAAGCCCATCGCTTTGATCGGGATAAATAGCCTTATCGTCATCGACGCTGGTGATATCATGCTTATCTGTGATAAAACTAAGGCCCAAGATGTTAAGAAACTGGTAAACCTTCTCAAAGAAAAGAAACTTGACCAATATCTCTGATATGTTTTACGAATCCACCAAAAGAGCCATCGACATCGCCGCCTCACTTGTTTTAATCATTTTATTTCTACCAATCTGGATTATCATCCCCATACTCATCAAACTTGAGTCAAAGGGATCGGTTTTTTATACTCCTGACCGAGTCGGTCGCTTCGGAAAAAACTTCAAGATGTACAAATTTCGATCGATGAAGATGTTTGAAATCAACGGGAAGGAGGTTCATGCGGTGGAATTCTGGAAATACAACAAGGAATTATTTGAAAAATACAAAGAAGCCGGCTGGAAATTAACTCTCGAGGAGGATCCCCGCATCACCCGATTTGGGAAAATTCTCCGTCAGACCAGTATTGACGAGATGCCTCAGGTATTTAATATTCTCAAGGGGGACATGAGTTTGGTTGGACCCCGTGCTTATGTCAAACCAGAAATTGATGACGCCGTTTCCCGTTATGGCAAAAAACTAACCCCAGTTATTGAACAAAGCCTCAAAGCAAAACCGGGCCTGACCGGTCCTTGGCAGGTATCGGGGAGAAATGCCATTCCTTGGAAAGACCGAGTCGAGATGGACGCAAACTATGCGAAGCACCGCTCAATACTGTATGATTTTTATATCATGTTAAAAACCCCGTTTGCTATGATTAGTAAATGGTAACTATGGAAAAGAAAGATACCTTACCCGAGAAAATCGAGTCGGCCGTCGAAAAAACACCACCAAAGAAAAAACGACTTGGGTGGCTAAAATGGGTCGGGTTGGTTATTCTAATTTTGATCGTATTAACCGGCTCTATCGCCGCTTATGGCTATTCTTTCTATCAATCAATCACTCCCCAGATTAAAGATGCTTCCGTCGCCGGAAGCGAGTTGGTCGCCAATGTCCAGGCTCAGGACTTAATCAAGGCCAAAGAAAGCAGCGCCAAACTCAAAACCAAAATCGAACAGATTCAATCAAAATATCAGAAACTTGCTGTTCTGAAAGCGATTCCGGTACTGGGAGCTTATGTTGGTGATGGCCAACACGGTCTTTCCGCCGCCGTTTCGGCGGTCAACGCCATCGACAAATTGGTTCTTGCCGTCGAGCCATACTCAGACCTACTCGGCTTCAAGACCGACTCCAAGAATTTGGTCGAAGTGAAGTCTATTGAGGATCGAATCGTCTTTTTGGTCAACACCCTTGGGAAGATCTCTCCCCAGTTGGACGCAATCACCGGTGACGTAACCAAAGCTCGTGACGAATTAATTCTGATTGATGCCCAACGCTATCCGGAAACGGTAATGGGGAAAAATATTCGTGGCAAAATCATTGGTTTTCAGGATAGTGCCAACAGTATGGCCAGTCTTGTTGGTCAGGCCAAGCCCCTGATCGATCTCCTCCCCGCTCTTCTTGGGAACCCCGATCGAAAAACCTACATGCTCCTTTTCCAAAATGACAACGAGCTTCGCCCCACCGGCGGCTTTCTTACCGCCTACGCCTATCTTCAGGTCACCAAAGGCAAAATTGTTCCCCTAAACTCCTTCAACATTTACGATCTTGATGCTCGCTTCGGAAAGAACATCACCCCCCCGGAACCAATCATCAAGTATCTCGCTGAAAAGAGATGGAATCTCCGCAACATGAATATGTCACCAGACTTCAAGGTTTCCATGGATACATTTTCAAAATATATCCGTGATATTAACGGCTTGCCTACTATTGACGGCATTATTGCTCTCGATACCGAGATTCCTGTCAAGTTACTCGATATTCTTGGAACCATTGGTGTTGGTGGATGGGGAAAC
>Ga0209541_10018613_pt1 | contig 10040 bp, 13 predicted proteins | sample RifCSPlowO2_01_FD_184027 | JGI IMG/M metagenome (GOLD analysis project Ga0209541, IMG submission 184027) | Groundwater microbial communities from Rifle, Colorado - Rifle CSP2_plank lowO2_0.1 (SPAdes) (version 2) | ecosystem: Environmental > Aquatic > Deep subsurface > Groundwater | place...
TGGCTCCCCGGGTAGGATTCGAACCTACAACCTTCGCCTTAACAGGGCGCCGCGCTACCATTGCGCCACCGGGGAATATGAAGATATTCTATTGTCTGCGACACCAAAAGTCTAGTTTTTGAGTTATACTTATGAATATTAAATAATATGCGTACTTCAAGAACGAGATTCGTTATCTACTTCATTATTTCGGGCTTTGTTTTCATGTTCATCACCACTTCACTTTTGGGGTCTACTGGCCCGCGCGGCTTCCCCAAGCACCCAGATACATTCTTAACGATAGCGTCTCCAGAAGCGTGGAAGCAGACTGCACCAGCAATTATCTCGCCTATCAAAGTTGTCTTGATCGGGCCACTTTTGCTTTCCTACAGTTTTCTACAAGATGATCCGCCACCCCCATTCATTGGCATCTATCTAATTATCTACTGGACGATCCTCGCCTCACTTATTCACTATCTCATGGGGAGAGCAAAGCAATTGCCATCGCAAGCACCATCAAGGGAGTAAACCAGATGGCAGAACTCAAGACAAAACCTACTGACGCAAGCGCTCGAGATTTCATCGAGGGTATTGAGGGTGAGGTTAGGCGCAAAGATGGCCTCGTGCTCTTGAAGATGTTTGCGCGAGCGACGGGCCAGAAGCCGCGCATGTGGGGTGAATCTATTGTGGGCTTCGGTATGTTCCACTACAAGTCAGCGCGTAGTTCCCAAGAGGGCGATTGGCCGCTTGTTGGCTTCTCCCCGCGCAAGCAGAATCTTACGCTCTATGTGATGCCCTACATGTCCGCCGGCTTCCCCGGCCTCAGAGATCTGCTCATGAAACTCGGCAAGCACAAAACAAGCGGCAGCTGCCTCTACATCAACAAACTCTCCGACGTGAACCCAAAAGCCCTAGAACAACTCATCAAGAAGTCCTACCAGCACAACAAGGAGTTACATAAGTCGAATTTAAAGTAGTATCCTTCTTGCGAAATCTCGAATTGTCACAAGAACCTTCTTTTGTTTGTCGTTGGCTATTTTGTGAACATTATCGATTATTATCTCCAGCGTATCGAGATTTTGCTCCTTGCTGACCAAGGGAGTAATTGCAACATTGGAATCAATAAATTTGTCTTGATATTCATATAAAACAGCCTCAAGGGGCTTTCCTTTATTCCGGGCAAGCTTTTTTATCGAGTTAAAGATAAAACCGATAAAGAAATCAATTCGGTAGTTTTCATCGACTTGAACCCTCTTCGGATTAAATCCGATAGCTCCTCTCGGTAAGTCTATGCCGAACAACTTCCTGCCGTCATCTGTTATATAGGCAGTTGAAAGAGGGCAGAGATATATATCTACGACAACTATGCTCCCGACTCCCTCTTCTAGGAGAAGGGCAGTATGAACTCCGCCGATGGGGGCATTTTGAGGAGGCTCGCAGGAGTGAAGTACAGCGCCGATCTTGCTGTAGTACTCAAATCGATTCTTGTATACCTCCTCAAAATCTGTGTCATTGAAGGTAAACCAAATATCAATATCACTGAATGCATCCGTATCACCTCTGGCAACAGAACCAAAAACATGCGCTTCCACAGCCTTGCCCTGAAATAGAGTTTCCAGACGCTTAAATATTGCTTCTCGAGCTAAAGTAAGTTCTTGTTCTTTTTCATTATTTACAGTGACTCTCATATTCATATTCAACTCTTAAACTATCTAATTCTGTCGGTGTGGGCAGCCGGCCCAGCAGCACGGGCGCCTCATTCCGGATTTCATTTTTGAGATTGCTTTTTCTATGCGGATTCCGCGCGTTTCGGCCTTCTTGCCGCTTGTGACCCAGCAGATCCACTCGTTGCGCGCCAGTGGCGTGATATCTTGCCATAGCTCCCTCGTTTTCGACGTGGAGTTGATGGCCTTGCTTAGATCAGCTGGTAGGCTGTGCATAATCTTATCTTAGCAAACGTATCGTGATTGTAATAATCGCAGAGCTCAGGCGTCAGAAATCTGGCGATCAATTATTAGTTTTATAAATTAATGCGAAAAGTTATGACAAAAACGTTTGGTTCACGATTGGTTACGGCGGTGGCTCTCGTTTCTGTGTTAGGAGTTGCCTTGCCTGTGGGTGCGGCGGCTCCCACTACTGCTCCGGGCATGAATAAGATTCAGTGCTTCGACGGTTCGAGTGACGGCAGTGGTATTTATAGCGGCACTTGCGTGCTCAATTCCAAGGGCGCCAAGGGTTCGGCCACACTCTCGCTTAATAGCGGCGACGCCGATGGTGATTACGCCGGCGTCTACACTCTCGAGAGCAAGATCTACAACACAGAGCTCGCCAATCTCACCCAGCTCTCATATATGTATAGCGGCGCGATCGCGCCAATGCCGGGCAACCTAAGTTACAACTTACCCATCGATAGCAACGCAGACAGCTACACTGATTTCTACCTCTTCGTTGACGCTTATTATTGTCCGGGCGTAAGTGGTTACGTAGATATTATTAATGATCCCAGCTGCGTCATGTACGCCGGAGGCGTAACGCCCTACGATAACTGGGATGCCTTCGTAGCCGCATACCCCGGTGCAAAAATAGCAAATGACTATTACGCCTTCATCGTGGCAGAGAGAACTGGGTCAGAGCCATCGGCAATCTGGACAGTAAACAACGTCAAATTCGGTAAAGGCGGGAAGTAAGTACTGCCCGCGCAGAACCAACTCACCCGGACTCTGCCTCGCCCTCTCTTATCCATAAGAGAGGGTTGGGTGAGTTGTTGAAACTACACGAGGGCAGTCCTCCTGCACTAATCGTGCTTGAGGGGGCCTATAAATGATAGAATAGGCCGATGCAGAGGACTTCTTGGCTACGCAGGAATTATCGCTACATCGTTGGGGTGGTGGTGCTTGTGGCTCTGGCTATTCTCATCTGGCATGATCTTCGCGAGTACTTGCCACTCTTGCCGGCCCTGTGGCTCAAGGTCTCCAACAAAGCTCTCATTCTGCTCATTGGCCTTCAGATCGCAAGCTACTTAATGAGTTCACTCTTATCATATTGCTTGCTTATAATCACGGGGGCTAGGCAACCCTTCAAGAACACACTCAAAGTGGCGGTAATTGCAGAATTAGGCGCAGGATTAATCCCTGTCGCCGGCGGCCCTGCTGTATCATATTTTGCCTTTCGCAAATTGGGCGTGCCCAAGCAGGCGGCCACATTTGCTGTCACCACCGAGACTGTATTGCTTGCGGCCACGTATGCATTCTTTTTTGTACTCTCACTTGGCTTGCCACCGTACCCAGAAATTAATGCCCTCTGGTCACATCCCGTGCTGCTTATAATTGCAATCGTCCTAATTGCGTTCGCTATCTTTTATCTCTTCAAGCACAAGGGAGGCAAGTACGTCGCACCTATCATAGAGACTTGGCGGACCTGCGCCGACCGGCCATTTGCACTTCTGGGAGTCTTTGCCCTCACACTTGCCTACTATTTCATAGACGTACTGATGCTCTTCTCGGCCTTCCACACATTCGGCGCGGCACCAGGAATTGGTGATGTAATATTTGGAATGCTCACAGCATCAGGATTTGTTTTGATAAGTAATTCTGGCTTATTACCAGGTGTGCCAGAGGCCGCGCTAGTATTTGCTTTTTCTAGACTTGGCATCGCCCCGCACATTGCCCTGTCCGCCGCACTCTTATACAGAGTGGTCACCTACTGGATCTGGGTGCCGCTGTCATTTATTTTTATTTCTCACACCTGGAAGTGGTTGCAGATAGGCAATGGTGACGGGAACATTTATAATAGTGTAGGTGAAAAGAAAGAATAATCTAGGCAATGATCTGGGCGTGATCATCACGAGCATCTTCGTGGCGCTCATGCTTGTGCACACTGGCACGATCGATGAGCTGATCAACCAAACCTACTGGTTGGGTCCCTTGCAGATTTTCATCGCTGGTTTATTTTTCACTTCTATTTTCACCGCAGCCCCAGCGATAGTTGCACTTTCTGAACTCGCGATAACTTATAATTCTGTTTACATAATTGCCCTCTTTGGTGCGTTGGGTGCCATGTGCGGTGACTTGCTGATTTATTACTTCTCGCGCGACTCACTGGCTCGTGATGTTTCAAACTTAATGAGTATGGAAAGTCGCAGAAAGTGGCGACACATAATACACTTCAAATTATTTCGCTGGTTCCTGTCGCTAATCGGCGGCATAGTAATAGCCTCGCCCCTGCCCGATGAACTTGGCTTAATGCTTATGGGTCTCTCCAAACCCAAGCTTAAAACACTAGTCCCCGTCTCACTTGTCTGCAACTTCGTAGGCATAGCCATAATAGCCACCCTTGCCCAAAATTTAGGTTAGCACACATGAAGTCGAAGCTCCCCCGGCCGCCCGAAGGCAGACGAGGAGCTTGGTTTTGCAGGTGGACTCCGGCAGGTTCGAGCTGGCGATACCCAGACTGCCTAAAACATGTAAAATCCTGTCCGATTTAGGAAACGATCGTTTGTCTTTTCGGACAGATAAGTGTTTGACACGTCTGACGGGGTATGCTAATGTAATTTCGGCAAGAACACACGCCAAATCAGCGAACGAGGAGGACAGCGATGCACAAGCTCGCTTTTGTATTACTGCCGCTCGCGGCAGCCTGTAGCAGCAGTCCGGTTTCGTCCGAGGGCAAGGCAGCAATCGTGAGCGTCTCGGCCAACAACCAGGCAGTGCCGACCAGCCTCATCTTCCGCAACAACATGAGCAAGATCGGCGCCGTGGTGGTGAACGTCGAGGGCGACAGGCCCATCGTCGTCAGTCGGGTCACGTTCCACTCGAACCAGCCTACGCCTATCACTATGGCGAAGCTCGAGCGCGAGAATGGGCAGCTCATGAGCGGTCCGTCACATAGCAACGCTGACTCCGAACTCATCTTCAGGGATACATTCCTACTCTCTCCGGGAGAGACGACCCTGGTCGTCTGGGCATGGATCGACGCCGGTTTGTGGCAGACTCCAGGGGTCGTCCTGAACCTGTCGACCAATCCACGAGTAGACTGGGAGGCGGATATTCCCGGAGTTGGCCCCGTCCGCTGGAATACCGGCAAGATCGTCACCTCGAGCCAGACGATCTCGGGCAAGATCTGTGAGCGCCCGGAGGTCGCCCTCTACCTGGATCCACCGAAAGGTCAGACCGCGGCCACAGGAACGATCTGCTCCACTATCTCGTGGACATCCACCAACGCATCGAGTTGCTACGCGAGTGGCGGACCCTGGTCTGGGTTCAAGTCACCGAGTGATCACGAAACGGTGTGCGTGATGAGTGGCACGCCACCGGTGACCTTCAGCATCCACTGCAGGAGTATCTGTGGGCATGAGGAGATGGCCGAGGCCACTCTCACTCCCTGAATAGGGGCAGGACAGGCAACCCGGTGGGGCGTCGAAGGACGCCCCACTTTTAATTGACAAAGCGGCTAGTTTATGATAGTTAGAGTTAGGACGCATCTTTGAAATACGCATTACCCCAGCCTGCGTCTAGGAGGCAATAGGTGAGAACCGTTCGAACCACAATCGGTGTCATTGCGACGCCGTGGGTGGCCAGGACGATTCTCGTCTTGGCCCTCCTCGCAAGCAATTGGACCATCTGGAGTGTGATCTCCACGGAGACCTCTCCCCCAGCAGGACCAGACGATCGCACAGCCGAAGGTCGCGCCCTATGGGGCGAGCTCAAGGTACTGGCGGATCAGATGACCGAACGGATCAACAATAATCCGGAGGCCTACTCTCCCGCGCAATACTTCGCCGACATGGTTGAGATCAAGAAGAAGAAACACGAACTCGGCCTCAATCTGTCGGGGGTACTCTTCGAGCACTGGGAGCAGACAAACTCGCGCTGGCAAGTATTCAACAGTAACATGAATGCCGAGCGCTTCACCTACGAAGATCTCGTCCGTGCCCGGGAAAAGATCCTAGACGCATACGAATCGAGTCTCATTGACCCACGCGCCCAGCCAAGACCCCGCTCACATGGCACACAGTGGCAGCGTGGTTCCTCGGCTCATACCTCAAGTACATGCCCTTCGCGCTCACGCTCTACCTGCTCTGGATCAGAGAAGGAGCACGCACGCGACGAGTACACCCTTGGGGTGAGGACGAAGATGGCGAAGAGGACGACGGCTGGCGCGAGCGCGCAAGCGCCCGCGCGGGCAACATCGGATCCCTCGGCATCGCACTCATCTTCTACCCAGTCATCATCGGCTGGACGTGGAAGCGTGCGATGTCTGAGGCTGCACGCGATCATGCTGCTCGAGTAGAAATCCGTCGGAGCAAGGAGAGGCTCTTCGCACTCCTCTCCGAGGACGAGCTCGCATACGCCAAGCGTCTCGCGCGCAAGGGTCTCTCGCTCCTCGAAGTCCGCAAGGAACTCGAGGCGGCGGGCTACACTCCGCAACATCGATTTGCACCGGCACTCGCAGCAACTCTGCTCATCTCCCTCGTGGGCTCACTCATGCCACGTAGTGCGGAAGCCAAGGTCGCCACGACAGAAGGTACCGTGATCATCTCGGCGCAAGTCGAGGCACGAGCAGGGCCCACATTCGAGTGCGACTCGGTCCATCACGAGCACAGCCTGGGCCACGATGTAGAAATCGTGGGCGTCCCAGCGCTAGCCGAGTTGGTGGCAGGATCGCTCGTCGATCCACCGGCCGCACGACCAACACGAAGTCGAACACGGACACTCGAACACATACCGATCAATCTGGCTGCTTAGTAGGACCCTAACAGGTACCCAACTCAAGCAGCCGGAGGATGTCCTCCGGCAAGGAGGCATCATGAGTAGCAAGATCGGATTCACGCTCGGAGTGTTCTTCTATCTCGCCCTGCCGTGCATCGCGGGCGACACGTCACTTGTCTACACGGGCGAGGTCAAGAGCGCGTTCGTCGTCGGCCAGAGCGTCAAGCTCGCCGACGAGTACGCCTCTCACGATCTCACCTTGAGGACTGGAGACAGCTTCGTCTCGATCTGGCTAGCACTGCCCTTCACGGGCGTGGCGCTCGATAGCCGGCAGTGGAACCACGAGTTCGACGCAAGCTGCGGAACATCGCTCTCGCACGTGGGTCTGCCCGGCAAGATCGAGGTGGGCACCTACCAGCTCGCCCCACTCAACCGAGGGGACAACGAGTTCCTCACGGCCTCGTACTCACTACCGGTCGGAGCTCTCTCGTTCACCGTCCAGCGGATGGAGGGGATCGGCCGCGAGAGCTTCAAGAGCGGCTGGTTCCTGAAAGCGGACTACTCACCAAGCGTCACTCGGGGGCGGTTCGACTTCAGCTTCCCTCTGCGCCTGACCTGGGACCGCGGTGTGGCTGGCAAGGACAGGGCCTTCATCGGCCGGTTCAAGCCGGAGTTGGCCTTTCGCCTCTCGGGTAGCACGTCTCTCTACGCTGGTTGGGAGGCTCACATGCCTCTCACCGACAGGGACGACCGTGACTCACAGAGGGCGAGCCGTGCGGGAATGCGTATCAAGATCAAGTAGGACACCGGATTCATTCGACCCGGGGGCGGCAACGCCCCCGGTTTTTTTGTTTGATATACTTTTGTTATGGGCAAACTTGAGGAGCTGGAAAAGTTGCGCGGGGAAATTTTGGCAGACTCTACTCTGCCCCTTCGGCCAGCGAATTTGGTTTTTGGGGAGGGAGATATTGATTGCTCTGTTTTGTTTATCGGTGAGGCTCCGGGGGCGGAAGAAGATAAACTAGTGCGGCCATTCGTTGGCCGGTCGGGTAAGCTTTTAGATAAGATGATTGAGTCGGTGGGTTGGAAGCGTGAGCAAGTTTACATCACCAACATAGTCAAACGCCGGCCACCGGATAATCGCGATCCCCTGCCAACCGAGATCGAAGCATACAAACCGTACCTGGCCAAACAAATTGAAATTATAAATCCTAAAGTAATTGCCACATTGGGAAGATTCTCGATGAATTACTTTTTACCAGAAGCAAAAATCACGCGTGATCAAAACAAAATTTTTGAAGTGAAAAATAGCACATACAAAATTCTCCCCCTCTTCCACCCCGCGGCAGTTTTGCGTGGGACAGTGCCAGTGAGTGAATACGAGGTTAGTTTCAAGAAGCTCAAGCAAGCTTTAGTTGGCGTATCCCACTCCGCCAAGGCTTCGCGGGACGGGCTTGTGCCCGGTTGGGGTCCGTTCTAGACAAATCAAGAATCATGTCGTAGTATCAGGCTAGAACTCCGGTAACTCACGGAGGGGAGGAGAAGATGAGGAAACTACGAAGGAGACGTAAACCGCAGGGCTACTCCCCCGAACAGATCGTGAAGATGTTCGGGGTGGGATACGATAAAGTCTTGACCTGGCTCCGCACGAAAGTCGTGAGGGCAAGCGTCCGTAACGAACACAGACAATGGGCGCCCGTTCTGTTCTCCCGCGAGGATTTGCTCGAGGTCCTGCTCGTGGCCAAGCTCCGCAAGGTCCACTTGGGGATGACCACAATCAAGGCTGCACTCCGGACCCTGCGCAGGGTCCGCGTGTGGGATGGGCACTATATCCTCATCTCGGCAGAGCGTGTCCAGGTCGCAAGATCTGTCAGCGCGGAGAACCAGACGCTCACCATCGCCGTGAGTCTCGACAAGCTCCGCGAGGAGCTCGGAGAGAAGCTCGCAGAACTGGAAACGGCGAAAGAAGCAGCCGTCCGAGCCGAGCACAGACACGAGCACTCCAGCGTCGCATAGATTGTCCGACAGGACAGGAAGGAGAGTTATGGGTGGTCCTGCGTTGCTTGAGGTCATAGGGATGCTGGTGTTCTTGATGGGTCTCATATTCGTGGAGTTGTTCACAACCTCCGGTGGAACCAGGAAGAAGGGGAAGGATTCTGGTAAGGTGGCGAGCCCTACCAAGTCTGCACGGGCGGACCGTGATCCGGGAGAAGTCATCGCGGAGGTCGAACTCGCAGTGATGGCCCTACCCCGGATGTGGGTTTCGATTCAGCACGTCGCGCTTCAGAGGAAATGCGCCGCCTGCCTCGAACTCATCAAGGCCCTCTATCGCTTCGTGGCTCTTGCGAGAACTTCGGAGAAGGAGGCGCTTGAGGCGGCCAAGGCCGGTGATCAGATCTTCGCTGACATCGATACTAGCGGCTTCGCTCCGGGACTCGCGAAGAAGTTCCAGAGAGGCAAACGCTTCGGCGAAAGGGTCAGGGCAGCGAAGGTACTCATCGAGGAGACGTACGCATACCTCGTTGCCATGGACGAAATGGGGACGGACTATCCCCCATCCGACCATGACGCCGCGCTCGACAAGTTCCTCTTCCGCGGTGGCAAGGTACTAGATCCTGACGGCAACACGACCACACAGAAGCCGGTCGAACCGTCCGTAGACCTCTCGGTCTCACCAGACGCAAGCGGCGAGACAAGAGCAGCGCCTAGCGCCACTCCCGAAAGGGAGGCATCCTAGTGCGGGCCGTCCGTCGTCGCACTCGCAAGCCCCGCTGCCCAAGCATCATCTGGGCGGCGGGGATTTCGTTTATACTTTTGTCTTAGGACACCTCTGACTTGACTTTTGCTAAATAATACGTAGTTTAGAGGATAGAAAAGGAGGTGCCCATGGCGCCCAAGAAACCCCGTCGCAACGGAGAAGTGCTCGCGGCGGGATGGTTGGCCCATATCGGCTTCCTCCTGTCGCCCGTCACGGTCGCAGCAATCGCAGTTCTCATCTGGTGGTACGTCCCCCGCCACCTCGGAATCATGGTGGCGAAACGCGATGAGGATGTAATAACGAACTATCACCTACCAGGCCTGATCGTTTTCCATGCGATCATTGCGGGGTTCCTCCTCGCCAAGGTTCTGGTGGGTTACTCGCGGATGTGGATATCAATACGCCGCGATGACGAGTTCGCCTTTCGCGAGGCACTCGAGGAACGCATACCCAAGGTTGCTCACCTTTTGCTCGCAACTTTGTCGGTGATGGTTCTCGAGAACACCATGATCATTGGCTACGAGGCAACCTGGGTGGGAGTGAAAACTGTTGGCGAGATGGCCTATGTACTTGCGCTCTATTGGCAGGTGGCGACC
>Ga0209541_10018617_pt1 | contig 10039 bp, 10 predicted proteins | sample RifCSPlowO2_01_FD_184027 | JGI IMG/M metagenome (GOLD analysis project Ga0209541, IMG submission 184027) | Groundwater microbial communities from Rifle, Colorado - Rifle CSP2_plank lowO2_0.1 (SPAdes) (version 2) | ecosystem: Environmental > Aquatic > Deep subsurface > Groundwater | place...
TGAATTACTTACCCGCAGATCTCTGCTTTACCACTCGATTGGCCCGGTGACTTTCTCTACCTCTTCAAGTGTTGTTATGCCCTGAAGCGCTTTTATAATACCGTCTTCCTGCATCAATACCATCCCCTGTTTCTCAGCCGCTTCCTTCTTTATATCTCTTTCTGTAGCCTTTTTTCTTATTAGGGAATCCATCTCGTCGGTGATTTTAATGATCTCCATTATGGCTATTCTTCCCATAAAGCCCTCTTCGCACTCTAGGCAACCGCGAGCCTCATATAATCCTTTTTCCATAATCTCACGCGGCACCTTTTTAGGCAAGCCTGCTTTAAATTTTCCTATTTTGTCAATCAGTTCACCGCTGATTTCTTTTTTTCTGCCGCACTTCGGACACAATTTTCTAACCAAGCGTTGAGCTATTATAAGAGCGACTGCCGGACCTATTGCCGAAGGCCTTACTTCGAGATCCACGAGTCTCGGTATCGCTCCTGCGGCATCGTTAGTGTGAAGGGTAGATAAAACAAGGTGTCCGGTGAGCGCCGCATCAACGCTTACTCCAGCCGTCTCTGTGTCCCTTATCTCACCAATTAGGATAACGTCCGGGTCTTGCCTTAAAATCGATCTTAATCCAGACGCAAAAGTATAGTTATTTTTAGTATCTGTCTGTGTTTGCTCAATTCCCTCTACGTGATATTCAATGGGGTCTTCTATGGTTATGATTTTTATTTTTCGCGACTGAAGTTTTTTAAGAAAGGCGTAGAGTGTCGTCGTTTTTCCCGAACCAGTTGGGCCCGTTACTAAAATCATTCCGTTCGGCCGTTTCAGCTCCTGCCCTATCAATTCTTCATCGTCTTTTCTTAATCCCAAGTCTTCGAGTTCAAGTCCGATTATGCTAGGGTCAAGAACCCTCATTACGACCGCCTCCCCGAATTCAGCCGGAACAACAGATGCTCTCACTTCTATAACGCCGGCTTCGTTTTCTATCGTGAATCTGCCGTCTTGTGCGGCATCCCTAATATTTAACTTAAGCCCAGATAAAAGCTTGATTCGATTCACTAATAACTCTGTTTGTCTTTCAGAAAAATTTGTTATGTCCCTTAACTCGCCGTCTATTCTAATCCTTATGAGTGAATTCTTTTCTTTTGTCTGCTCTATGTGAATATCTGACGCCCTTAATGCTAACGCTGCTCCTAAGATATATCCGAGCAGTGTGCTTGTCGGAACTTCTCCTTGTATATTTTTGAAAAAACCCACCGCCTCATCTCTAGTTTTTAGTTTATTTCTTATTTCTTCCGCGACCTCTTTTTCTATTTCTACTTTTTCAGATACTTCCGTTCTCTTCTCTGCCGTCTCCGCCTGCGAGTATCTTTCCCAGAGACGGCTTAACTCTGTTTTTGTAGTTATAAAAATCTTGAGATTGTATCCGTTCTTTTTCAGCTCACTTATTATTTCTGCCGCTTTCTTGCTTTTTGTTGATTCAGCAACCAAAACAATATCTTTGTCGTCTTTCGCGACTATGGCCACGCCCGCACCCTTCGCAACTTCTTCTGGTATAACCGTGAGCGCTTCCTGTGTTGGTGATATTCGTTCCTTAAAACACGGAACTCCTTCGTCCTTCGAGCGCCTGATTGCATCTCTCAACTCTGCCGCTTCCCTCAATTCTTCTATTTGACTAGTCGCCTGATTCCTACTAAATCTCATTGCTCTAACTTATAATATGTTTGGGTAAACTAAATTGCAAAACAAATGTCGGGGCACAATAAGTGGTCAAAAATTAAACACAAGAAAGCGGCTGGAGATCAGGCAAAAAGCAAGCTTTTTTCAAAGCTCGCTAACGAGATTTCTATAGCAGCGAGGAATGGGATAGATCCGGAATTTAACCCGTCTTTGCGAGGAGCGATCGATAGGGCAAGAAAACAAAATATGCCACAGGCAAACATTGAAAGGGCGGTTAAGAGAGTCGCGGAAGCGGGTGACTTAGACGCCGTTCTTGTTGAGGCGTACGGTCCGGAAGGCGTCGGCATAATTATCGAAGCGGTTACTGATAACAAGAATAGAACTATTGGTGAGATTCGCTCGGCCCTAAAGGAGTTTGATTCAAAAATTGCAGAACCCGGCAGTTTAATGTGGTCTTTTGAGAAAGCGGAAGGTGTTTTTAGGGCAAAATTCTCTCCAGCTGTTTCTCCTAAGACAAGGGAGTTGGTTTCTGTAATGTGTGAGGCGATTCATGAGATGGACGATGTTGTTGGTATTTATACATCGGTGGACGCAATTTAGATGATAATTCTTGGAATAGATCCTGGTACGGTTAGGGTTGGCTACGGAGTGATTGAAGTCACGGGGCGTGCCCTAAAAATATTAGACTGCGGGGTCATCGGGGATAAAAACAGGGGGGCCGCAGAGCGACTCGCATATATTGGGAATGAAGTTAGGGCTCTAATTAAAAAATGCAGGCCGGATATTATAGGTGTGGAGCAGATTTATTTTTCCAAAAACAAGAAGACTGCAATTTCCGTCGCAGAGGCAAGGGGAGTAATCGTTTTTGTCGCGAAAAGTATGGAAATCCCGATCCTCGAGTTCACTCCGAGTGATATAAAAAGCGTTGTAGCGGGCGACGGACGGTGTGATAAAAAGTCTCTTAGGAAGATGGTGGCAATAACGCTTGGAGTGGAAAAAATAGATGGGCCAGATGATGTTTCGGACGCCTTGGCTATAGCGATAAGGGCGTCTTTTGAGGGGTTGAAATAAGGGTTGACACCGTTAGTAGTAGGGCATCCGAGATGCCCGACAGACACCCGTGGTGTACTACTACTAACGGGGTTGACATACGATATTCCTCCTATATACTTCCTCCGTAAATAAAAAGGTCGTTTATCATAAGTGTTTTAATGTTAGAAACAAAAAAGATTGTTCTCGCCATGGACGAAGATGATGTGGATGAAGAAGAGGAAGAAGATGCAGTAGGCGGCACAGAAGATGAGGTGAAAGAGGACGACGAGGCGGAAGAGGACGAACTAGGAGACGACTTAGAATAACAAACAAACCGCCCAAGTGGGCGGTTTGTTTTTATTTTACTGATATAATGTTCTTATGACGCCTAAACATTGGTTAAGACAAAAACGCGTATGGACGCAGTTGTTAATTGGCGCCGGGGGTCTTGTTGTTGCGTCTGTTCTATTTTTCTTCAACGCCGTGCGCTCGCTGCCAGACCCGGAGGCTATAGTGGATATCCAGGTTTCTCAATCAACAAAAATTTATGATAGGGAGGGCAAGTTTTTACTGTATGAGATATACGGCGAAGAGAAACGAACTATTATAAACTCTGATGAAATTCCGGACATTGTACGGCAGGCGACTATAAGCATCGAGGATGATTCTTTTTACGAGCATCCCGCATTCGACTGGCGCGGAGTGACTAGGGCCATTTTTGTAAATATCATAAGGGGGCGGGTTGACCAGGGCGGTTCTACAATCACGCAACAGCTTGCAAAGAATGCATTTTTAACCAATGAGAAAACTATTTCCAGAAAAGTTAAGGAGCTCATTCTCGCGGTAAGACTTGAGAAAGAATACACAAAAGATGAAATTTTAGACCTTTATTTGAACCAGATTCCGTATGGCGGGAATGCCTACGGAATTGAGGCGGCATCGCGGGTATTTTTTGATAAATCGGCGAGTGAGCTAACCCTAAACGAGGTTGTGTTGTTGGCTGCGCTCCCGCGGTCTCCGAGTTATTACTCTCCGTGGGGAAGCCATGTTGATGAGCTTGTGGAAAGAAAAAACTTCGTATTAAAACGGATGCGCGAGTTGGGATATATAGATGATGAACAACTTGCTAGTGCGTCTGAATCAATGCCGGATATTATAGACCAGCCTGAAACCGGAATTTTCGCTCCCCATTTTGTTATGTACGTACAGGATTATTTGCGCGAGAAATACGGTGAGGATGCACTCCGCACGGATGGGTTCAAGGTTATCACAACGCTTGATAAAAACATGCAGGAAATCGCGGAAGATGCGGTTTTGGGGGGAGTTAAGCGCAATAGCGAACTGTATGGCGGGGAGAACAGCGCGCTCATTGCATTAGATCCGCAAACAGGCCAGGTGTTAGCAATGGTCGGGTCAAAAGATTATTTTAGCGATCCCGTACCGGAGGGGTGTGAGCCGGGAGTTAACTGCAGGTTTGAGGGAAACTTTAACGTTGCGACACAGGGATTACGACAGCCGGGATCCGCGTTGAAGCCATTTGCATATCTAACTGCGTTTGAGCGGGGGTTTGCTCCGGATACAATAATTTGGGATGTTCCTACTGAGTTTGCCGCTGCGTGTCCTGGCGTTGTGGATTTCAATAATAGAAATTTGTCTTGTTATCACCCACAAAATTTTAGTCTGCGTTTTAGCGGTCCGATAACAATGAAGGAGGCGCTGGCTCAATCTATAAACGTCCCGTCCGTGAAGACTCTTTATCTGGCTGGTCTCCAAAACACAATCGACACGGTTTCCAAGCTCGGGATAACAACGCTTAACGATCCGGCGCGCCTTGGTTTATCTCTAGTGTTGGGGGGTGGGGAAATAAAATTGATAGAGCTTGCTGGAGCATATGCATCGCTTGCGGCGGACGGTGTTTACAGAAAACCGGCGTCGATTCTCAAAATTGAAAACGCCGATGGCGATGTTCTAGAAGAATATAGGGATGACGGCGTTCAGGCGGTCGCTCCGCAGGGGGTGCGGCTTATAAACGATATTCTCTCGAGTGTTGAGCTTCGCTCGCCCCTCTATTCGGCGAGTTTACCGCTAACACAGGTTTACGGACACCAGGTGGCCCTGAAAACGGGTACGACAAATGATTTCGTTGACGCATGGGCTTTCGGTTATACGCCGAGTCTCACTGTCGGTGTTTGGGCAGGAAACAACAATAGAGACCCACTGACAAATAGGGGCGGCAGCGTTTTGGCGGCAGTTCCTATTTGGCATAGCTTTGCGTCGCGGGCGCTTGAGGGAAAACCGCTTAAAACATTTGAGCGTCCAGCGCCGGTCATTACCGATAATCCAGTTTTGAGCGGTCAGCTCATTAAGAATAGCTTACACACAATCCTGTATCACATTGGGCGAAGAGATGACCCGCAGTTTCTAAATTGGGAAACTGGCGTACAAAACTGGCTTCGGTCTAACGCTGTTGACCAGAATAGATTTGATTTTGTAGACGAACCGATGGGCGGCTCCGGTGGCGGAATTGATATAGACGCTCTGTCGCCGGAGAGCGGTTCGTTTGTTGTGGGAGACTCCGTCGAGGTAAATTTTAAAATCTCTTCAGAAAGAAATATTTCACGCATCGAGCTGTTTCTCAACGGGAACTTGATTGATGAGGCGGGCGAAAGGTCTGCTGACAGATTTATTTACAGCTTCGATGTTAAGGCAAGTGTGCTCGATCTACAAAATCTAGTTACAATACGGGTTACAGACGATGACGGGTTCAGTCAAGAAGATGAAATTATCTTTTTTAAGTAATACTTACGATTGCCTTATCGGCATGAGAATATAAAAATACGTATCATCTCCCGGATCTTTTATAAGAGCCGGCTTGTCGCTTCCGTTTAGCCCGAGCGTTGTCTCTTTCCCTGCGATAGCGCGAACACCATCTAATAAATATTTCCAGTTGAAAACGGATTCCGTTGCGGGTCCGTCAATTTTCGCCGGTATCAAGTAGCTGTTCTCGCCGACTGCGCTGTCGCTTGAATATACTTCAATGACTTTTTTGTCTTTCGCTTTTATTCTTACGTCGTTGGATCTGCTTGCGAACGAGCTCGCAAGCTTCAGTGCATTTATAAGCTCTTCTTTTTTTACAACTATCCTGGTTTCTATATCTTTTGGCACGATCGCGCTGTAATCTGGGAAACTTCCCTCAACTAATCTCGAAATCAATGTTGTGTTCTCTGTTTCAAATAATGCTTGGTTGTTTTCGAGGTGAAGTGTCACAGAGTCCTCGCCGTCTATTGCCCTAATTAACTCCTGTGATGTTTTTATCGGAATCGTCGCGCTGAATGGCCCCCTACCTTTTACTCTAACCTGTTTCCCTAATATCTTTGCTTCCGCAAGCCTAAAGCTGTCTGTCGCCGCAAGTTTTAAAGACGACTCTTCTCCGGAAAAAAATACCCCAGAAATTTCCGGCCTTAGATCAGTTGCTTCGCCCGCTATAACAACTTTTGTAAGCGCGTCTTTAAGGGCCGGTGTGTCTATTTCGATTCCGCCGTTTTTCTTTTCTATTTTTGGTATTATCGGGAATTCTTTTTCGTCTATGCCCTGGATTATTGCTGTATAGTTGTCTGTCTTAAATTCTAAATTTCCTTGTTTTGTTTTCTCGAGATGCACTCGCTCGCTCACGACATTATTTACGACACTCGACAGTGTGTTGTACGGGACGACGACCGCGCCGTCCTCAACGACCTTGCCGAATACACTGCGTGTTATAGCAAGCTCGAGATTGGTTGCCGAGAGCTGAATTTGGTTTCCGCTTGTTTTTATTAAAACGCTTCCTAGAACGGGCAAATTGAGATTCGACCCGACTGCTCTTCCGACTGCATCGAGCCCGGTTTTCAAATTACTTTTTAGAATTATGAGTTTCACTATAATAAACTATTTCTCTATTTATATTTTTATTCTATTGGCTGTTGTAGTCTCCGTGCTTTTTTGTGAATAAGTCCTTTTTTTAAAACCTACAATGAGTTTCTTCAACTCTTATTATCGCTGAATGTGTACAAAAACACTTGCATGGGTGTGGACTTTTTGTGGACAAGAATTATTTTGCTCTCACTCCGCGACTCTTTAATCGAGACTCTCAAGAACATATCCACAGTTAGCCAGCCTTATTAACCACTTCCTTTATCATCATTATCTTTTGGCTCAAGTCGGAGCTTTCTTTTATGCCACCGTTGATTTTTTTATAAGCGTAAATCGCCGTGGTGTGATCTCTCTTCCCGACTCTGTTTGCGATGTCGGGGTAGGACATGTTGAGCATATCTCTAAACAAAAACATTGCGATCTGCCGTGGCTCAACATACTCTTTGTTTCTGGCGCGACCCATAAGGTCGTTTGACGAAACCTCAAAAAATTCTGAAACGGCCTTTATAATTTGGCTCGGACTAATTTTATTTGCAGACTGCTGTGTCGCCTCGGATATTATTCTGTCCACCGTGCCTGTATCTAAAACCCGCTTGTACGTGCTTTGGTAAAAGAGAAGCCTGTTTAAAATTCCTTCAATTTCTCGAATATTTTTCTGAACCCTTTTCGCGATTAAATCTATCGCCGCCTCTTCGAGCTGAGCTCCGCTTTCTTGAAGCTTTGTTTTTATTATCGCAACCCTAGATTCGTATTCCGGATAGTTAATATCGACAATCATTCCTCCCTCAAACCTTGAGCGCAGACGCTCCTCGAGCGTTGGAATTGCCCGCGGCGGTCTATCGGATGAAATAATGATTTGCTTGTTATTTTCGTGGAGTGCGTTGAATGTGTGAAAAAATTCCTCCTCCGTTTTTTCTTTCCCGCCTATAAACTGAATGTCATCGATGATTAAAACATCAACGTCCCTGTAGTTCTTTTTGATTTCCTCCGCCCTGCCGTTTCGTATTGCCCAAACAACATCGCTAGTAAATTTTTCGGATGTAACATATTTAACCGCTACCCTATCTTTATATCTGTTTATTATTTCGTTTCCTGCGGCTTGGATGAGGTGTGTTTTTCCGAGCCCTACGCCGCCATATACAAATAACGGATTATACTTCACGCCGACATTCTCGATAATCGCCGACGTTGCAGAGTGGGCAAGCTCATTGAACGGTCCTACTATAAATGAGTTGAGCGTATAGCGCGGATTTAGATTTGTTTTTGGATCAACGCGCATCTCCTGGAACGCCAACTGCCCCTCGCTTGATACCGGAGTAGCTTGGCTTATTGATCTCTGGCGCACGGTTTTCTTCAGCAGACTTCCCTCAACCACATAATCAATCTTTCTAACAGAGCCATTAAACTCTCTCATGGATCCGAGAATAAGTTTATGATATTTCACCTCTACCCACTCTTTTGCAAAGTTGTTTGGGAGAGCAACAAGGGCGACTCCGTCCTGGCTTTCCACAAGGCGGCTGTTTTTTAGCCACGTGAGAAAATTCGGCCGTGATACTTTCAGTTCGATGTCTGAAAGCACGGCCTGCCAAAGCTCATCCCAGTCGTTCATACGACTATCTTAATGGACGGGGCCGCCAAGTCAAATAATTCAAAAGGCAACAAGTTGTTAATTTGCTGTGGAAAACTTTTTGGAGGCTTAACAATTTTATCATCAGCGTCTATAATGAACTCCACGATGTCTAAGCGAACATATCAACCGAAGAAGGCAAAAAGAGCAAGGAAACACGGCTTTCTCGCGAGGAAAAGCAGTCCAGGGGGGAGGAATGTTATCAAAAGGCGCAGGGCTAAAGGGAGAACGCGGCTTACCGTCTAAGCGATGCTTGGGAAAAAGTATCGCGTTCCTATCCAAAGCTTTCCGAAAAACGCAAAAACGATTTTTAGCGGCGGGTTAATTGTTCTAAAAAGTTCTGCAAATAAAGTTTTGCGCAATAGGGCGGGTGTTATAATCCGCAAAGGGGTCGTGAAAAGCTCCGTGAAACGGAATAAGATTAAGAGAACCGTGTTTAGTGTATTTGAAAATAACCCCGCAGTTCTTGGCGGCCGTGGTAAAGATTATCTTGTGATAGTTAATGTCCTTGGCGAATCTGATGATAGCGCTTATACGGCACTGACCAAAGAGCTCGAGAGCGCGGTTACTAAAATAAAGAAGTGATGGCAGAAATTTTTAGAATAACTTTATCCCAGCCTCTATTCAACGGACTAGTTTTACTTTATGAACACGCATCGTTTGGTGATCTTGGCGTCGCGATTATTTTTCTTACCTTGATAGTTCGGTTGATTCTTTTTCCGCTGTTTCACAAAACCGCGAAGCACCAAAAGATTGCGCAAAAAATTCAACCCGAGATTAAGAAGATTCAGCAAAAACACAAAAACAATAAAGAAGCGCAGACGCGAGAGTTAATGGATCTTTACAAAAAACATCAAGTAAATCCATTGACGCCATTAATTCTTTTAATTATTCAGCTTCCGATACTGTTCGCTGTCTATAAAATTTTTAGGGACGGGATTTCAGAAAGCACGCTCTCAATGCTTTACTCATTTGTCCCAGCTCCAGAAAATGTTTCACACACATTCCTGGGACTAGTTGAGTTAAACGCAGTGAGTATTCCGATAGCCATTGCCGCGGCCGTCGCGCAATTCACTCAAGGCAAACTTGCTACCGCAAGGGCCAAAAACCAAGATTCCATGTCCGCGCAGGCAAGAAGCATGACAAAAGTAATCGTTTTTATGGGCCCAGCCGTGGCCTTGATTGTGTTAACTAAATTTCCTGCAGCCGTCGGGTTATACTGGCTGACCAGTACGGTTTTCTCTATAATACAGCAGACAATAGTCAATAAATCCATGCGAAAAAAAGATGAATGAATTACACGCGAAAATACAGACGATGGTGAATCTTATGGGGTTTAACGATTTCAGGATTGACGCGGACGACAATTCACGGAGAGTCGCCGTTGTTATAAACGACAACGTTGTCGCAAAAGAGGACTTACCGGCTTTTGTTTTAAACCTGGAGAGAATCGCAAGACTTATGGCAAAAAAACTGGACTATCCACCAGTCGTAATAGACGTCAACCACTATAAAAAAGAAAGAGAAGGACTTATTACTCAGCTCGCTCGCGCAGCAGCTAGAAAAGCGGCCGCGACCGGCGAAGAAATTGCCCTGCCGGCAATGAACGCATATGAGAGGAGAATAGTTCACACGGAGCTATCTATTCGCCCTGATGTTCAAACAGAGAGCACTGGAGAAAGCCGGAGCCGCCACGTTGTGGTAAAACCGATTTAAGCTTTTTCTAATAAAGACACCAATCTGTTTATGTTTTTGCCCTCCAGGTGATTATTAATCCAGATTGTTATTATTAGCACG
>Ga0209541_10018619_pt1 | contig 10037 bp, 12 predicted proteins | sample RifCSPlowO2_01_FD_184027 | JGI IMG/M metagenome (GOLD analysis project Ga0209541, IMG submission 184027) | Groundwater microbial communities from Rifle, Colorado - Rifle CSP2_plank lowO2_0.1 (SPAdes) (version 2) | ecosystem: Environmental > Aquatic > Deep subsurface > Groundwater | place...
AAAAAACTAATGCTCCCGCCGGGACTTTCATAGTCATAAACTAGTTTGAACCCGGGTCTCAGCCTCGAGAGGGCCGAATCCTTGACCGGACTAGACTACAGGAGCGTTTCTAACATTAGGTTTAAGCTTTTCTTTTTAAGGTTTTCGTGCCATCATGGCCAAGAAATGGACAGATTCTTTATATTTATGAAAAACATATTTTGTAATCCGGAGGCACCATGAACTACACCACTAAAAAAGCCAGAGAGCTAGAACTGAAATTAAAACAAATATTTCCTAACAAAAACATCAATGAATTAACCAAGATGGTTAAAAGATGTGTAAGATTTATTGATAAAGAAATAAATGAGTTAAGTATTGAGGAAGAATTATTGTATTCTTGGCTGTTGAAAAACTGCATTAATTCAAGAACTGCTTACAGATGGCTTACAAAAATAAACAATGTTGAAAACTCACACTACCACAAATCTTACGCAGAAACAATCAGAAACAAATACTTTCTCAAACTAATGAAGATTAAAGCTGAATTAAAGGAATTAATACCTGAAATAGAAGAGAACCAGTATCAACTCATAATTATGCGTTGCAAACGCTTTAAGTACAGAGAAATTCAAGAACTCAAAACTCATGAGCTTAAAGTCTTAAAATTCTTAGAAAACAACAAACTAAATCCATTAACAGTATGGAGATGGTTCGGTGCTTTCAAACTTCCAGAACAACTCCAACAAGACTTCATGCTTGGAAGAATTCCTAGAAACCGAGCAGTCAAACTTTACCAAAATAAAGAATTGCAAAGAAAAGCAAGTCTTTCATGGCAAATAATAGAAGAAGCAAAAAAAATAGTCAACGAGGTGGTATAAAATGAGAAGATTACCAAAAGTATTCAACAAAGAACAATTAAAAGCATTATTTGAACACATCAGAGAACCAGACTTAGCAATAGCCTGCCTATTATCATTATTTTGCGGACTAAGAATAAGCGAAGTAGCAAATTTAAGAGTCAATGACATAGACTTTTTTAAAAGACAATTAAGCGTTGTTAACAGCAAAAATCCAAAAAGAACTATGGAAGGCTATGGAAAAGACAGAATAGTGCCAATGCCATCATTTCTTCTAAGCCCAGTAAAAAAATGGATTGAATACATTGGCGACAACGAATTCTTATTTCCAAGCATTGTATTAAAGAACATGCCATTAACTAACAAGCAAATATTCAAAAAATACAAGAAAACTCTAGAAAGAGCAGGATTAAATATAATGAATAAAATAGATAGCTCAGGAAAGAAAAGAAATCATTTTAATTATCATACACTAAGACACACTTATGCAACATTATTATGGGAGAAAACTGGAGATATCGTCATGGTAAAAAATGCTTTAGGACACAACTTCCTTGAAACAACAATGATATACACCCACGTTAGCAACGAAGTGTTGCATAATAAAATTGAAGACGCATTCAGACCTAAACAACAATTAATACAAGTGATTCAGAAACAGCCACAACAAGAATTACTAAGACAATTAATAATAGGACTGCAAACTAATTAATTTTATCTATTTTTTCTTTTATTTCTTTTAACATTTTATTATTCTCAAGAATCTTTCCTTCAATAAACATATCTTTTTCTAAAGCTAAACTTCTCAAATAAGAAGCAACAGTAGGATAACCCTTAACTTGAGCATTGTCCTTAATTCTTTTAGATTGTGCTTCTGAAACCATAATTTTAACACAATAATTCATGACCATAGTTTTACAATGTTTTAACTTTGTTTAAAACTACCCTCCATGTTTTGATATGTGTTGAGACCTGTATTTTGACCTGTGTTTGAAATCATAAAAATACGGAATATTCCAGTTTTATATTGTTTAACGGATTTTTGTATCTATAATTCAAATTGAAAATTTGATTCAGAAAAACAACTAATTTTTCAATAATATCTTTCCTTTTCTTATTGGAATTACTTGATAATTCTCAACACCTTTTCCATCTAAGAACACTAATGCAGCAGTTCTGCCATTAACTTTAGTTAGATAATAAAATAATTCATCTCCTTTGTAAAGTCCATTCCCTAGCACGAGTTCTTTAGCTAATGAAATACTGTGATTGTTTCTTCTGCCTTGTAATTTAACAATCCAACCAAGTCCTTGAAATTCTAGATTCATAGCTACCCCCAACTATTTTGTTGATATTCGTCTTATATTTAAAACATTGTTTCATTTTCTGGTATTTTCGGGTAAAATTTATAAATGAAGTAGTGTTTCTTTCCATTATTGGGGGTTTTATGGAGAATACAGGTTACAATCTTGATAAGAAAGATAAGAAAATACTTTTAGAGTTGGAAAAAGATTCACGACAAACTAATATTCAGATTTCTAGAAAAGCAGGCTTGTCACCTCAAGCTGTTGCTTACAGAATAAATAATTTAGAAAAACAAGGAATCCTTACTGGTTTTTGGACTGTTATTGATTATCAAAAACTTGGTTTTAATTGTAATAATATTTTTTTGAAGCTTAAAAATTTAAGTGCTCAAGAAGAAAAAGAACTAATAGAATATTTAAGAAGTGTTAAAGGAATTAGCTGGATTGCTCAAACTATTGGCAGATGGGACATAATGCTAGCATTCTTGTACGAGAACTTAAACGATTTTAATGAAATATTCTCAAAGATTTGCAATGAATATTATGATAAAATTCAAGACTATCAAATAACCCCAAATCTTGACAATTATCCTTTATCTTGCAAATTATTGTATAACGATTTTAATGACATCAAAATTCCTCATGTTGTTTGCGGAGAAAACAAAGCAGTAAAAATCGACAGCAAAGACCACGTTTTACTCAAAGAACTAACTAATCACGCTAGAGCATCAATAACAGAACTAAGCAATAAATTAGGAATGACTCAGAAAACAGTAAGAAATAAAATGAAACGATTAATGAAAGAAGGAGTAATTCAAGCATTCAGACCAAGCATAAATTACAACAAACTAGGCTACCAATGGAGAATTTGCTTTTTACAAGTTGCCAACTTTAAAGAAAGCGAAAAAGCCCGCTTTATGAGTTATGCAAAAATTCATCCAAGCATAACATACTTAGTAAACACAATAGGACACAACATCAACGTAGACATACTAACACAACACGACGACCACTTCTTAGAAATCAAAAACGAATTACACAAAGAATTCAAAGATTTCATAAAAAATTTTGAAATAGTTAACGTGGCAAAAATCTACAAAAGAGATTTTTTGCCAAAGAAACTGGAGGACATACATGCTAATCAAAAACTGTAAATACCTAGTAACACAGAATACGAATAGAGAAGTTTTAGAAAATGTAGATTTATTAGTAGAAAATGGAGCTATTAAAGAAATTGGCAAAATAGAAGGCACTGGTTATGATGCTAGCGATAAAATAGTTTTGCCGGGTTTTGTAAACTGCCACAATCACGCAGCAATGATTCTACTTCGTGGAATTGCTGATGACTTACCATTAATGCAATGGCTTGAAAACAAAATCTGGGTTTTAGAAAGAAAATTCACTCCAAACATAGTTTATGCAGGAACTTTGTTAGCTTGCGCAGAAATGCTAAAAACAGGAACAACAACATTTCTAGACGCATACTTCCACATGGATGAAGCAGAAAGAGCAGTAAATGATTTAGGAATTAGAGCTGTTCTAGGAAGCTTTTATTTAGACTTTCCAACTCCAGAAACTGACAAACCTTTTGAAAGAAGCATAGAATTTGTTAAAAAAGGAAATACTGACAAGATTACTAGAATTCTTGCAGCTCACGCTCCTTACACTTGCAGTCCAGAATTACTAGCAAAAACTAGAGATGTTAGTCAAGATTTAGGCTGCAAAGTAACAATGCACGTCAGCGAAACAATGAATGAAGTTGAAAAAATATTTCAGCAAACAAGTCAAACACCAATGGAATACTTGCATAGTTTAGGTTTAGTTAATCAAAATTTTATTGCTTCACACTGTACTTATTTAACTCCAGAAGAATGCAAATTAATGCAAAATGTTGGTGTTAGTCATAATCCTGTAAGTAATTTGAAGTTCGGTTATGGAACAATGCCTTTACGAGAATTACTTGAAAATAATGCAGTTGTTGGTTTAGGAACAGACAGCGCAGCATCAAACAACAGCTTAGATATGTTCACACAAATGAAAACAACTGCTTTACTGCAAAAATATAGAGAAAAAGATGCTTCAGAATGTCCTGCTCAAACGGTTCTTGACATGGCAACAATTCAAGGAGCAAAAGTTCTCGGCTTAGATGAAAGAATTGGAAGCATTGAAGTTGGAAAACAAGCAGATTTAGCATTCCTTGACGCTAACGCTTTAAATTTGCAGCCATTAAGCAAAGAAAGATTAATTTCACATCTTATTTATTCTGCAAACGCAGGAAACGTAACTGACACAATGGTTGCAGGAGAATTTATAAAACTTGACGAAGAACACATTCAAGAATCAGTTAAAGAAGCAGTTTATGAATTGGGGGTTTAGAAAATGAAAACTGGAATAATTGGAGCAATGAATGAAGAAATTGATGTTTATTTGAAAAATCTTCAGGACAAAAAAGAACGCAAATGGAATATTTTTACTTTTTATGAAGGAAAAATGCACGGCAAACCAGTAGTTATAGTTAAGTCTGGAGTTGGTAAAGTATTTTCGGCAATGGTATGCCAAAAACTAATCGATGACTACCAAGTTAATAATGTAATATTTACAGGAGTTGGAGGTAGTTTGAATAATAGTTTAGCTATTGGTGATGTTGTTGTAAGCACTGATTCGTGCCATCACGATTTTGACGCTCAGCCTTTAGGATTCAAAAGAGGACAAATCAGCTACACAGATTTCAGATTCTTTAAAGCCGAAGAAAAACTCGTAAAACTAGCATTAAGCGCCAAAATTGAAGGACACAAAATAATTGCTGGAAGAATATTGACTGGAGACCAATTTATGACTCACAAAGATAAGCAGGAAAAGAAATACTTATTTGATGAGTTGCATGGCGATTGCATTGAAATGGAAGGTGCAGCAGTAGCACAAGTATGCACAATGAATCAAGTACCTCACGTAATAGTTAGAAGTGTATCAGACAAAGCAGACGGCAGTGCAGTAGCAGACTACGACAAATTCAGATTTATAGTGGGAGAAAACTCATTCAAAATAGTAGACCACATGCTTAAAGAAATGAAATGATTGACAAAACACTCATAAACAAACTAAAAGTTCTAGCAGATAAAGAAAAGATAATCAAATACTTTAAAAGACTGTTAAGAGCAAAAGGTCAAATAACTGCAAAAAGTTTAACTAAAAAAGGAAACATAACATTAACAATCAAAAAAGAAGAAGATGAATATAATTTCACAGTATTAAAAAGTCACAAAGAAAGATATGCTCTGGCAGAAAAATTGCAAATAGGCAACAGCGTCTCAGTTGCAGGAATTCCAAAATTCAGAATCAACATTTGCACACAACTAAAACAACTAGACAAATCAGTTGATAAAGCAAAACAGGCAAAATTAGACCAGTATCAAAACACTCTCCTGCGAATTTTATGACTAGCTGCCAGAATTTCTTTCATATCTCTGGCAGATTATTTGGGAAGCATATTTGAGGGGTTATTTTAAGTCATTCAGTTTTTTATGAGATTATTGTTTTTGGTATTCTTGTGTTAAGGATTTTTTCTGTGTATGTGTATAGTTCGTAATTTTCAATATCTTGTTCGAGAATATTTTCTAAGTATTTGATTATTTTGATTAGGTGGTGATAGGATTGTGCGTATATTGTTATTTCTAGGTTCCATGGTCCTATTGTTGTTCTTGTTTTTCCGTAGCTTACTTCTGAGTATATTATTTCTTGTATTTTTTTGATTTTTGTTGCTAGGTTATTTACGTTTATTGATAAGACGCACCAGAAGTGTTTATTTATTTTTGTTAAGTCAAATTTGGCAGAGAATCCTTTGATTAGTCCTGTTTCTTGGAATTTTTTTATTTTTTTTCTAACACCTTCAATGGAGAGTTCTGTTTTTTGAGATAGATTTAGTAATGATTCGTCTGGTTCTTTGAATAGTTCTTTTATTAGATTTTTATCTTCTTGACTTAGTGAAAGTAGTTCAGATGGTTTTACTTCTTTTCTTTTTATTGTGGTGAATGTTTCTTCTTTTAGTATTTCTCTAGTTATTAAGATTTCTTTTTTAACTAGGTTTTTGCCGCAAACTTTTTCTATATTGTCCAGTATGTCTTGAAATTCTTTAATATTTCTGGCTAGAATGACTATTCTTAGGTTAAATCTAGGAAATAATTCGCTGCACCACTTAACATTCGGGTGATTTATTATAGAATCTAAAATGTTTTTTTTAATGTTTTGATATTGAAATATTTTCAAGTAAATAATATATTCTTGATATCCTAAAGCTTCATAATTAATCAATAATTCACTATGAATTATGATTTTGTCATGTAGTAATTTTCTTTTATAATACGCAACCAAATGTCTCGGTTTTCTTATTTTCTTGGCAATCTCTTGAATACTCATTCTAGAATTGTGTGAAAGATACTCTGCTACTAAATTAGATACGTCAGTCATATTATTATCCATAATTCAACTTAATATATAAACTTTGCTGAAAAATAAACAATATTTCAACATATATAATATAAATATGTAAAAAATTTTAATTTATGAAATTATGTATGGAGGAATAAAATGAGCATTAGTTCAAAAACATTAAAAAAACCGCGAAAACCGCGTCAGGATTATAGCTTCCCCTGTGAAGATTTGCAGGATACTCAAGCAGGATTTATTGATTATTTTAATGGCAGGGGTGAAGTCATGGCTTCTATGCCTGATTTTTATGAAGCAGGCAAACATGAGGATTATGAGTTTATTTACAAAAATTTAAGACGGAAGTTTAATTCTGGTTTTGCAGGAATTATTTCTAGTACAAGAATTCAGTATGAAAAAAACAGTCTTGAGGCATTTATAACTCATTATTTTGGTAGTACTGTAGTTAGTCCTAATAAGATCAGAGTTTCTGTTCCTGATTACTCTAATTCAGGTTCTTGTAGGTGGGTTTTTGATGGAGAGTATCCACCAATAATTCATGATAATCCTGAGTATCCAACACTTAAAGATGTATTAAAAACTAAGAAAGGTTTGAGATATTTTCAGGCGTTATGCAATACTGATGATGATGCTGAAACTATTTATGCTAGCTTGGAGAGACTAACTGCAGGGGGTGCTGAGCACACTATTCACGTCAGCACTTTATGCACAAGTGACAGAAGAAGCAAATATGAATCACTAGATAGAGCTGCAGGGTTTAAAAATAATGATTGCATTTCTTACTGCTTCTATGCTGATCTGCTTCATTATCACGTCTGTTCCCATGCTAGTAAAGCATTAGCTCCTTTTGCAGGACTCGCGCGTAAAAAATAAATCACTCAAAAGAAAATAATAAATAAAGATGTGCACAGATTTAGAGATGAGATAGTTCAAGAACACTTATTTTTTATTTTTTTAAATAATCATAATACTTTCTTATGGATTTATTTTTTAAAGAAACATACATGATTTCTAGCATTTTACAATTTAGTTAATTAAAACGCAAGATATTCGGGGTGCAAACAAGAACTAATAAACGGTGAGTTGTCTAGTTGTTAGTATTTGTTAAAGTAAGATTTATAAGTTAAGCGGTATTAAAGTTTTTGATGACTAAAAAGTTGGTGTATTTGAGTGTTGAACAAGTTATTGAGTATAATGTTTTAGCTATTACTTTAATTCAGGTTAAAAAAGCTGATAAAGCTGAATTACTAGATAAAAGCAGGCTTATGGTTGTTGTTGAGAGTTGTAAAAAAGTTGATGGTGGTGTTTATGATAAAGCAGTATTTTTATTGAAATGATTGATTCAGAAACACCCTTTTGCTAGCGGTAATAGACGTACTGCTTTTATTGCTGTTAAAGATTTTTTATTAAAGAATAATGAACTATTAGGTATTAAAGACAATCCTGAACAAGCAAGGATTATGATTGGGATTAGGGAAAACTTTTATAAAGATGAAGAGCTTAAAGAGTGGTTGAAGCATGGCAAAATCAGGAAATTTGAAAGATAAAGGAATTTCGCAAATTGTATCAAGAGAATTAATTAGATTTAACAAACTAATTCAAGGACACAAAAAACTACTTAAAGCAATAGCGAGCATATAAGATTTGACCTAATGTTTGATTTTATCGTGAAGTTTCTTCACTAAGTTCAACCATTTGTTTTCTCAAATCTGCGAAAACTTTTTGTTCAAAGTCTTTCGGAACATATTCTCCTGATGTTTCCCAGACAAGAACTGCTTGGTACTGAAGGCTCTGCGGAGGGTATTGTTTTTTGATTGCTTGATAAGAAAATGGTTGTTTTATTCCGCGATATTCGTTGTCAAACCATATAACCCAACAGTACAATTTTGCCAGGTCAACAATGTTTCTTTTTTCGTTTTCATGTGAAAGAATAAAAGTGATAAGTCCTTTTAAATCGTTGATTGGCTTACTAGGTGAAATGAGTTCATCATAAATAAGTGGTTTACCCCAAATAAGTTCATATGTTTTTAATAATCTAATAAGCTTTTTTGGTCCTGGTTTATTTTTTACGGCAAGCGCACCTGTTTTTAGCTCTTCTAAAGATCTTGCTTTTGCAGAAAGACAAGCTCCTCCAGAAAGTTGTTTGTATGATCTACAAAACGCGTCAATTACAGGTATGTCTTTATTAGTGTAAACAATAACGGTTATATCTATGTCGCTATGTTTGACGTATTCTCTTCTGACAAAAGTGCCATGCCCAAAAATACTCCTTTTTTGCTTATACATTCGCATTGATCATTGCACTTTCCTTTTACTCCTCTTATAAGTCCCTCAACTATTCCACCGCCCAAAGTAACAGGGCCGCCAACAATATCGCCAAATTCTTGAACTATACAATCATCTCCAGGATAAGCGCATGTTGGAGCACTCATTATTAGGCCACAGCCTCCAACTCCTAATTTTTTAATGCCTTTTCTAAACCATTTCCAGGGCAAAATCTGTTTTACTCCATCTACAATAACTCCTCCGGCCTTTTTCAAGCCAGTGGGATTTTGGCCTGCAGTTCCTCCTGTCAAAGGAAAATCAGCACAAAGATTATTGATTTGATTATAATATTGGCCTCCATCAATATTAGGACACTTGCTTTGAGAAATCAATCTATAAATCATATCTTTATACATTTCTTGTTTACCACATAATTCTTTACGTTTTTCTGATTTTGGGCCAGCACTACTTATCTTTGAAATTATTTTTTGAATCTCTGCCCTAATCCTTGCTTCTTCTGCATCAGTACAACCTTCTACTGTCGTTCCAGAAGTTGTAGTTCCTTTTTCATATGCTCCACAAGCACAGCCAGTTAAACAAACTGGATTGTCAATATCTAAATCATTAACATTATAACCAGTGTTAGCCCAATCAGCATCTCTCAATCTATCTGTGCAAGAAGATTTTTGGGCTGAATTAGTTATATGCTCATTTGTAGGAGAATCACATTCTTCTCCTGCTTCTACTCTGTTATTGCCACAACTAGGAGTAGCATTGGCAGGTCTTGCTGCTTGTTTGGGTTTCAATTTTGCATTACATAAACAATCACTATCACATATTGGATTTTCTAAATCCAAATCATTTTTTGAAACATTAAACTCGTCATTAGGAGCATCAATTAATATTTGTTTACATCTGGCCTTTAACCCTTGATTACTTATAATATTATTATCATTTGGTGGTTCACATTTTTCTCCAGTTTCTACTCTGCTATTGCCACAACTAGGAGTAGCATTGGCAGGTCTTGCTGCTTGTTTGGGTTTCAATTTTGCATTACATAAACAAGCACTATCACATATTGGATTTTCTAAATCCAAATCATTTTTTGAAACATTAAACTCGTCATTAGGAGCATCAATTAATATTTGTTTACATCTGGCCTTTAACCCTTGATTACTTATAATAT
>Ga0209541_10018620_pt1 | contig 10036 bp, 6 predicted proteins | sample RifCSPlowO2_01_FD_184027 | JGI IMG/M metagenome (GOLD analysis project Ga0209541, IMG submission 184027) | Groundwater microbial communities from Rifle, Colorado - Rifle CSP2_plank lowO2_0.1 (SPAdes) (version 2) | ecosystem: Environmental > Aquatic > Deep subsurface > Groundwater | place: Rifle...
CCCCAGTGCAAGCGCTCTGATTATGGTAATTCCAGCAGTAATCCTGCTGGCAAGAACTGCTGCTGCTGCTCCATGTGCAATTGTTCCCCTGCCAATCTTTTCCCGCTTGACAGGAAGATTGGCTGGTATAATCCCAACAGCTCTTCGTATAACATTCCCCCCAGGCACATCCCGCAGTATTGGTACAGGTGGTATTATCAGTGATCCCCCAACAGCTTACGCCCGTGCTTCCTGCAGCAAATCCCGTGCTATAGCACTCACTATGCCATTGACAGGATAAGTTCCCCGGATTGCTTTCACAATGACTTTGGTTGGTGGAAGCATAACTCCAGCAAGTTGTTTCTTCACACTCAAAGACCCCTGCTCCGCCTTCCCAAGTACAATTCTTATCCGGCACGGTTGTTGTTTCACAAGCTGTCTGGTTCCATAAGCTCCAGCATCTCAACTCTTCACACCAGCTGCCCCAGCTGTCGGATTTCCAGATACAGTTGCTGTTAGCGCTGCACGTGCTGCTGGCAGTATATTCCCAGCAAGAAGTTGCTTCAACGGATGAAGATAAGAAGAACAATAAGGAGATAGAAAGCACTATCAGAAAAAACATCCTAAAACTTATATTATCCCACCTGCTTATTTTCCCCACCTTCTTTTTAATTCTTATGACAAAAGAAAAAAAGTATTTAAATGTTTCTTTTTATCGTGATGAAGCAAAACAAGACTAGTTAAAACGTACGTATTTAGTTTGTTGAAAATAGTGGCTTGGTCAAGAGGTAAAATCTATTAAGAGCCTTGTCAAACAAGGTTAGTTGCGAGGCTTTATAGCTTAAACGTATAGTTTTTCATATTATTCTTACTGAAAGCCTCGCTGGATTTTACGACCTGCCACTATTTTCTGTATAAAACTAAATACGTACTCCAAAACACAACTAATTTAAATTCCGAGAGAATAGAAAACAAATTAATAACAACACATCTTAACAGAAGTGTGGCAGTTGAAAAGAGATAAGATGACAAAAACATTTTCCTTAAACAATTTTCCCTTAGAGAAAAAAACAGTATTGCTGAGAGTAGATTATAATGTACCATTAAGCAAAATTACCACTGTAGGTGAGCATGCGCAAGTTCTGGACACCGGGAAAATAGAGGCTTCTCTTCCCACGATCAAATATCTTCTATTAAAGAAGTGCAAAGTTATCCTAGCAACCCATCTAGGCAGACCGGAAGGGAAAGTTGTTGATGCCCTCAAAACAGATCCGTTAGCTGTTGAACTCCAAAAATTTCTGCCAAAACAGCACGTGATCAAGCTCGATGATAGTATTGGAAAGCAGATCAAGAAGACGATTACTTCACGGAAAGGGATCTTCCTGCTAGAAAATCTTCGCTTTTATCATCAGGAAGAGGATAATGATCCCGTCTTTGCCCATTCTTTAGCTTCTTTAGCAGATGTTTATGTCAATGATGCTTTTGCAGATTGTCATAGAAAACATGCTTCGATTCATGCCATCACCAAGTTTCTTCCGTCACTCCCGGGAATGCTCATCGAAAAAGAGCTTCATTACCTTCGCCATGCCATAGAGTCTAGACAAAAATCGCTGTGGATCTTAGGAGGAGGAAAATTAGATAAAGTTTCTTTGGTAGAATTAGCACTGGAGAAAGCAGACTATGTATTAATAGGAGGAGTTCTCGCGTTTCCCTTCTTGAAAGCAAAAGGGCTGCCGGTGGGAATGTCTTTAACAGATGCCGCTTCCGTGCAGGCAGCAAAAAGGATCCTTAGCAACAGAAACGCTCACAAGATTATCTTGCCGATAGATTTTAGGGTTGCGGATAATACATCCCTCACGGCAAAGGAGATGATAGTGTCAAGAATTCCAAACGATAAAGTCGCTTTAGATATTGGTCCTGAAACAATTGAGCTCTTCAAGCAGTATCTAAGAAAAGTATATACCGTTATCTGGAACGGACCACTAGGATATTTTGAGTTGGCAAAATATGCCCTTGGCACAAAAGAGATCGGCAGATATTTAAGAATGCTTACCGCAACCACTATCATCGGTGGCGGAGAGACGGCAGAAGCGATAAGAAAGTTTAATTTGCAGGAGAAGATGACTCATGTTTCTACTGGCGGCGGGGCATTTGTAGCATTTTTAGCAGGAAAGGAGCTTCCGGGAATTGTTGCCTTAGAGGAGAATTATCAGTCGTGGAAGAAGAAGGTGAACAGATAATACTTCACGATGTCATATTCTCATTTTTGCTGACAAACACCCTTAGAAATGTATGGGCTTCTATCCCCCTTGAGCAGAAAGATACATTTTCATTAATGGTATTGATAACTTTGGCGCTAAATATGCTACCATCATGGTTGGCGCATCTTTATGTCTTTGTGGATCAAATGTTTCGGGTACTGATAATCGACCCAAATGACTTGGTAAACATAAATTAACATAATCATTAGGAGAATCAGGTCTTGAAACGGTATAAGTAATTGGTCCCAGCCTAGCTTCAACTTCCAGTCCATTTACTTTTCCTAATTCAACAAGCATGGCTGCTAATCTTTCAGGATTCTCCTTAAATTTTACAACAGGCTGAGCCAGATTTCCGTCACCCATTATTTCAACTCGGACATAATCTCCAAATTCAGCATTAAATTCTTCAACTCTTTGGAGATATGTTTCCCTATCCAATGTAAAACCAAATGTTGCTTTTACGATTCCACCTTCTCTCCCAATTGCCTCTGCAAAAGGAACCCCTGAATCATACCTTCTCTTTTTACTTTTTTTCTTCTTCTTTGGGATGTTCTCAACTTCTTCAGCTACTGAATCAACATGAAGATTATCAATATTAAGAGGAAAAGTATATTTGCCTTTAACCAACATAACATTATCAACAAACAGTTCATTTGCCAACTTTTCTAATTTACTTACGTCCATTTTAAATATCAAAACCGTACTTGAATCTCTTTTCCAAAGGCCATCTTCGCAGTTTGGATAAATACATCCAATTCTCGCTGTTGAGTTTCAGTGATCTCTTCAATCTGCTCTTGCGTCTTTATTTTTCGCTGTTCCATCTCTCTGAGCTGCTTCTGGAAGTGTTCGACACGGTATCTCGCTTCCTCTACCTTCATCATAAAATCACGGTTCTTGAGCATGATTGGAGAAGAAGGCGATCCTTCTATTTCCTGGTGGGCATCCATCTGCCTTTTGAAAAGTGTTTCCAAGTAGCCTTTCCTCGCTTTATCTATTAAGGCAAAATACTCATTAGCCTGTAACGGATCGATAGCGATAAGGCCTTGCTGCACGGCTGCTTTCAGATGCTCTAAGACATGCAGAATCGATACATTTTCATCCAGCAAAAATGCTGCTCCGGGATCATCGATATACGAGCGGACGAGCTGATGGTCTTGAAGTTTGATGTATTCCTGGAGAAGAGGCTTGAGTTTTGAAAAAAAAGAAAGAACCTCTGTTTCTACCGTATCTTCTTCCTTGCGGACATGATCGAGCTGCTCTTGTAAGCTGCCGATGTCCTTATAGCGAGAATCATTTTTTAATCCCTGAAATTCTGCTTCTTTTTCTCCCTTTATCGTTTCAGCTTGCTGAAGCCGGTCTTCAATCACTTGCAGTTTCTTTTTCAGTTTTGACAAGGCGTCAGAGCGCTGCTGGAATTCTCCACCTTTTTTCTGAAGAGTATGTACCGTTTTCATCCCTGCTGCTGCTGACTTTCCTTCAAACACCCGTAACAACGTGCGAAATTCCAGCAGTTCCTTCAATAAAGGGTTTATCCTATTCTCTTCACTATTCCCTTTATTATTACCTTCATTATTACCTTTGCTATTCTCTCCATTGTTTTCAGGATTATCTTCCTTACTCTTGCTTTCTGCGGAAAACTTTCTTTCCTCATGATTTTCTTCAGGAACATCCATAAACTCAAAGTCTTCAGCAAAGGAGCTTTTCTCTATTTGACGGATAAGAGATGTTAAAGCTTGCTCAAATTTTTCATCAAAGCGGCTGATTTTATCGATATTCAAATCGTCAGAGAAAGTGATGAGATCCAGAATTTTTCTGGTGTTGACAAAGAAATTGTTTAATTCGTCCCTTCTTCCCAGCGGAATGTTTTTCTGCCACTCATCAACGCTGCATTCTAATTCCCAGCGCTTGGACTTGAGCTTGTTGGTATACGCCAGGATGTCGCTGACTAATTTATAGCGCTCCACCAGTTCATTCTTCCGCACATCGAGCCAATTCGGCAGATCATGGATATGAACGAGAGTAGGAAGTAGTTTCTGCTCTGGTACCGTCCGAAAGAGATTCCTTAGCCAGCTCAGCCACCCCATAAGCCTCTTTCAGCAAAAGAAGATTTATAATGATTTAGATAGAACAATAGATAGAACTCCAATAGATAGAAGTGAACATCTAGGAGAGGTGAGGGAAAGAGATATTCAACCATCTCATGATCCCTTAACTTCAACTACAAACCAAGTACAAAAGAGGGTAACACCAAATGGTATCATTAAACGCGTCTTGTCACCAAAACATTTAAATAGAAAGATACTTATCAGATAAGTGAAAGATAATGATTCAAATTTCCAACACGCCAGAGAGGCGATGGAAGACGATGGGATCAGTGAAGAGGAAATCAAAGCCTGCTTAGAGCATGGTCAGTTGGAAATAAAGCAATTGGTCAATGGTGAGCCAAGATACGGTAAGAGATTAGTATGCAAAGACAAGACGATGATGGTCATTTACACGGATAGGGAAGATGTTATCCGGGTAATAACCACTTATCTTATTCGGAGGAAAAAATGGCAATGAAAGAAAACACCCCTTATTGTGTAAAATGTGACCAAGAGATGCAGGAAGTTCTCTTACCAAAATATGAATATGAGGAAGAACACCTGCTCCATAATGTTAGTGCTTTTCGCTGCAATGGCTGTGAAAAAATATTCTTTACCGAAAATCAGGCCAAACAGATGAAATTAAGGACGCAGGAGTTGAAAGAATATACTTTCGGCTTTGAGAGAAAAGTGACCATTAGCGGAAGAAGTTTAGTGGTAGGGATACCTTCCGAGTTAGCCGAGCATTTAAAGATTCGCCAAGGGCAGTCAGTTAAAGTTTATCCCCTGGCAAATGAAGGGCTCATCATCAAGAAGATGTGATATCTACACCAGCCTTTCCAGAGAACGAGATTTAGGACAGCGCACACTCTGAGAAGGCATCTGTAATATCACCCAATCATTGTCCCTTTAAACGGTTTTCCTTCTATCAGCTTCCGCAGATTATCTAAATCCTTGCCGTTGACGATAGCAACCTTCATCCCTTCATTTTGGGCATACCTGCTGGCTACCGGATCAAAAGGCACATGCATCCCCGGCTTAAAGTCACCGATTAGTTTCCGAAACGCATCCCAAGATATTGTTTCTATCTTCTTCGCATCCTTATGCTTGCGGGGATCTTTATCATAGACGTAATCAACATTGGATACATTGACGATCAAGTCTGCCTTGAATTTCTTTGCCAGGAGAGTAGTGTCATGATCAGTAGTATAGCCCGGAAGGTACCCTGCGCCGATGATCAGATTTTTTTTTGTGGTTATTTTTTCATCCATATTCCAAACCACTTTTTCATAAGCAACATCTCTGAAGATCACGCGAACAAGCTCGGCATTCAATCTCGTAGCCATGATGCCAACCCAATCTTTGTCTTCATCGGTGCCTGCAAAATGCTCTACTGCCTTCTGATATTGTCGGGCAGGATAACCACCGCCGCAGACTAAGATAAGGCGGTTCTTTTTGATGTAATCTAAAACGAGATCTTTCAGCTTTTTGAGAAAAATGAGGTCTATCTCTCCGGGATTGATCAGGCTTCCACCCAAAGAGATGATAGTTGTAGCCATGATGTTTAAAATAAAGAGAGGTTTATATTGGTTTTGGTGGGTTTGGCTCGGGGAAACTTCTTCTGAAGACACTTTCTTTCAAAACACTAGCTTTTGAAACACTTTCTTTTTGGAGAGCAAAGTTTTTTTGAACAACAGAACTTTTTATCAGCTGATCTTTCCCTTTGGATAAACGATATTCTTTGAAGTGAATGACATCAGGAGGATTACGCCTTTTAACAAGGATAACAGTAACAAAGCTGATGATAACCAAAACGAACAATCCCAACGGCGCTTTAACCCCTGCCTCTTTCCCCGTCGATATCGCTTTCGCAAAAATATTCCCTGCTCTGCTTTCCTTCCTCTCGTTGCCTGCAGAAGAATCATCCTCCACTATTTCAAAGACCGTAGCCCTGCCTTGAGGCTCTTCCTCTACTTTCACGGCACACTGCCCGCAATCCTTAAAGCATTCACCATAGTTTATATTTGTATTCTCATCAGGAGCGCAGACTTCCTTATAGGCTGGTGAACATACCCCATCTCCACAGGAACTGCTCCATCCACTGCTGCTTCCTCCGCTAGAAGAAGAGGACGAAGATGAAGATGAGCTGGAAGATGCTGTCGTTCCAAGGATGCCGCTGTGCTGGAGATTTTCAAAGCGGAACGTCGATCCCTCATCATAGCATGTTATCCCATTGACCGTCACTCCTGTAGAGACGCCGATGCAGGAAGTGAAGTCTGTCTCATTATTTCCATCACAGCTGGAGCTGATCTCACTTACTGACCCTATCTCTGCATCCTTGACGCAGATGCTGACAAAATTGTTGTCAGTCATGTACAAGGTCTTATTGATATTCAGCTGGCCGGAAAAATTGACGACAAGAGAGTTATCTGCCTTGATGATAGAAACATTCCTCAGGTCAAATGTTGATCGGCTGAAGTTATGGGTGAAATTGATCAGCAATGTATCTTGGTCATAGAATGACATTTTCTGCACACCTCTAAATGTAGCATTCGTTCTGTTTCCCCCTATAGTAATGTTCAATCTAGTCAATCCAGACTTGCTCACATTTGATTCATTGTAAAGGACAGTATCCGTCCCATCCGGCAAGCCATCGTCATCGGTGTCACTAGATGCATTGACCATCAGAGAATAATTGCTGGATGACCAGTTGGTGTTTCTGGCACTGTCCACGACAAAGCAGTTCCACGTGTAATTGCCATTGCTTAAGCTGAGGTTCCAGGAAGCGGAAGATGATGTTTCACTTAAAGAAGTTGTTTGATTAAGGGCAAAACTGCTATTGCTAGCATTTGTCAGATACAAGCTGACATTCGCTAGCTGAATATTATCACGTAACGAGCAGTTGAATAAAGTACTTTGTATGCCTCCTATACTATTGTCAACAGCATTGTTCTCCGGAGTATTCAAGGTAGTATTGGGAGTAGTTCCATCGATCGTAAATGATATCCGATTAGAGCTTGTTGCTCCAACGGTATTATTTGCCCATACCGTAACGTTATGCTGACCTTCCGACCAGGTGGCAGAAGTGATGTTAGACGTGCAGCTCGCCAAACTCGTGTTGCTCAGGTAAGAGTCATTACTATACCAACAGCGGTCGATATTCTGGCCAGAGACGGTAAAATTGACATCAAGACCTGAATTTGAACTGAATGATACGTTGGTTGGAGTAATAAAGGTTATTGTTAAACTAGCAGTGTCAATAGTAAATACCACCCGGCTGCTGTTAATATTGCCAGCAGAATCATTCGCCCAGACCGTCACGTTATGCTGCTGTTCGCTCCAAATTACTGAAGTGATGTTGGCGCAGCCTGTTAATGTAGTATTGGCAGTCAGAGAATCATTGGCATACCAGCATGATGCCAAATGAGTGTCAGCAGCAGAATAATTGACATTCAAGCCAGTATGGCTGCTAGCTGTATTGTTACTTGGAGAAACTATGCTGATCATGGGATTTGTAGAATCAATAGTAAACAGTACTCTGCTGCTATTGATGTTTCCTGCTGAATCATTTGCCCAGACTGTAACATTATGCTGGCCTTCCGACCAAGTGACAGATGTTATGTTCGTCGTGCAGTTTGTTAAGGAAGTATTGATCAGATAAGTATCGTTGCTGTACCAACAGGATAAAAGATTAGTATCCGATGCTACATACCCTACATCCAAAGCAGGATCAGAGCTGAACGAAGCATTTGAAGGGACAGAGATAGCCAGAGAAGGATTAGTCGTATCTATCGTAAAAGAAACTGCGGCACTGCCTTCATTTCCAGAAGTGTCATTAGCATAGACCGTCACGTTATGCTGGCCTTCCGACCAAGTGAGAGAAGTGATGTTTGTCGTACAGCTGGCTAACGTGGTATTGCTCAGGTAAGAGTCGTTGCTATACCAGCAGGAGCTTATTCCGCTTCCGCTAACAGTATAATTGACATCTAAGCCTGTGTTCGTTGAAAATGAACCATTGGAAGGCGCAGCAATCGTCACCGTCACATCATCAGAAGCAGTGATAGTCACATTCCAATGAGCTGTCTCATTAGCAATGGACATGTCGGAAGTCATATTGGTATAGACAAAGAATTCATGAGTGGTATTTTGATCACCAGTAGCATTAACAGCCCAGCTGACTACAGCGGACTGATTCACGCTTAATGAAACAGTATCAGGATTTGTTCCATTGGCATAGAAAGGATTTCCGCCGGTAGTATTCGGTACGAGGCCACCTTTGCTATTATCGACCACTTCAAAGACCATATCATCATTATCACCATAACTTGCCGTGGTACAGGTTGAGGAAGAGGTAAATGCAGTAGTATACTGCTCCATGCATCTTACGGTGTGATTCGTAGAGATGACATTATCGACGGTAAAATTAACACTGGTATTCACTATCCTGCTGGTAGCATCATTGCACGTTGATGATCCTGTTCCAGAGATGCTGCAGCTTCCCGTATACTTGTTTACCCAGCCACTGCCATTGTTATACGCAACAGCAACTTGTGTTCCAGTGGAATAGCACCATATCTGGCAGGTGACATTGATCTGGCTTCCTGCTTTAACCGATGTGGAATTGAGGAACATATTATGCACGGCCATATATGTCGTCTCCGTAGCATCAGAGCATGATTTTGTCGTGGCATCCGTAGAGTCTTCATTCTTGAAGCACGTTCCGGCATTGCAGGCTACTCCCGTAGAGCTTCCTGAGCCAGCGACATTACATATTTTTGGCGTAGTATCAGCAGCAGGATCTAGGCTTACATTCACTCCCCCACAATCCGCCCGATTACAGGTAACGTTAACCTGCACTTCAAATGTCGTATTCTGTGTTACATTAATATCACCACTTGGAGAAAGGAGATTTAGCGCAAGGAAAGGCTTTAGAGAAACATTCACCCACATGGCATTAGAGCGCTCATTCCCAGAAGAATCATTGATAGTTATGGTCAAGTTATGCAGTCCGGCAGTAAGAACAGTATTATTTTGCAGATAACCAGAACAGTTGATGGAATAACGGACAGTATCATTCACGCGGAAACAGCTCACCCCATGGGCATCGCTGGCAGCGAGAGTATAACTGAAATCATCAAGATCATAGACTGATTGGTTGGCGATGGCAGTGAATATCGGGGCAGTAGTATCGGTGACGTTAACCCACATCGTTCCGTAGTTCAAGTTTCCTGCACTATCATTGATGGTGATGTTGAGGTTATGCAAACTGATGTTCAGCAGAGTATTGTTTCTTAATGATCCCGAACAGTTCAGTGAAAATCGTGCCGTGTCATTCACGCTGAAACAGCTTATCCCCGTGGCATCAGTGGCATTGAGAAGGAAACTTAAAGAACTGTTATATTCTACTGTCCGATTTTCTATCCCAGTGAATATTGGTGCAGTAAAGTCTGCCGTGAACCGAACGCTTGCTGTTCCTCTATTCCCTCTGCTGTCATTAGCGTAAACAGTCACGTTATGCTGCCCTTCTGACCAGGTGACGTCAGTAATGTCGGCGCAATCTGTCAGAGTGATATTTATCAGCATGGAATCATTGCTGTACCAGCATGTCTGCAGATTCGTATCGGTGATCGTATGGGTGATATCTAATCCACTATTGTTGGTGGAAGAATTATTTGACGGGGAGTTGATAGTTACGGAAGGGGAAGTAAGATC
>Ga0209541_10018622_pt1 | contig 10035 bp, 7 predicted proteins | sample RifCSPlowO2_01_FD_184027 | JGI IMG/M metagenome (GOLD analysis project Ga0209541, IMG submission 184027) | Groundwater microbial communities from Rifle, Colorado - Rifle CSP2_plank lowO2_0.1 (SPAdes) (version 2) | ecosystem: Environmental > Aquatic > Deep subsurface > Groundwater | place: Rifle...
CAACCCAAATCCCGCCTCTTGCATTTTCATGAACAGCAAGGTCATGCAAAGCCATGCCATAATGCTTCCAGAAATAATCCATCGTTATCCCGAAAATTCGCCCTCGAAGTGAATGTCTGTCTAAGGATGTATGTTTAGCCATTGTAGCAACATATTCTGCCTTGTCTTCTGCAGCTTCATATTGCTCTGCCACATCGTATGGAAGAACATTCCTAAAATATTCAAATATCCTCATTATTCCCTTGCCTGACAATGCTGTTTCCAAAATAGGAGGTTTTCCTCCGCAAAATCCTGAGAGATGTTTGGTTATTCCAACATCCAAATCGTCAGACACGTCAGCGGTCAAAAATTTATGCCCGCCTTCCGAATCAAATGGAATGTATAATCCTGAGCTTGGATTATAAACGAGCCTTGCAGTTCCAAATCCAGTTCCAGCCCCATGGATACCTATATTTCCATGCTCAACATTTTCCCCATAACCGCATTCAGAATGCTTGAGACAAATATGCTCTATATCCTCCACATTTTTGAAGTTCGCGACAGCATATGCAATAGCCTTAAAATCGTTGATAAATACTGTGTTAATTCCTGTTGAGTTTGCATCTATTGTGTATCCTGCATTCGGCAATGTGCAGGTATTGCTGTCATAATCTATTGGGCCTGCTGGAGCCAAAACCATTGCGTTGATATCCGATTTTTGAAGTCCTATTAGAGATAACAAGTGCGCAATGACATAATCCAAAGGACTTTCACCCAGAAATCCGATCCTCTGTCCATCGTATAGTGCCTCAACCATTGTCAATTTTGAGTTGTCGGGATGTATTGAATAAACTCCTAAAAGTGCATTTGTCGCGCTGATATCCCCAGCAATAACGGTTTTCACTCTATTGGAAGTAATTTCGTTCATTTCAACAAGTGTACATAATTCTTCAGCATTTGCCATGGTTATACCCTGAATTTTTTTGTTTTAAAATCCCAATCCCTCACTTCCCCACTATATCCTAAATATCTTACAGCATCCCGGCAAGCAAGTTTTGCAATTTGCTCTACAGAGACACTTTGCAGCATCTCATACCTGAAAACAGAAGCGGCAAATGCATCCCCTGCACCGCATGTTGATTCGTCTCTGAATTTGACAGTATCATTTATTTCAGTTAATTTTTCATCCTTTAATCTAACATGATAAATGCCGAATGTGTCAGAACACAATACACCGTTTTTACCAAGAGTAACGTAGATATTCTGCCTTGCACTGTGCCCTTTGCGCAAGTTTCTTATTCCCTCAATGGCTGATTCTATTCTATCATTTTCATTGCCCTCAACTTTATGATTAGGATTGACAACAAAACCAAATTCATCATAATTAAACTGGCATACGCAGTAGGGAACCACTTGTTTCAAGACATAATCAGGGTCCAATGATGTTGTTATAACTCCCATCAACAATCCATTCTTTCTTGATTCATCTAAAACTATACTTGCCAAGTTTTCATCTTTTAAAGAATTGAATAAAACAGCATACGCTTTTCCAATTAAGTCTGCTGCTTTTTGCCGAGTGTATTGATTCATAACATCTGTTTTTAGAGGGCTTTTGACTATTATCTTATCAGACCTGCCATCAGAACTTTCTGAAAAAACTAAATTTAGCGGGATTGGCCTCATGCAAAGAAATTCTGGTTCAATGTCCTGCTGCCTTAATTTATCTGCAAGAGATTCTCCTGGAACTGAGGTATCAAGACTGGGATTGGAAACATCAAGATAATGGACGGTAAATGAATTGTCAAGCAGTTTTCTTAAATAGCTGACACTGTTATATCCCCCACCGCCAAATTGTTCCCGCTTAGGAAAATTTTGAACCTTGCCGGCAAAATAGTCCTTTGCCTCGTATTTACCTCCCGGTTTAATAGTGCCTTTATCCTCTTTTACTGCAATCTCTAACCTAGTTCCTTCATGCTCCAAAATTACTTTGTGGCCTTCATGACGTGCAATATCCCTTAAGAGGATTGCGTCTATTGTTGAATTCCCAATTACTAAGTTTGTTTGTTCCATTTTAGAGCTACCTCTACTAAAATCAAAATCTATCCTTCCAGCAAATTACAAACTACATCAGGGCAGTTATTCCGGGCATATTCTGGCCTGAAAGATAATGCAGCATTGCACTGCCTCCTGTTGATGCATGAACCTGATTTAACAGCTTAAGAGAAGAGTATACCGATAAGGTTTCTCCTCCTCCAACTAATTTAAAGCTATGATTATTTGCAACTGCTTTTGCAACTGCTTCTGTGCCTTTTCTAAAATCCGGAACCTCAATATGTCCCAGAGGGCCAGCATGAACTATGGAATCCGCCTTTTCAATTATCCTGCAATACAAAGCAGAAGTTGATTCTCCAATATCGTAAAATTTCATATCTGTCAAACCAACTGGCTCAAGGAAATAAGAAGCAATTCCGCAAAAATCATTTGGAAGGTAAAATAAACTGCCATTGGTTTTTACCAGCTCTGCAAGCTCGTGGACATCAGTGCCTAATGAAACATTGGAGCTCCAAGTTTGATAGCCTAATGCAGACAGCACAGAATTAGCAACTCTGCCTCCAAGAAGAATGCGTTCTGCTGTATCTATGAAATGTTTTATTACCGGAAGCTTTGCCTCAACTTTTGAGCCGCCAACAACAAGAACATATCCTTTTTTTGGCCTTGATAATGCTTCCTCCATCAACTGTATTTCTTCAATTAAATGAAATCCAGCAAATCTCATGTCCTCTGGAAAAAGTTGCGGCAAAGATGTCATAGAGGCATCAGGATTATGAGATGCAGAAAATGCTTCATTAACATAAACATCTCCTAGCCTTTTTAGCTGTTTGGCAAATTCTGCTTCATTTCTTTTTTCCCCGCCATAAAATCTGAGATTCTCAAGAAGAATAACACTTGAATGCGGCTGTGACAAAACAAATTGCTGCGTGGCATTTCCAACACAGTCCGGAAAAAATCTGACCTTATGCCCCAATGAATTTTCTATGACTCCTATAACATTCTCTAAGCTTAATGATGTATCAATTCCAGATGGCCTGCCAAAATGAGAAATTAAAACTACCTTTGCATTTTGATGTAGGCAATATCTAATTGTTTCTGCTGATGCATCAATTCTAAAGCTGTCGCTGACTTCCCCATCCTCCAGACTGGAGTTGTAATCAACTCTGACTAAAACAGTTTTTTCTCTTAAATCCTGTCCTTTAATGCAGTTGGGCATTCTTTTCATTTCCATTTTACCTAAACCTCAGTTCTCCCTGCAATGGCTTTCCTTCAGTTGCCAATATCTCCAATAAAGATTTCCTGTATTGAGTGCCTCTTAGGGTTACAAAAGTTTCAGCAGGAACCAAATGTATTCCCAAAGCGCTGAATTCCTCTCTTAAATCATCATCCAAAAGAAAATTATAGATTTGTTGCCCTGTATTTTCCGCATCTTTTAATTTAAATTCAATCTTTGTTTCTGGACTTTGGGAATTAATTTTTACTCCAGCTCCATACTCATTCTCCTGATTTATGTACTTTTTATTTAATTCAAAAACCACCGCATTGCCATCAATATAGGCGCAGAATAATGGCCCAATTCTCTCCTGTAATTTTTTATTTGCCCTGTTGTTGCTGGGATTTGCATAATCTAAAGTCATCAGGGGATTAGAGCCAAGATTTAATATTGTCATATTACAGTGCGTTGGAACCGCAATCTTATCTCCTTTTTTTGCAACAATCACGTCCACTGTGCCGGTGTTATCTTTGTCAATTATCATTGCGCCATGACCATGGAACTCATAAAACTCCTGCATTCCCTCATTTTCATTATCATGATGATGTCCAAAGGTCTGGCCAAAAATCACAGCATTTTTTCCGCTCGTTCTTTCCACTGCTTCAATATTTGGAACATACGTGAGATTTGGAAGTTTTGAGGAATCCGTTGCTGTATGCCCTATGCAGACATAAGCAGTCTGCCCGTCCTTGAGCCCAAGCTCAAATTTTTTGTAGGAAGGCGAAGCAAAAACTATGCTTTTCATTGAGCTGTCCATTCCTTTTTCTGTGAACTCATAACCTAAAGCACCATACAAAGATTTGCATGCTTGTTCTAACATCTCCATTTTTATCACCTCAATAAAACATTCTGCTGTCTCCTTCTTTCATTGATTTGTACACTCTGAAAATAGCTCCAGTGCTTTCGATTGCCTTTTCCATTCTTGTTGGCAGATCCGAACCTCCATTGCCAATTCTATCAACAAACATTCTTACCATATTCTCATATGGATTTGTTTTTTGAACAGGCATTGCAGTTAACTTGGGAGTTTGACCTGTTAAATCAGAATACGAAATAGTGCTGTTCATAAAATCCAGAAATACTGCTCCTTTCTCAAATAGCACTTTGAAATATTTTGAGGAGTAAGGCATGCATTTAGCAACTTTAAGATGGGCGAGAGCATTTCTATCAACTCTTCCGGTATTGCTATTTAGGCTTACCAATACATCAGCGGCTGTTTCGCTTCTTATTATTTTATTTTTAGGATTTCCAGTTGGAAACTTATAACTAAATGAAGATGCGCTGACAACATCCTCTACCTCTGCTCCTGTCGCGTAAAGCAGATGCATCATATGCACTCCTGTGTCCAGCCATATTCCACCTCCGCTTATGCTAGGATCCAAAAGCCACTCGTATCTCTCTGCATCAAGAAAGTCATCTTCATATAATGCCCCTTCTATAAATGTAATTTTTCCAAAATTTTTTGTTTGCTCTTCAAAAGTCCTGAAAAATTCCAGAGAAGGGTCTTTGTAAGCATAATGCTCTGCGCAAATTGCTCTGGCATCGTGCCTATTTAATATGTCAATTATCTCATTTAGAGTTCTTGTTGTATGGGCAGCAGGCTTCTCTATAATAATAGCTTTTTCATATTCTGCTGCCTGCCTTATCAATTCAACTCTTACATTATTCGGCGTAGCGATATAGACTATATCCAAATCCTGAAAAAAGTCTGCTGCTGTTGCAGGAGCAAAATTGTCTCCTGTTGTTTGGTAATGGGCTATTGGGTTTTTTGGGTTTTTTGTATGATCCAGTCTTCCAATCACATCATCTATAGAATTTCTTTCTTTTGGATACTTCAAGTGTCTTCCTTTTAAATTAGCGACGGTCCCGCTTATATCTTTAATGTCAGCTACTTTTTGTATTGAAATAACTCCTTGTCGCTCAAGATTTGATAAAGCAGGATAAGCATACTCAAGGAATACTTCTCCTAAACCGATTATTCCTATATTGGGTTGTGGGTTTATCATTTTTATAGGGCTACCTCTAGCTTGAATTATTCTCAATTCCAAAACTAATCCACTGACGAAAACAATGAAATATGCTCTGGCTTTGTCAGTATTGACTCTCTTTGCAGTTCTTCTATGACATTGAAAATCTGGAGCTTTTTAACATCAAACTTGCTTTCAAAATCAGAAATGTGGCGATTTGCATTTGACGGGTCTTTGGAAATCATTTCAATAAAGTAATTTCCGTCAAAGTCTGTTTTATAAGCTGAATTGACATTAGGATGCTGAGCTAAAAAATTCTCAAATTCGGGTATCCTATTTTTTGGAACTTTCAGATTAAGAAACATCATGGAATTCAGACCTATTTTTGAAAAATCAAGCAGGCTGGTGTGCCTAAAGATGAATCTCTTCTCATTTGCCAAAACCCTGTCGTAGACTGTTGTTATTGGTATATTCATTTTTTTAGCAATTGATGTCAGGCTCTGCCGTGAATTGTTTCTGAGGTGGTGCAGGATTTCAAGGTCTTTTTGTTTTGACATGTTTCTAAATATTTACAGACTGAGTAGAAAGGTTTACGTATATATCTTTAATCTATAGGGAATATATTTCTCACTAGTGCAATATATTTTAAACAATTACAATATTTTCCATAAAATTTATATATTCTAACGAATTTATTACGGATTATGAAAAGGAAAGTGATTAAGCAGGGGAGGGGCACTCTGACGATAACATTGCCTAAGAAGTGGTGTGAACTGGTGGGTGTTAAAAATGGCGATGAAATCTATTTGAGAGAACATGAAAAATCATTAATACTGGATTCTGATAGTCGCAGAGATGATTCTCACATAGAAGTCAATTTTTCTAAAATGAATTCGAGGTTAATAAGGATTAGTTTGAATAATCTGTATAGGTCAGGATATAGTCAGATTACTGCTCACTTTTCTAATAACGACGAGTATAGGGAAATTCAGAGAGTATGCTCTGCTAATTTTATAGGTTTTGAAATCACAAAAAATTCAAAAAATCTTTGTGAAATAGAAAGAATTAGCGGAATTGAACCTGAAAAAGAGGCTGTTCTTTTCAGAAGAGTATTTCTTATAATTAAAGAGACTTTTGAATTTCTAAAAGAATCCTTCGATGATGAGTCATTTTCTAAATTAGAGATTATAGAGCATAATTATCAAAAAGTTGATCAATATCTAAATTATTGTTTTCGAAATATCACCATAAATAAAAAGTATGAACCAAGAACATATAATGAGTATTTAATGTACTTCAATCTTCTATTAATGCAAGCTACCTTGCGCCGCTTATATCATTTTCTAAACAAAAATCAGCCTGAGAACTTTAATTTAATAAGGCAAACCTTAGATAAGATTAGGGGGTATTTTGAGCTATATTATGACTCGTTTTATAAAAAGGACATAAATCTGATTATCTCTCTTAACGAATCTTTAGAAGATATGTTAAATGTGCATATAAACAAAAGAATTTCGCAATCTACTGGCAATGACGCTGTAATCTTTTCTTATTATGCGCAGATTGTTAGATTCTTGTTAGTTTTAATAAGTCCAACTGCGGCTATATGTTTAGAGGAATCCTCTAGATTTAGGCTAGATACCCTTCATTAAATCTCTTAACTCATTAATATCGGCGCGTTTGTCTTGATGTGGGTGGAGCGACCTTTTGAGTAGATGAATGAGGAGAGGGTTATCATGGATATCAGGTGGTAAACTCCCTTCTAGATGTTCAATAAAACTATCATACTGGCTTTCAACCTCTCTCAAACCTTCTTCTGTACTCAGTTTTTTTAGTTTTGCTTGTGCATATTCTTTCTTATTATCACCAAATACATCCTGCAATGGAAGTTGACCAGTTACTGCCTCATAAATCATCCCACCAATAAAAAAAACATCTTCTTTTTGCCAATCTACTCTCTGAAAATCGGCAGGTATTTTGTAATCTTCAGGTTTTGAGGTCAAAAATGCGTATTCAAAAGCAGCTTGTGGGGACAGGTAAACTGGACTCCCTATGCTTTCTATAGCGGGATTTTCCTCCCTATTACTCCGTATTTCACTTATAAGAATTGCTGTATCAAGATCACCTATAACCGCTTGATATTGCTCATTTTCATCTTTTCTAATATAAAGATTTCCTGGCTTTGCATCTCTGTGCGCCCATCCCTGATTATGAAGAATTTTAAAGGAGTTAACTAACGATCCAAAGTATTGCTTAATAAATGGAATACCTTTACAAATATCAGGAGAATCACTCAAAAATTCCTCAAGGGTAGGGCCAGCGTCTAAATAAGAAATCCAACAATAATCTTTAGTACAAATCTGACCCTGAGATTGCTGCATTATCAAATGCCCTGGCAGTAATCCGGCTAAATGAATATAATTATCAGAATTGCTGTTATACACCTGTTCATATCCGCCTAAAAACCTCCTCTTTTGATTTGGGGTAGGGATAATGGGCTCCCTAAAAATTATTTTGACTACAAGCCCTCCGTTTCCGTTGCGTGATGCGCGAAAGTTTTTTGATGTGTAACCTAATTTTAAAAATGAAGTAAGATGAATTTCACCATCTAAAAAATACTTTGCGCATTCAACAATATCTTCTTCATTTTTGCAATCTCCTTTAGTTACCAACCTTTTAACATTTTCAAAAAATTGCGTGTTGTAACGTATTTCACCATTTACTTTTCCTATCTCTTCCATTAATTTTTCATACTCATATTTAGGTTTGGAATTGGAGTCTATAGTCTCTTTTAATGCAGAAAGAGAACATCCTACTCTTAAAATAAAATCTTTGAATCTTTTAAAGTCCGCAAAATAATTTTGTACGGGAATGTCCGAACTAGGAGACTCAAGGCAAAAGATAGCATTAGTTAGATGGATTAGGATAGACCAATCCATTTCTGGATGCCCTCTCATAAGTTCAGGCAAACCATTTACAAAAGTCAAGAGAGACTCTAAATTTCTTTTGTAACTGTTTTTTATTCCAGGAACTTGTTGCTTTATTTTTTCCGTGTCATAATTTTCAAAAGCTGAGTAGTGTCTCTTTAGCCACTGGGCTAGTTTATCTCTAAGGTCAGGTATTACTTTGTCATAAACAGCCTGCTGGGGTTGATTAAGAATATTTTTCCATCTTTCAAATGAACCCTCAATATCTCTGATTTTAGATTCTACATCTTTATCAAACACCATATTTACAAAATACAAACCACAGTACAGGTCTTTAGCGTTCAGTTCTGAAAACCTTTTTAATAAGGAAGAGACATAATCCTCAGGTTTTAAGCCGCCATCAACGGCGCAGATTTCAGACAAATTTAACTCCCTTTCAGAAATTTTTCTTTGATTACACCACCTTAAAAGATTACTCCGAGCTAACGCTGTATCTGGAAACATTCTGCAAAAAGATGCCATTGAATGTATAAGTTCTTCTTCAGGTTCCCTTACATGCAGGTTCTCTGTAATAACTGCTGTTTCATAACCGAGATTTATAGCTTTTTCTAACAAGCTTTTAATATCCCCTTGGTTTGCATTTCCATCTGACAATTCAATTAATTTAAGGGAGAAGTAATTGGGCGTTCCGAATATATCTACATGCCTGCCGAATGGTAAGTTAGATAATCTCTCTTGAACATTTGCGTCTGGAAACATAGTTTCAATCTTGTCTTCTAACCTTATTCCGCTAAAGACATTATTAAACAAAGAAAAATTTCGTTCTCTTCTTTGGTCGTAATCATAATTTACTCCCTTGTTTTCAAGCATGGGTTCCCAATTAGAGAGTAACACCTCCCCATCCAGTATGTCTATCAAATCTGTAAAGGATATTGTTGATGGAATCATTATGACTATTATTTATGGGTGTATCTTACACCATCTGGCTACCATATCTCTATAATCCTGCGTTGTTGAGAATCCAGTATCATTAAGAAAGCCACCATTACCAATGGGGAAAGGAACATCTACAATATGATCTAAGGATACTACCTGAACATTTTTTTCTAAATCAGAATAAGAATTGCCTACTGGTATAACCACAACTGCCCCCCCCAGATTACTTGAGCTTGCAGAGATTAGATTCATAGATAGGAATTCTCCCATTACCCTTGCTAATTTTTTGTCAAAGTCACTGGCAGGAGCGCACCTAGAGTCATAACCTACATCTTGATCAGTAGCAGAAAACTCAGCAGCACTTCGCTTAAAATATTCATTTAGCATATGTGCCATATAATTCCCTTCTGTAATTCCATGCCCTGATTTTTTATTTCTTATCCAGTAGTATAAAGGAACATTTATAGGCTTAGTTTCGAAGGGTATTTCTCTTGTTGGTGTGTCTCCATCTATCGGCATGCTTGATTTCTCAGCAACTGTCACAACAAGTGATTTATTTGTTTTTAAATAATAAACCACACCTTTGCAGAAATTATTGTAATTAACAGAATCCATATCTCCCATTTCTGGGATAATCATCATCATAGCCCCTCCTGCTGTTCCAGCTGCGGCAACATATCCTGCTCCTCCCCCCAGTGTTGTCAGAAAAACTGCTCTGGTAGTGTTATACGCGAAAGTATCATACTCTAAAGTCTGATTTATTATGTCTGCGCATGCAGATGGATGTCCTAAAGAATGTGCCCTAATTAATGTTGTTTGGGTTCCGTCTGTTTTTTTGTATCCGATATTTCCATCCATATTTAGAGGAACTCCATAAAAACGGATGTTGCAACCCCTTGCA
>Ga0209541_10018623_pt1 | contig 10035 bp, 7 predicted proteins | sample RifCSPlowO2_01_FD_184027 | JGI IMG/M metagenome (GOLD analysis project Ga0209541, IMG submission 184027) | Groundwater microbial communities from Rifle, Colorado - Rifle CSP2_plank lowO2_0.1 (SPAdes) (version 2) | ecosystem: Environmental > Aquatic > Deep subsurface > Groundwater | place: Rifle...
TACAGCAGGACCCGGAGCAATCAACGTTTTAAATGGAGTTGTCGGTGCTTACGTTGATTCAGCACCACTGATGGTTATCTCCGGTCAATCTTCATACCCTACTGTCTCCTATATGCAGGGAACTAAAATCCGCCAGTTTGGACTGCAGGGAATCAATATAGAACCGATTGCAAAAACGATTACCAAATATTTTAAAACCATAGACGATCCAGCACGTCTTCAATATTATTTACAGGAGGCTTATTTTTGGGCAACAACCCCTAGAACCGGACCCGTTTGGATCGAAGTTCCCTTGGATATCCAAAGAATGGAAGTACCTCTTAAGCTTCTTGAAAAGTTTAGGATTCCAAGAATTCCAAGATCACAAACTCTGATAAAAAAAGCGGCTACGAAAACATTGGAACTTCTCTATGAATCTAAAAGACCACTTATTTTGGCTGGTCAGGGTATAAGAGCGGCAAATGCAGCAGGTGAGTTTACTCAACTTTTAACAAAACTGAAAATCCCTACGGTTACCACAAGACTCGGAATCGATCTGATTGAAAGCGACAATCCCCTTTTTGTAGGTAGACCGGGACTTTATCCGGACAGGGCCTCAAATTTTGCAATCCAAAATGCGGATTTAATAATCGTTTTGGGTGCCAGACTTGACGTAGGTATTATTGGTTACGACCAGAAAGATTGGGGCAGATATGCCAAAAAAGTCGTTGTTGAAGTAGATATAGAAGAACTTAATAAACCCGGAATTAATATCGACCTTAAAGTGAATTGTGACGTCTTGGGTTTTATTAAAGCTCTTTCTTTCCAGCTAAATTCTAAAAAACTTCCAAATCTAGAAGATTGGACAAAAATATGCGCTTTGTGGAGAAAAAAATATCCAATGGTATTGCCCCGATATAAAAAAGAGGATTTAGTAAATTCTTACTATTTTTCCGAGAGACTTTCCAAAGCTGCAAGCAATGACAATACTATAGTTGTTGATACAAGCTCTCCGTTTCATGTCGTTTGCCAAACATGGCAAGTTAAATCAGGTCAAAGATTTTTAACAACCGGAGGAATTTCTACCATGGGTTATTGGCCGGCTTCGATTGGAGCATGTATTGGCAGAAGCAAAGAAAAAACCATTGTAGTCACAGGTGACGGAAGCCTTCAGATGAATATTCAGGAGCTGGCTACGGTAAAACAAAACAAACTTCCCATTAAAATTTTTGTTATCAACAATGGCGGATACCTTTTAATAAGACATACCCAAAAAACTCATCTAGGTAGCCGTTTTATGGGAGAGAGCCCGAAAAGCGGCTTGTGGTGCCCGGACTTGGAAAAAATCGCCAAGGCTTATAAACTACGCTTTGTCAAAATTAATTCTCCCAGCCAGGTTGACGCCAAAATTAAGGAAGTCTTAGGTGGCAATGATCCAGTTTTGTGCGAAGTTAAATCATCTCCTTGGCAGTTAATAATGCCAAGAATTTACTCCGAAAGACAATCCGACGGCTCTTTTGTTTCCAGACCATATGAAGACCTATTTCCATTTTTAAGTAGTGATGAGCTCGAAAAAAATATGGTTGCCAAAAAAGGTTTCGACAAAAAGTGAAGAAAAAAATCTTCTTGTCTGGTGCCGGTGGATTCATAGGAAAAAATATTTTAGAACAGCTAGGGCAAAAATATAATTTCTTTGCCCCCTCCCACAAACAACTTGATCTTTTAAATTCCGAGCTCGTCGAAAAATATTTTAAAAAATATGGACCTTTTGACATAGTTTTACACACTGCAATTGTTGGAGGTAATCGTAAAACTGGAGATTCCAAAGATTATGCAATGGATAGTATGAAAATGTTTTTTAACGTTGCGTCAAAAAACAAACATTTTAAAAGATTTTTTTATTTTGGATCGGGAATTGAATACGGTAAAGAGAAGCCAATTAGAAAATACGCGGAGAATTCTTTTGGCAAAAGAATTCCTCAAAGTAACTGGGGCATTTACAAATACATTTGTGCTAAATATGCAGAGAATTCTCCAAATTTTGTTAACCTGCGGATTTTTGGAGTTTTTGGAAAATACGAGGATTGGCGTGTGCGTTTTATCTCAAATGCAATTTGCAAAAATATTTATAACTTACCGATTACAATTAACCAAAATATCGTCATCAGCTATTTATATATTGACGATCTGATTATTATTTTAGATAAGTTTCTTAACACAAACGTAAAATTCAAAGACTATAATATAACGCCTGACAAGAGTATTGATTTAATCACACTAGCTAAAAAAGTAAACAAAGCTGCCAAAAAAGAAGTTAAAATAATAGTAAAACAAAAGGGATTGAACAACGAATACACTGGTAGTAACAAAAGGTTAAAAAATGAATTTGGAGATATCCATCTTACTAAAATAAACTACGCGATATCCCAACTTTACAACTGGTATTTGGCAAGAAGGAGCAAAATAGATCGTAGAGATCTGACTAAGGATTTCTTCTAAAGTCCAAAGTTTTCTGACGATATCAGCACTATGCTTGATGTTGTTATCAAAAACCGAGCTTTTTTCGCACAATAAAATTCGGTCTTTGTTTTACTTCATCATAAATTCTGGAGAGGTATTCCCCTATAACCCCCAAAATCAAAAATAGCATACTAAATAAAAAACTTATCAAAATCACTATTGTAGAAATTCCGGGCGCTCCCCTACCATAAATCATAAATAAGCTAATTTGAACTATAATCATCGAAAACGATATTAAGGATAAAATAAACCCCATAATTGTAACCAGTTTCAAGGGAGCGTAAGAGAATGAAAATATACCATTTGCAGCGACTTTTAAAACTGTAAGAAAGTCAGCTTTGGACTCTCCTGCGAATCTTTTTGATCTGTTAAAAGGAACGCCTGTTTGTGAAAATCCTGTCCAGATTATAATCCCTCTTAGAAATTTGTTCCGTTCAGGCATAGTTTTTACCACCTCGTAAACTCTTTTGTCGATAAGTCTAAAATCGGAAACGTTTTGGGGAAATATATTGCCAGTTGCTAAATTCAATATTTTATAAAACAAAAGAGACAAAATTTTTCTCGAAAAACTTGTGTCAGCCCTTTTTTTAATAATTCCATAAACTATTTCATACCCATTCTCCCATTTTCTCAAAAATTTAGATATGACTTCCGGTGGATCTTGAAGATCGGCGGTTGTAATTACCAATGCGCTCCCCTTCACGAAGTGTAGTCCTGCAATTATACCAGCATCAGCAGTCCCAAAATTTTTAGATAGCTGCAATATTTTTACCCTTTTATCCTTTTGGTGAAGATTGAGTAATTTGGCAAACGTCGAATCCGTAGAGCCATGCTCAACTGCAATTAGCTCAAAAGTATATTTTTTTTCCAGAGCAAATAGCATTGTAAACCTTCTATAAAGTTCTTCTACATTTTCCTGTTCATTGTAGAATGGGATTACAATACTGATTAGGGATTTTCTATGTGAAATTTTCTTCATACTGCAGTTTCGTTAATGTTGATATAATAATGGCCTTGAAAAAAAAATGCAAAAGTCAATTAAAACGCTTAGCCGTCAGTATTTTTTAAAAAATCATTTAATAAACAAAACTTTTATTCCTGGGGTCACTCCTGTTAAAGTCTCCGGGAGGGTATTTGACGAAAAGGAAATAGAAAAAGCCATTGAGGCATCTTTAGAATTCTGGCTAACCGAAGGACATTTTGCTGAAGAGTTCTGCAAAAAATTTGCAAAGTTTTTAGGTGTACGATATGCAACTCTTGTAAACTCGGGTTCAAGTGCAAATCTTGCTGCGTTTTCTGCATTAACTTCCCCAAAACTAGGCAGAAGACAAATAAAACAGGGCGACGAGGTAATTACAGTTGCCTGTTCCTTCCCAACAACAATTAATCCGATAATCCAGTACGGCGCACTGCCTGTTTTTGTAGACGTTGATTCGGAAACTAGAAATGCAATACCCGCATTAATTGAAAAGGCAATCAGCAAAAAAACTAAAGCAATAATTATGGCCCATACTCTGGGTAATCCATTTGATGTCGATAAGGTTAAATGGGTCGCCAAAAAATACAACCTTTGGATAATTGAAGACTGCTGCGACGCGCTTGGATCTAAATATAGAAATAAATATGTTGGATCATTTGGTGATTTATCTACATTTTCCTTTTATCCAGCTCATCAGATCACGATGGGCGAAGGAGGTGCCGTCGTTACCAATAATCCGGATCTTTACGTGATAGTCAATTCTTTTTGTGAGTGGGGACGTGATTGTTGGTGTAGAACAGGACAGGACAATAGATGTGGCCGAAGATTTTCACTTCAACTAGGAAACTTACCATATGGTTACGATCATAAGTATTCATATTCGCATATTGGTTACAATTTAAAGACAACGGATATCCAAGCAGCTATCGGAATCGCGCAACTTGAAAAACTGCCCAGATTTATAAAAACCAGGCAGGCAAACTTTAACTACTTGTATGGTCATCTGAAAAAATATCAAAATCACTTTATTCTGCCAAAATGGGACTTAAAATCTTCTCCTTGTTGGTTTGGATTCATGATTATTATAAAAACCGAAGCTCCTTTTTCAAGACTTGATTTAGTGAACTTTTTGCAGGAAAACAAAATCGAAACGAGAAGTCTTTTTGCGGGCAATTTACTCCGACATCCTGCTTATTTGCAAATAAAAAAAAGAGTCGTCGGCGATTTAAAAAATAGCGATCTAATAATGGATCGGGGGTTTTGGATAGGTGTTTATCCGGGCAACGACAGACAAAAATTAAAGTATGTTATTTCTAAATTTGAGGAATTTTTGGCAAAGTATTAAAAAAGATAAATATCTTCTTGCAGCTATTTTTCTTGGATTACTACTTAGAGGTCTAAATCCGACTTTCGGCTCCCCTTCTCTTTATGTTTCTAATGACGAAGCAATTGCTCATTTGGCTGCTTGGAATATGCTTGCAGAAAAAACGCCAGTTTCTATCGCCAATTACACACCGCTTGGAGCATATCTACAGATACCATTCTTGGTGGTCAGTTTTCTTATTATGAAAATGTCAGGGTTAGTTTCAAATGCTGGCGAATTTGAATTGTTCGTTTTGACCCATGAAGGTTATTTTCTTTTCATCCCAAGGTTAATCTCCGCTCTTTTCGGGACATTGACGATTTTAGTTATTTATAAAATGACCTTGGCACTTTTTAAAAACAGCAAAACTGCGCTCATAGCAGCTTTTCTCACTGCTGTGTCTTTTAATCTTGTTCATATTTCCCATTTTGGGAAACCATGGGCTGCTTCTTTGTTCTTTTTTGTATTGGCTGTTTATCTTGTTTTAAAAGACAGGACAATATTATCCCCTATTTCGGCTGCATTATCTTATGGATTTCACCAAGTTGGAATTTTGGTTTTTCCATTGATTTTCTTTAAGCTAGTTAGCAAGAAACAATTTGGTGTTTTCTTGGGCTCTTCAATTTCTATTTTGATTATTGCTGTATTAAGTTTATCAAGTTTAAGAAAAGGTCTATTGGAGTCCATTGGCAATAACCAGTCATTCCTTCTTAAGGGGAAGTTTTTGGCTGATTTGCTCACAGGACATATTGATCTATGGGATTCTTTTTTCAGAACACTCTTTGAAAACTTTTCATTATATTTTTTAGCAAACCTAGTAACTACAGACGGGATTATACTTATTTTTGGTCTTTTAGGTATGTTTTTGTACTTGTCAAAAAAACGTTCTCACAAAGAAATTATTTTTTATATTGTCTTATATTTTTTATTCGCTTCTTTATTTTTTCATCCACTTTTGAGATATTTGCTACCAATAATTCTTCTGCATATCCCCTTAGCTGCATTCTCAATTAATTCACTATTTGGTAAATGGAGATTAGTGATCATCATGATAATGTTTTTAGCTAGTGTAAATTCAATCTGGTGGAATTATCTTTATTTTAAAAAGCCCACATTTATTATTGCTTCTGAGTGGATCGAGAAAAATGTGGGGTCTGATGATAAAATTGCGAATGTTGGCGGAAGATTTACTACTTTTGCACCAAACAAATTGTCGATTGAATATATGCAAAAATTTGACCCTATTCTTAATCAGAGGCTATTCGTAAAAGGTGAATCAATAGCTATGGGCAACACAATAAATATCTTTTATTTAAACAAAATCCCCGATGCAAAAGAGAACTTAATCTACTATATTGTTAATTACTCCCCTACTTATGTTGTCAATTATTTTTTCTCCAGTAGAAACAGCCTCATTTATAGATTTCCTAATTTGTTTGAGGCAGTGGTTGTTTTTAATCCATCAATAGGTGGTAGAGATGAAGAAATCACAGAAACGCTTTTTGACCCGAGTTCAAATTTTGACACTTATGATAACCGTACTCATCCGTCGATGTACAGGCTAGAAGAAATGGGACCCATTATAGAGATACTTAAATTCAAGAATTAATTCTGATGATCGTCCAAATTAAGAGATTATTAATTGTTTTCGCTCTGGTAATCTTGTTTTTACCTGCTCTAGTCTATTTCCAACATAAAGGTACTGGCGATATGGATGTTTGGTTGGAGTGGACATCCCATATTGATAGATGGGGACCTTTGAATGCTTACTCTATTATCAACACTAATAAAGATTACGAAAGAAGTGATTATCCGCCTATCAGCTTTATTAATCTTTGGCTGGCATTAAAAGTTTCTGCAATTATTAATGTTAGCTGGATGATGGGAATAAAAATAATAATACTTGCTTACTACTTGGCCACCTGGACTAGTCTAATCTATCTAGCTGTTCTCGTTAGACGGAAACATTTTTGGACGAGTTTAGCTGTAGCGTCAGGACTATTTTTAGGAAGCTTATTCTTTGTTATAAACTCTGAAGCACTAAGTTATTTAGATATTACCTACGCACCTTGGATAGTTTTATCTTTGGCCTTGCTTCATCGACAAAAGTATTTAATGTCCGGAATGTTTTTTGGGGTTGCAATATTGGTGAAATGGCTTCCTGTGATAATGCTGCCGGCATTTCTATTTTATTTCATATCTAAACCAGGACGACGGTTCCGAATTGATCGCTTGCCAATGTTTAAATTCATTGGAGGCATACTCTTGATATTTGGCTTGTTGATTGTGTCTTTTTCTTTAAACCACTTATCTTTATTTTCATTAGTTGAATCTTTAAAAAAAGCATTTGGGCATGGTTCATCTTTGTCGCCGGGTGCCTTAAATTTTAATTGGATTGTTGGTTATATTATTAAACTCATGTACCCTGTGACGTACGTTGGGGTTATTAGAAATAATATAAATATTTTTCAGTTGTTTTCTGCTGTGATTTTTCTGATTGTAGATTTCGCAATCGTGAAAGTTTTTTTAAAAAGAAAAAAAGAACTGGAAAGTTTGCTTCTGGCAAGCTTAATGATAAGTTGGAGTTACTTCATCTGGCGTACTGGTGTTCACGAAAACCACTTATTTATTTCGGTATTAATCGCTTTATGTATAGCTATAATCAATACCAGTTGGGTTAATGTGCGGCAGTATTTTTGGTTGAGTTTTTTCGGCCTTGCCAATCTTATTGTGTTTTTCGGATTTCCTGTGAGGAATGGTTCAGTTGCAATTCTGAGCAGTTTTACGGTTATTCCGGGAGTTCATCTGATGGAGATTCTGGCTGCTTTACATGTTCTAATTTATCTAGTTTATCTTAGAAAATATTTACAATTTCAACCTGACGCCGTAAAAGATTGAATTCCTTGTCCATCTTATGCCCATGAAAACTCAAAACAAAATGGCAGAAATAAAATTCTTTGACCGTTTTGAAAAAGGCAGTGGTTACGATGTCTTTGATGCAAGTGGTAATGAAAAGATTATTGATAATATGAAAAAAGAGATAAAAGCGGGAAAAAGGTCAATAATATACGACATGGGCTGCGGGAGTGGTGCTTTTACGCACTATATTGCAAAAGCTTATCCAAAATCTAAAGTAATCGGTTTAGATATATCAATAGGTTGTATCTCTAAAGCAAAAAAGGATTCTCCGAAAATTGATTTTAAGGTTGGGGATGTCGAAGCAACGAAAATAAAGAGCAGTAGTGTTGATGTTGCATGTTACACGGGTATATTTCATCACTTTGCAGATTTCTCAAAAGTTGCAAGGGAGGCAAATAGAATATTGAAGCCAGGAGGTAGAATATTCTCCTACGATCCGAATTTTTTTAATCCTGCATTTTGGCTTTATAGAAGTAAAAGCTCTCCATTTTATTCATCTGTTGGAATTACTGAAAATGAGAGACTCTTGAGGACTAGTGAACTTAAAGCTGTTTTTAGAAATGCGGGCTTTGAAATGAAAACAAAAGTTATTTCGGGAATAAAATTTAGTTATGTTGAGAGCAAAGATGCACGCACTCTACTTTCCGTTTATAATTTCATGGATCAAATACTCGCAATCACTCCTTTGGCTTCTTTGTTCGGTTCGTTTGTACTTGGCTTTGGTAAGAAGAAATAGATTCCCACGGCCTAAAGGCCGTGATTCTCTGATCTTCACTCAAAATTCGCTTCATCCCTGACTTGAAAGTCGGGGCTTTTTCGCTCAGAATAAAAGTAAATGTCTTCTAATCAATTTTTGTCGATAGTACTTCCTGTTTATAACGAGGGTGGAAATATTAGCAAACAAATTGAAGAGCTTGAAAGAAAGTTGAAGTACGATCACGAGTTACTCGTCGTTTATGACTTCGATGAAGATACAACCGTTCCTGTTGTAAAAAAACTCCAAAAAAGGTACAAGAGCGTTAAACTGATAAAAAATACTTTTGGTCGTGGTGTAATTAATGCAGTCAAGACGGGATTTAAAAAATCTAATGGATATGCAACTGTTGTGATGCCTGCTGATCTTGCGGATGATCCAAACACCATTAACAAAATGTTTGCCAAGATTATTTCAGGTTATGATATTGTTTGCGCAACCAGATATTCAAAAGGTGGTAAAAAAATGGGCGGCGGTTTCCTAAAGACGACCTTGTCGCGACTAGCGGGACTCATGAGTCCTATACTTTTGGGAATTCCTACAACTGATATTGCGAATGGCTTCAAAATTTATAGGAAAGACGTTTTAAGATCCATAAAAATTGAGTCTACTGGTGGATGGGAGTATTCATGTGAACTTATTATTAAGGCTCATCATAAAGGATTTAAAATTGGTGACGTTCCAACAGTCTGGAGAGACAGGGCTTCTGGAAAATCAAAGTTTAAACTTTTAAAATGGCTTCCAAAGTATATTAGGTGGTATTTGCTGGGTATGCTGCTTAGATTAAATATCTACAGGCTGGTCATCTAGTTTCATAATTTGCTTTTTAAAATTTTTGATACCCTGATTTATTGTGTGAAGAATTTTATCTCCAAATTCTTTTCTGAATTTTTCTGTTGAAAGTCTGCTGAACTGCTGTCTTGGTGCAGCTTTATCTTTAAAAAAATCTTCGAAAGTAGTTCTGGTTATCAGCCTGTCATCAAATTTAAAAGCCTTGGCTATTTTATTAAGAAACTCATAATTTGTGGTGAAATCTTTTGCGGCAACGTGGTAGATCCCTTTTGCTCTTTTTTGCAAAATAGCAGCGATTGCATTAACAAGGTCGTCTACATAAGTAGGATTGATTAATTGGTTTACTATTCCAGAAAACTGTTTTTTATATTTCAAAGATTCGTATGCAAATCTCGCGAAGTCTTTTTTATGTTCGAAATAAGGAGAATAGATCATTATCGTTCTAATTACTGCATTTTTAGGAGAAAGCGATAGTACTGCTTTTTCACCTGCCAGTTTGCTTTTCCCGTAGACAGAGATAGGATTTGTTTTATCTTTTTCTGTATACGCTCTATTTTTAAGTTTACCGTCAAAAACGGCGTCCGTTGAAATGTAATAAAAAGGGATATTGAGTTTCGCCGCTTTTTGAGCTGCATAATTCACCGCTTCAGAATTCAAAAGAAAGGCAAGTTTTTTATTTGACTGCGCCTCATCCACTTTAGTTATGCCTGCCAAGTATAGTATAAGATC
>Ga0209541_10018624_pt1 | contig 10035 bp, 8 predicted proteins | sample RifCSPlowO2_01_FD_184027 | JGI IMG/M metagenome (GOLD analysis project Ga0209541, IMG submission 184027) | Groundwater microbial communities from Rifle, Colorado - Rifle CSP2_plank lowO2_0.1 (SPAdes) (version 2) | ecosystem: Environmental > Aquatic > Deep subsurface > Groundwater | place: Rifle...
TCACAGGCATTGTACGCCAGGAGTAAGTCCCTATCCGAAACTCTGCCCCAAAAAGTTACTCTGTCGGAAACTCCGAGCTCCTGGGCACGCTGCTTAAGCGTATCAACTAGATAGCCGACCCCCATGATCTCAATGCGCACGTTGCTGCATCCCCGAGCGATCAAAGGAATCGCTTCAATGAGGGTTTCTACAGACTTTTCTGGGGAAAGCCTGCCCACGAACAAGAGGCGTTTCTCGCGGGGATTGAGCTTATATTTTCTCAAGAACGCAGCATACGGTGTCTTTTTGAAATGGGAGATGTCCACTCCATTGCTGATGACCACTGTACGCGTTTTTAAATTATGCTCCCTCAACAACCGCTCTGCGAATGGAGAGGGGCACACAACGGCATCTGTAGTGCTATAGAATTTGACAATATAGGCATACAATCGCTTTTCCATAGTATCGTTTTGCAGCAGCTTTGGGAGGTGCGCGGTCCAGTTCTCGGGCTGCGCATGTGAGTGAGAAACGACCTTAAGATTGAGCTTGCGAGCGCTTTTTATTGCCGTTGCGCAGGAAGGGGTTGGGATAATAACATGAACGATATCAATACGCTCCTTCTTAAGTATTGCATCTACCTCGTGGGATGTTGGAAACGAAATCCGTATGAGCCTGTCAAATTTTGGCAAGGCAATGGATCTGTATCGGTATACCCTCATACCCTCAACCTCATCGATCTTTTTCGTATTAGGATACAGCGCGGCCAAAAAGATGATTCGGTGCCCCCTCTTTTTAAGCAATCGCGCGAATCTCAGTGCAGAAATGAAGGCCCCTCCGGGTTGATTGGCCACGGCATCGCAGACCATTAATATGTTGAGTTTTCTCATATACGGTTATGCGCTTGTTAGTTCTATATAAATAGTTAACCCCGTTCTCAATGCGAAATGCTATGAACCCGGTGAAAACAGTTGATTATGTTTATATAGGCATGATGTTTGAAGTTGGCCATGTATACGTTAACGCATGTACAAGAAGGACTCCGCATTTTCAGGCGAAGCGTTCAGCGCAGGCATCATACGCAACGCTACTCCGGAGATGCTGAGGCAATATGCGCGGCGATTATTGAACGCTGCTGGAATACCCATGATCTCTATTTCATGGCAAGCGCGGGACATTTTTGCGAGTTTTACACACGTGATTTTGGATGGTGCGTTAAAGCGCTCTTAGATCTTGGACATCGTAGGCGAGTCAGGCAAACGCTTCAATACGCACTCGAGCGATTCTCGAAAGCAGGTCGCATTCGTGTGGCGATCACGCCAAGCGGGAAACCGTTTGACTTTCCAACATATGGTATTGACAGTGTTCCCATGCTGATTCATAGTCTTGTGGCGTTGGGCGATCATACACTCATAAAAACGTATGAGCCATTTCTGCAATCCGAAATCAATTTACTCGCGCAAAACGTTGATGCAGTGAGCGGCCTTGTGCGCACAGACCGAGCGTTTTCGTCCATGCGCGATCACGCAAAACGCACAGGGACGTGCTACGACAACCTCATGATTGCAATGATCAGCAAAGATCTTCGGGCAATTCCCTCTCTCCACAATCCATTCAAAAAACCAGATTACCATTACCTTATACAAAAACATTTTTGGAATGGTTCATGGTTTTGCGGAGATATGGGAACGCGGCAATGGAGCTCCGAAGCTAATATCATGGCTTTCTGGACGGGCGTATTCACGGAACAACAACGCTTCAACAGCGTGTTGCGGGAGATCAAAAAAATGCGATTGGATCGTCCTTTTCCCCTAAAATATGAGGATAGGCCACTGCAACGACGCTTCCTTGTTTCAGCGCTTGCGCCCAATTATGAAGGCACGACACTCTGGGCGCATCTTGCGATGCTATACCTAGATGTGCTCGCTGAGTATAACCATAGAGAATTTCGCAAACAGTTGAAAACGTATTCCAAAGTAATTGAGCGCTACAAAACTTTTTACGAAGTCTATACGCCTGAGGGTAAACCATTCAACACTGTGCTTTACCATACAGATGAGGGGATGCTCTGGTCAGCCGGTTTGCTCTCCCACATGCACCATACATAGCTGCCAGCCAGTTAGGTTTTCCCTGCCTCTCCCGGTGCAAGACGGTACACTTTTTTCAAAGCCAGAAGAGCGATGAATCCGACCTGGATGCATAGCGTAGCCGCTGCTATTCCCGCGCTTGCTCCTGGAAACATTAACAGGCTTACAGAACCGGCAAAAAACAGAAAGGGGATAGGCAACTCGGATTTAATCTTCCAGTGGATATACTTCCTCGTGCTCCTTGCCGTGTGCTGCGCGTAAAGCCTTTGATAGCACAACAACACGAGTGTGAACGCGATACCATAGGCGTATGTCCAAAAAATGGGCTTTTGCACATTGATACTTGCAACCGCTATCGCCCCCAGTGTGGGAAGAATGATTATAAGATTCGAACGTTGACGCAATGGACGGAGATGGCGGACGAAGAGGTATGTCCCGTACCAAAGATGCAATACAAGAATAGCATTATTGACAATAAATAGGATACTTGTCAGAGTTACAGGCGTGGTGATCGCCTGATACACTTGAATCCCAATCAAGGTTATGTAAAAAACCCCAATGCTCAGTTGCCGCATCGATTCTCCAGAATTTCAGCCCCTTTTAAAGATTATGCTTGATGACAGGCACACGCTTCAGATTATAATGTGCCATGATACCAAAGCATTTAAAAAAGAAAACAATTGTATATCCCATAACTCCGTCACAAAGGAGCCACGAGACGAATTTCAACAACCCGCGAAGAGCGCAAAGAGCACGATCACCCCATGGCAAGAATTCTCTACACGATCAATGGTGAGGGCTTGGGACACGCCACAAGGAGCAGGTATTTGATTGAACAACTTCAACAACGTCATACAATTTCACTCGCTGCTGGTTTTCGAGCATATCACTATTACAAAAAACTCGGCCTTCCCGTATTCAGGATTTATTGTTCGAGGATATTATACCGTGGACCCAGCGTACGCGTCCTGGATACTCTTGTGCGGAACGTGTTCACATTCCTTTTGTATGGCTGGATTTCTCTGATCTCCCTCTGGATATACGCTCTCCGGTTTAAGCCAGACATCATCATTTCTGATTATGAGCAGTTAGGGCTTCTTGTCGCAAAAATGATGAGCATCCCCAGCATCAATGTTGACAACCAGAGCACCATTACGCGCTGCACGTATGCTCTTCCCCGGCAATATGCCTTACGGCGCAACATTGTCGCGCTCGCAAACTACAATATGACATGGCCTGCTACATATTTCTGCGCAACGTCTTTTATTCCCTTTCCTGTGAAGCCAGAGTACAAACACAACACGTTTGTTGTTCCAATTCTGCTCCGCAAAGAGATACTTGGAAAAAAGCCGCTGCCCGGGAAGCATATCCTCGTGTACCAAACTTCACACACCTTTGATATGATCGCACCTCTCCTCAAATGCATACCGGAGCGTTTTATTGTCTATCCTTCACCGCGGGAGAGCATTGATGGAAACCTTCATTTTAAACGATTTTCTGAGACGGCATTTGTCAAGGATCTCCGCGCATCCAAGGCAGTAATTACGAATGGGGGTTTTAGTCTGATTAGTGAAGCATTGTATTTACACAAGCCCGTGTATTCCGTCCCAGTGCGCCGGCAGTATGAGCAGATTTTCAATGCCATTCAAGTGCAGCGTGCAGGGTATGGGGAGCACCATGACACTCTAACGGTGGCGTCCTTGAAGTCTTTTCTCCGCAATGCTCCGAAGTATGAGCGCAACTTGAGGCGTTTTACGAAGGCGGGTAACGAAGAGCTGCTGAAGATAATCGATGCACTTATTAAGAAATCCGTGCGATAGGCTATCTTTACCACTTACTAGTACTATCAAAACGAAAGCTTTAAATATAAGTTAATTCTACTATATAGTAGTTACAATATAGAGATTCGTGGGGGTGCTTTTGATCGCAGATTTAGATGCGCTAGTGAAGAAGGAGAAGAAGACAAAACCCGTTCAGGATGAACCTAATTACATGAGTGTATTCTCGGAGATGATGAAATGAGTTTTCACAGTTTACGTGGAGCAATCGTTGGCGCGGCATGCCTGGGACTCGCAGGACTCCTGGGATGCGACAAGCAGGAAGCGCTGCCCACCAGAAATGCTCCGCAGACGCAGGCAATCATAGATGAAAACCTACGCCAATATTATCTTACCGCTTTTGATATTGACCCGCATATATTCAGGTATACTACGTATCTCGGGGATCTGCTCGCAGTGGCACATTTCTATAGAGAAACTGCAGAAGAACTTCGTGACCGTGAGGGAGGAATGTGGGAGCAGATCGCTCTCCTTGAGTACAATGATATCCTTGCGACAAACCGGGCAGAGACGCAAGCTACGGATCAGGGAAATGCGCATGCACTTCGCCTAGTGCAAGAGCACGCCAGATCACAAGTCATCGACAGGCAACTGATCTATGCGCTTCGAGATGACACTCCATTAACATTACCTCTGGGGCTCACGATACGATTGCAAGGTGCGCGGGAACCCGTGTATGCCACAGACGCATCTTCCGTGGATGGATATATTTTTCCATTACGCATTGAGCACTCGGGTGGCGGTTTCGTGACCACTACAATCAACACAACCCATGGAGACACGACCGTTGCGGATCTGGAGGCGCTCTTTACTAATCAATAGTCTAGGTGAAACCTAATGGCACGCAAAAAACAAATTGTAGAATATGATGAGGAAGACGAGCAGTTCATCTACGATGAAATCACGGGCGCTCGCGGCAGGAAGACAGCGCTCAGCTTGCTCAACAAGCGCAACGTGGGCAAGCACGAAATGGATGAACTGTTCTGCGACTGGCAGTAAGGTATATAAAGGCAGGACTTCCGCATGATTATATGACGGAATTTTTTTTTATTAGTCTTATCGCGTTTCTCGGATTTCCCATAGGGGTTTTTCTCTCGTGGTGGATCAAAGAGGAAGTGAAGCCAGGGGTAAGATATTTTTTTCTCACAATGATTCTTGCGGTGAGTGTGTATCTCTATGCGGCGCTCGCGCGGTTTTCGGTTTATTTCGCAGGATTTGCAGCGCTCGCGTTTCTCATTCTATCTTTAATGAAGCCTCAGGCGCATATCACGTGGCTTGTGTTTCCATTGCTTGGACTCGCGCTCTTTATCGCAACCACACCTGAACAAGGGTTACTTATGGGAAGCCTTACATTTCTATATGGAATGACCGCAGCAGGATACGCATCATTGCGCTACCCGCTATTGAAAAATCTCTTGGTTCATGCTCCTTACGTCGCGATCGTAATTCTCATAGGGGTGATCGCGTGAGATATGACATGCATGTGCACACCCACCACTCTCCTTGTAGCAATATGCCTCCTGAACTGGTATTGAGGATGGCAAAGAAAAGAAAACTCGATGGCATCGCGGTTGTTGACCATGACTTGTTCAAAGGAACGCTGGAAGTCAAGAAGCTCAACAAAGATAAAGATTTCAAAGTTATTCTGTCTGAAGAAGTCACGACAAACAAAGGGCATTTATTGGCGTATGACATTCATTCCGGGATTAAAAGCAGGGATTTCTTTGAGGCAGCGGATGAAATTCATAAGCAAGGAGGATTAGCAGTCATCGCGCATCCATTTAGACCCGTGAAGCGCCATCATTTTCAGCTCCCTCTTAAAAGCGTGAAAGGCATCTTAGATGCCGTCGAAGGATTTAACGGCCGCATTCTGCTCAATCACGGAAACATCCGTGCGCAAGAAGAAGCACAGAAACTCGGTTTTCCCATGACTGCGGGATCAGACGCGCACATATGGTTTGAAGTGGGAAGATGCTGGATGGAATTTAATGGCGACTGGAGGAAAGCTATCCTCTCCAAGAAAACAACGCTGCACGGCACGATTTGGCAGGGCAGGCTTGGGGGAATATGCACGGGGATGCATAGGATTGGGCTCTTCTAGGATTAGCTATTTAAACACGCAACGCTTTCTTTGTCCATGCGCATCACTCTCTTAGACTGCTACACGGATGAACCTGCAGGATTGGGCGTTCCTCCCTATTTAGGAACGTATCCCAGATATCTCTACGGGCTGCTGCAATCGCAGGGAGATGTAAGATATATCACGATTGATGATCTCCGACTTCATTTCCATTACCATGGCAAGGTTCCTGTAACAACAGTCAAGGACACGACGGATATTCGCGTTTATAATTTGACGCGGCCGATCAAGAAGATTCTCGAGGATACGGAGCTTCTCGTTGTTATCTTGGGCGTTCACGTTCCTGGAAAATACCTCAGCGCGCTCCCGGGAACGTTGCGAGAAGTCGTTCCCATGATTAAGGATTTGAAATGCAAGAAGATTCTTACTGGACCTGCGATCTTTGGCACGCAGCTTGAGGGCGGGAAGTCATACGAAAAAACAGATGTCTCCTGCTTTGATGAGGTGAAACAGTTCGGGTTTGAATTCGGGCCATTCGACAAGCTTCAGGAATACGCGCTCAAAGGAGTGTCCATTATTAAAGAAATCCCCGACTACCGAATCATTGAGATTGAAACAGGCAGGGGATGCAATATCGGGCATTGCAGCTTCTGCACGGAGCCCATTAAAAACAAATTCTTGAACAGAAAAACGGACGAGATTGTTGAGGAAGTCAAAGCATATTACGCTTTAGGCTGCGTATACTTCAGACTCGGGAAGCAGAGCGATTTTTACTCCATAGAAGATCCCATAGGCTTGCTAAAAAAAATACGGGCATCGTGTCCGGACATCAAAGTGCTGCATATTGATAACGTGAATCCCGTTTTTGTAGTCGCGAAAAACGGTGTTGAGATCACCAAAGCCATTGTTCAATACTGCACGGAAGGCAACATCGCAGCGTTTGGTGTTGAGAGCTTTGATCCTGTTGTCGTTAAAGAAAATATGCTTAATTGCCAGCCTCACGTCGCGATGAAGGCGATCGGAATCATAAACACATACGGAGCTGAGCGCGGCCCGAATGGAATGCCAAAGTTTTTGCCAGGAATCAACATCATTTTCGGATTGGGGGGAGAAACGAAAAAAACACACGAATACAACATGAACGCCTTAAAAGAGATTTATGATAAAGGACTCATGTTACGCCGCATTAATATCAGACAAGCATCGATTCTTCCCAACACATTACTCGCGTCCAAATTCGGAAGCAAATTCCTTCACAAAAACAAAAAGTATTACTGGAAGTGGAGGAACGAGATAAGGCAGAAGATTGATTTTCCGATGCTTGAACGCATTACTCCCAAAGGCCATATCCTCAAAGACGTTTTCACAGAGATCTATGACGGGAAGACAACGTTTGGAAGGCAGGTCGGAACGTATCCTTTGGTTGTGGGCATTGAAAAACGAGTGCCATTAAGAAAATTCTACACGGTAAAGATCACGAAGCAAATGCTCAGGAGCGTAACGGGAGAAGTTGTGTAATTACTTCCTCAGCATTCGGTCGATTCTCTTAAGCTGCTGCTCCTCATCCTCAAGATCTGACCTGAGCACGACACTGTTCGTCTTGCCCCTGAGCTTTTTTAAACCTTTATCGATTTTACTCAACTCAAGATTCTCGGATTTTATCGCCTTGCTCACAGCACCGCTCTTTTCCTTCGCCATGCGCCGCTCTATTTTGGTGTCAATCTGGCTCAGTTGATGGTCTTCCTTTGAAAGCTTAGCTTTAAGTCTAGTCATTACATGATCAATAATCTGTCTAGGTTTGGCCTTCCTGACATGGGGCGGCGTATACTTCAGTTTTTTCAGCCGTTCATTGATCTCTCTGAGCTCCTTTTGTGTGCGTGTAATCGGCGGTTTCTTAATTGGTTGGGCAATGTCCTGCTTCTTCGGCGCTTCTTCTTTGAACTTCTCCAGTTTGGCATTGTCCTCTTTCAATAATGTGTCTAGCTCTTCAACATCTGCCTCCTTCCTGCCCAGGATGTCCAAAAGCTTCTGCATATGGCTTCGCTTCCTCTGAGTGAGCATATCCGCATACGCTTTATCCACTTTCGCCATGGCTTCCTCAGCACTTAACTCAGGCACTTTCGGCATCGGCGGCTGCTTCTTGATTATCTCAACAGGGGCCTTCTTCAAGAAGGTGTCTAACTCCTGCTTAGTCGGCTGTATCTTCGGGGGCATATCAAGGACGGGCACACGGATTGGCACGGGTCTCTTCGGTTCAATGAGTTCTGCATGCTCTGGTACAGCTTTCGCTGCAACTTCCTGCGTACTTGGCTCAGGCACGGTTGGCATAGGTGGGCGCTTCCTGAGGAGCGATGCCAGCGCCACAATTGTCGCTCCAGCAATGAGTATCCAGAGATTCGATGCACGGACACACACCCCCTCAGTGAGGACCATGAGTGCAATAGCCAAGGCTCCCATAATGAGCGCCGCGATCACAAACATGCGTCGCTTCGTGAAGAATATCATAACTGCAGTGAGTATAATCACAATCGCCGTGACAAGCATAGCAACCCAGTAGATGCTATTCGGTATTGCGCAGAATGGCGCGACAATTATTTCCGGGGTGATGATCTGGACGCTCGTGAAAGGCCTTGGCTGCTCTACTTCTGGAGCTGGTTTCGGTTTCTCAATAACCGGTAGTCTTGGAGCGGTTGCATTCGGCTGCTCTGGAGGTGTAATGATTATTGTTGGCGGCCTTGAAACACCTGTGCCGCCTCCGCCGCCTCCTGAAGATATTGGGACGCAAGCATTACATGTTCCTGAGCAAGATCCTGAAGTGCATCCAACACTAGAGTCACACAGCTCTCCTGGCTCAATGACGCCGTTGCCGCAAGTGATCGTTCGTGAAACGAAAATCGTGATATTATTGCTCTCTGTAACATTCAGGCCATCGGACGCCGTAAACACAATCGTGTCGTTGAACGCAGTCTCAACATCGTTGAATGTGTAGTTTGCTCCGAGCACTACGGTTCCGTTTTCAATCGTTACGGTGAGGTTTTTTCCACCCGTGTAATTATATGTGAGATTATCCGCTTCATAGTCGTAGAAGTAATCATCTAAGTCTATGAGCGTATAGTTTACGGCGTGGAAGAATGACGCATTCTGAATATCCTGCGTGATGTTCAAATCCGCGAAGAGCAATTCTCCGGATGTTTCGGAGGTTGCATTCATGCTTATCGTGCACGTTAAATTGTTGTTCGAGAGCGTGCAGCTTTCACATGCACAGCCAGATGCAATCAGTGAATTCAGGGCGGAAGCAAACGACGCGTTTGTGAATACTGTTGTCGTGTTGAGCACTCCAGTATAATTCAAGATGTTAATTCCGCCAATGCCGAGCGAGATGTTTGTGGGATACGAATTATTGTAAATCGCTCCCGTAATGTTCACACTTGCGTTTTCTGCAGTTACCCTCATCGAGATGCGAATCGCGGGCATGATGCTGCCATTCGTAATGGAATAAACACTGAAGCCCGGAGCAGAGAACGTGACATCTGAGCCGGATACGCTTAATAAGCTGCATGAAGCGCAGTCAGTTCCGTCTTTGAGGATTCTGAATGTGGAGAAGCTTAATCCCTTGATTGTTATATGTGAGGAAGCGTTGAATTCAGGCAGGAGAATGCCATCAATCTCCACATGATTAAACGAGAGATTGACATGGTTATCTAGGTCGAAGAAGTCACGGTGCGTGAAGTCCAGTGTTTGCGTGAAATCAACCGTGCCGTAGCTATTATTGAGAACAACGCTCAAGACAGGCCATGCAATCTCTCCGGAGACATTCCTAAAGTCGAAGAGGTTACGGCTGTCGTTGATCTTTGGCGGTGTATGTACAGGAGTGAGATCAAGCTTTACGCCCTGCTCGGACATGACCTGTGGCTGCGTTCCTGCAGCTGTTTCATACGTGAGCGACATTCCAGATTCGTTCAGCGTCGCCCTCTTGATCTCAGGGATAATGGAATATCCCAGCGTCGTGTTTTGCTCAGACTCGATTGAGGCTATGGCTATTGAAGAGAGCAGG
>Ga0209541_10018625_pt1 | contig 10034 bp, 5 predicted proteins | sample RifCSPlowO2_01_FD_184027 | JGI IMG/M metagenome (GOLD analysis project Ga0209541, IMG submission 184027) | Groundwater microbial communities from Rifle, Colorado - Rifle CSP2_plank lowO2_0.1 (SPAdes) (version 2) | ecosystem: Environmental > Aquatic > Deep subsurface > Groundwater | place: Rifle...
ATAGCCCGCCCACCGCTACAACCCTGAAAATCAGCCAGTAAACAAAATACGCCAGAAGAAAGATCGGGGCCAAAACCGCAAGCCCCACCCTAAACGTATCGGCCTGTTCTTTAAAAAAGCGCCTCACGCCCAGACCTCCTATGTAAGAGGGTTAAATGAGAGCTTATAAAATGCTAGCCCTCCTTTAATTTTATTGCAAGCGCGTCATGCAATAGAAAAACGCGCCATTGAAGCGATAAACCCTACTTGAGCCGGGCACATAAATAAATTAAGGGAGGGCTAGCACAAAGAAACGGGCTACGCACCTTCCGGCGCATTATGACCAGGAAGAGAGCCGTCCGCCACACCCGCCGGCTGCCGTTTCAATTTCAGCGACAACGTAATCACGTAAACGCTAAGAGCCCCCAAAACCGCCCCGCCCAGAATATCCGACGGCCAATGAACCCCCACAAAAATTCTGGCGATACCCATTAGTAAAGCCGAGGCCAAAAACCACAAACCTGCTTTTTTGTTGAAATAATAAACCGCAAACCCCAGAGCAAAGAAAAAGGCGGCGTGACCAGATGGGAAAGACGAGAAAGTTTCGTTTCCCAAAAGCGGCTGGAAGCGGAGCACCACAAAAGGACGTCCGCGGACATAAAAAAATCTTATAACTTCCGTGACAACTGCGCGCGACAGAATTGTGGAGAGTGCGATAAACAAAAAATAATAAAGTTTTTCCTTTTTGGACTTGATGGTGAAGCCCAGAACAATCGCCGCAACAACCAAAATATAGGCGAGATAATCCGCAAAAAATACGCCCAGCCAGTCAAGCAACCAGAAACGACCGGCTAAAGAATAAACTAAATTGAAGATGTTTAAGTCAATGCTCATAGCCACTAGCCACTGCCACTAGGGTAAATTTCCGACTATTGGCCATACCCTATTGGCTAATAACTACCTTATCTCTTCACAAATGGCAGTAGTCCCAAAAATCGCGCCCGTTTTACAGAAAGAGCAAGTGCCCGCTGATGTTTGGCGCAAGTTCCAGTATGGCGAGGGTCTATTATTTTCGCCTGGCTGGAAATAAAACGGCGCAAAAGCTCTGGTTCTTTATAATCAATAATTTTAAGGTTTTGCGAACAAAAGAAGCACTGGGTCATGTTGTTATATTTAAATATTCAAATTTAGAATGGCAGATCTTCGTCTTTTACCGGCATGCCTTCATCAATATCAATTGTCGGAAGTTCCGGGGCGGACTGCGTCTCGTTTTGAACTTGAGATTTATCGCCTACGTAAGCGCCGCGCGCGCCGGAAACGCCCATGGGTCTCGGGCCCAGTTGCAACCTTTCGGTTATAATCTCTGTCGTCTTCACGTTCTGCCCTTCTTTATTTTGCCATGTCCTGCTTTGCAAGCGCCCCTCCACCAAAACCAAACTGCCCTTAACCAAAAACTGGGTTGCGACCTCGGCCTGCCGCCCCCAGACAACCACATTGTGAAATTCGGCCTGCTCTTGGCGGGCGCCGGCTTTATCCGTCCATGTTCTGTTGGTGGCTATAGCGAAACTTGTAACTTGTTGGCCACTGGGCGTGGTTCTCAACTGCGGGTCCGCAGTAACTCTCCCTAAAATAAATGCTTTGTTTAAATTCATCCCGTTAGAAGCAGATCGCGATTCCCCCACTTTTGAGAAAGAGTGAGGGGCGACCCACATATATTATTAATTTTTGTAGTACGACTATCATTTGTTATTTTTTAATCCCGTGAAGCGATTGCGGCTTCTAATCTGAATCGTTGTCTTGATTTTTGAATTATTTGAGTATTTCCTCCAGCTTCTTCTCCAGTGCTTCATTGCTTAAAACCTCTACCGATGGCACGGACTGATCCTCCGGCTTTCTGGGAGCAAGCGTGCTGGACGATGGTCCGCGTCTGCGTTCTGTCCTCTCACGCGGCTCATCTTTCACAACGGGCGGAGTCACAATAATAAACCTCAAAAGCTCACGGCTGAATTTCAGTTCCTTGCGAACACCGAAGACCTTCTCCGGCTCTAACCCAAAAACCACACAGCTGAAAAAAGCGCTGGTTTCTTTTTCTATCGGATATGAGAGCTTAATTCTGGAAACGGCGCCCTTCACGAGCCCGACCGCTCCATTTCTTTCCAAAATACCACAAACCTCCACGAGAGCATCCTCCGATTTAAGTATGACGCTTATTTCGTATTTTTTCTTTTCCTCGCTCATTTTTTTTGGTTTTATCACAGTTCCTCAACATCCAAAACCGGCTCCGCCAAAACATCGTCGCGCGTAATCTCGAGACCCGTGCCTACCGGTATCAACCGTCCGATAATAACGTTTTCTTTCAATCCGCGCAAGCGGTCAATCTTGCCTTCGGAGGCGGCAGTCACAAGAACCCTCGCCGTTTCCTGGAAGGACGCCGAGGAAAGAAAACTCTCCGTAGACAAGGCTACCTTCGAAATGCCCATCAAAAGCTGCTTGGCGCGCGCCGGAGTTTTGCCGACTTTTCTTAAGAGTCTGTTAGTTTCCAAAAATTTGGATTTTTCCAGAACATCGCCGACTATAAATTCTGAATCCCCGGATTCCGTTACCCTTACCCTGGACAGAAGCTGGCGAATGATCGTTTCTATGTGCTTATCGTTAATAGACGTACCCTGAGTAACGTATATCCTCTGCACCTCATTTAATATATACCGCCAAACCGACTCCAAGCCCTTGTATTCAAAGAGCTCATTTAAATCTGTGTTCCCTTCCGTAAGCTGTTCGCCCTTTTGAACTTCGTCACCAACTTTGACAAAAACAGTTGCGAGGCGGCTTACGGAATATTCAACATCTTTTGTTTTCTTATTTGTTTTCTTGCCGTGCATCTTAACCGTAATAATCTTCAACAATCCCTTTTCTTCAATTTTTTGGACAACGCCGTCGCCACTGGCAAGCGCCGCCTTGCCTTTTGGCGGACGAAGCTCAAATAACTCCTCGATGCGTGGTAAACCGTGAGTAATGTCAACGCCGGCTATGCCGCCGGTATGGAAGGTCCTCATTGTAAGCTGGGTTCCCGGCTCGCCAATTGACTGCGCCGCAACAATTCCAACGGCTTGGCCAACCTTGACAGCGGTATTATTTCCCAGGTCAAAACCGTAGCACTTTGAACAAATGCCGTATAAAGTCTTGCAGCTCATTGGCGATCTCACCTTAATGCATTCCAACTTTGAAGTCTCGAGGGTGTCGGCCAGCATACGGTCTATCATTTCGCCGGCTTTTACAAGAACTTTATTTCCTACTTTAATATCCTCGAGTGCTGTCCTTGAAAATACACGGGCGCCGAACGAGTGGCCGAAAGAGGCGCCGTCGGCTCGGTTAATCTGAATGCCCTCTTTTGTGCCGCAATCCTCTTCTTTGGTAACCACATCCTGGGCAACATCAATCAGGCGGCGCGTGAGATACCCCGCCTGTGAAGTCTTAAGAGCCGTATCGGTTGAACCCTTTCTCGCTCCATGAGTTGAAATAAAATACTCGAGCACGCTCAAACCTTCCTTAAGGGACGATTTCACTGGCAGCTCAATTGTCTCTCCCTTGGGGTTCTGCATCAGTCCCCTCATACCCATCATCTGCGTAGGCTGCGCCCAACTGCCTCTTGAACCGGAATCTATAATCAAATAAATGGAATTTTGCGGCGACAGATTTTGAGGAACTTTTTTTGCGACTTCACCCTTGGTTTTATCCCACACACTTATTACTCGCGCCTTTCGTTCGCTCGCGGTAAGCAATCCTTCCTGATACTGCTTTTTAATCAACTCCACTTCGGTTTCGGCCTTGGCCACCATTTCTTTTTTCTCCTTGGGAGCAATCATATCGGCAACCGACCATGTAATTCCGGAACGCGTCGCGTGTTCAAAACCCATGTCTTTCATCTCGTCCACCAAAACCCTCGCTCTCTCAATATCATATTCGTAAATTATTTTCCCAACCAACTTAGACAAGCTTTTCTTGGTCTGCGGTTCGTTAACGAACGGATAATCTTCCGGCAGAATGGAGTTGAAAATTAATCTCCCGCAGGAAGTTGTGAGCAGTCCCTTGTGGTTTTTCGGGCTGAGAACCTTGATCGGGGAATTTATGGCGATAAAGCCGCAGTCATACGCAGCCAATACTTCGGTGTCGTTACAAAAGGCATGGCCGCTACCCCTGCCGTCGTCGTCGATCTTTGTAAGATAATGAAGGCCCAAAACTATATCCAGGCCGGGTACCGCGATCGGTTCGCCGGTTGCGGGCTTAAGTATGTTTTTGCTGGCAAGCATGAGATTTGTGGCTTCTCTTTGGGCGTACTCGGACAACGGCAAATGAACAGCCATCTGATCGCCGTCAAAGTCAGCGTTAAACGCCGTTGTTACAAGCGCCGGTATTTGAATTGCCAAATCTTCTATTAGTATCGGTTTGAATGCCTGAACACTCAATCTGTGAAGCGTGGGGGCGCGGTTAAGTAAAACTTTTTTATCGGCTATCACTTCCTCGAGGATAGCCCACACTTCAGGCGGCGCTTGTTCTATGAGGCGGTTGGCGTTTTTGATATTGTAAACCAAGCCGTCACGTATCAGCCGGCTTATGACAAGCGGCTTGAAGATTTCCAAAGCCATTTTTTTTGGCAACCCGCATTCGTCAATTTTTAATTTTGGGCCGATAACGATAACCGAACGGCCGGAATAATCTACGCGCTTACCCAAAAGATTCTGCCTGAACCGCCCCTGCTTTCCTTTCAAATAATCGGCCAGAGACCGGAGCGGCCGGCGCTGACTTGAGAGTTGCTGGGTTCCAAAACGAGCCGAATTATCTATCAAAGCATCAACCGATTCCTGCAACATTCTTTTTTCGTTGGTAACTATAACTTCGGGCGCTTTGAGCTCAAGAAGTTTTTTCAATCTGTTGTTCCGGTTAATAACCCTCCTGTATAAATCATTCAAATCCGAAGTAGCATACCGCCCCCCATCCAAAGAGACCATCGGCCGGAGATCCGGCGGCAACACGGGCAAAACGGTCCAAACCATCCATTCCGGACGGATATTATTCTTGATCATCATACGGAAAAGCTTAAGCCGGCGAAGAAGCTTTCTGGTTTGCACGCTTTCTTTCGTTACAACCAAAGCTTTCTCTATCTTTTTGCACTCTTCTTCAAGATTTAGTTTTTCCAAAATAGACCTAATGGCGCCGGCGCCAGATTCCGCCCTGAATACATCGGCAAATTTTTTGGCCAAGCGGTAATACTCGGTTTCAGAAATAATCTTACCAACCACGATGGATTCCAACTCTTCGCGAAGCTCCCCGGCGGCACTCTTAAGTTCAGACAGCTCCTTTTTTGTTCCGGTAGTTTTCTGCCGGCTCTTAAGTTCTCTGCTTATTTCAGCCAAAGATCTATCTTTATTTTCCTCGTTCACCTCGGTAACAATAAAAGCAGAGTAGTAGATAACTCGTTCAAGTTTTTGCGCGGGGACATCAAGTGCCAGCCCCAAGCGCGATGGGATGCTTCTTAGAAACCAAATGTGACACACGGGAGTGGCAAGCTTAATATGCCCCATTCTCTCTCTGCGAACGATGGAACGCGTAATTTCCACGCCGCATTTGTCGCAGACTACTCCCTTATAACGTACGCGCTTGTATTTGCCGCAATAGCATTCCCAATCCTTCATGGGACCGAAAATCCGCTCGGAAAATAACCCGTCTTTTTCCGGACGCTGCGTCCTATAATTTATGGTCTCCGGCTTTACTACTTCGCCGTGCGACCATTTTAGTATTTCTTCGGGAGAAGCAATTTTTAATTTAATAGCGTTAAAATCCATGGATATTTGTCCCTCACTTTTAAAGCATTAATAATAAACCTTGAAAGCGACATTTTGACATGCCAAAATCTTTGGCAAATCTTTTTGGCCGTTTTGCGCGCAACAGAGCGTCTTCTTTTGATTTACCGCCTTCAAAATATATTGTTTCCATAGGTCTTAGGTTTTTTATTAATTGTATGTGCCGATGCTTTAAGAGTGAGGGGCTAATTATTCGTCATCTTCATTAACGTCGCGTTTCGTCGACTGTTTTCCTGTCTCCACGTCTTCTATGAGATCTATGCTGAAACCCAAAGATTTTAGTTCGTTAACCAGCACGTTAAAAGAGGCGGGGATGTTCGGCGCCTTAATGCTCTCGTTGCGTATAATTGATTCAAAAGCAGATGAACGGCCCATAATGTCGTCTGACTTTATAGTTAACATTTCCTGCAGAGTGTAGGCGGCGCCGTAACCTTCAAGCGCCCACACTTCCATTTCTCCGAAGCGCTGTCCGCCGAATTGCGCTTTTCCGCCAAGCGGCTGTTGCGTTATGAGCGAATACGGACCTATGGCGCGCATATGGATTTTATCCTCAACAAGGTGGTTTAACTTCATCATATAAATCTGGCCAATCATAACCTTTTTGTCGAACGACTGTCCCGTCCTGCCGTCGTAAAGAGCGACCTTCCCGTCTTCCGGCAAGCCCGCCTTACTAAGCTCCTCTTTGATTTGCTCCTCGGAAGCACCCGTGAGAGACGGGGTAATCGCGCGGTATCCGAGTGACTTAGCTGCCCATCCCAAATGGGCCTCCAAGATTTGCCCGATATTCATACGGGAGGCCACGCCTAGCGGATTCAAAATTATGTCAACCGGCGTACCGTCTTCGAGGTAGGGCATATCTTCAACTGGCCTGACCTGTGAGATAACGCCTTTGTTACCATGCCGGCCGGCCAGCTTATCGCCGGCACGCACCTCACGCAACTGCGCCACTTCTATCTGTATACGCTTTATCACGCCGGCCTCAAGTTTATCGCCGCGTTCTCTTGAAAATATCTTGATGCCCACGACACGGCCGTATTTGCCGTGAGGCATGGTAAGGGACGTATCTCTCACGTCTCTGGCTTTTTCTCCGAAAATCGCCCTCAAGAGTCTTTCTTCAGAAGTGAGCTCAGTCTCTCCTTTGGGGGAAATTTTACCTACCAATATATCCATAGCCCTGACTTCGGCACCTACTCTTATAATTCCCTCTTCGTCCAAATTCTTTAGTTTTTCTTCGGAAACATTGGGGATGTCGGGGGTTATCACCTCCGGTCCGAGTTTGGTCTCGCGAATATCGCAATAAAAATCTTCGATATGAATGGAAGTAAAACGGTCGTCCTCGGCAACCCTTTCCGAAAGAATGATAGCGTCTTCATAGTTGGCGCCCTGCCAAGACATAAACGCCACCAAAAGATTTTGGCCAAGAGCCAAAGCGCCGCTATCAGTACCCGGACCGTCAACAAAAATATCGCCCTTTTTGACATGCTGTCCCTTTTTAACAAGTGGCCGCTGCGAGAGCGAAGTCCCCTGGTTGGAACGCTTAAATTTCAAAAGATTGTAAGTCTTATACCCAAGTTTTTTGTATTTAACTTTTATAGACTTGGCGTCCACATATTCAACGTACCCGTCATCTTCGGCTGCGAGAAGATAACCGGAGTCGCGCGCGCACTTTTCTTCAACGCCGGTACCGACATAAGGAGCCTCCGGCTTCACTGATACAACGGCTTGACGTTGCATGTTGGAACCCATAAGAGCGCGGTTCGCATCATCGTGTCTTAAAAACGGAATGAGTGAAGTCGCTACGCTTACAAATTGCTGAGGCGACACGTCAATCAGCTCAACCTCTTCCCTGCGGCAAGTTGACGGTTCGCCATGCACTCTCGCTTCAACGACTTCTTCGGTAAGTTTATCGCCAGTCAACTTCGTACCACCGTGGGCAATTTTATATTTCTCCTCATCCAAAGCATTCAGCCAAACTACGTCTTTGGTCAGCTTCCCGTTTTTCACCTTTATGTATGGGGTCTCCAGGAAAGAAAAATCGTTTAATCTGGCGTAACTGGCTAAGTGATTTACAAGACCAATGTTTGCGCCCTCGGGAGTCTGAATCGGACAGATTCTGCCGTAGTGCGACCTGTGGACATCGCGCACTTCAAAACCGGCCCGCTCGCGCGTAAGTCCGCCGGGACCCATGGCGGAAAGCCTTCTTTTGTGTTCAATTTCCGACAAAATATTCACCTGATCCATATATTGGGAAAGCTGTGAAGACGCAAAAAATTCCCGGACTATCGCTATTAAGGGTCTTGCGTTTATGAGGCCTCCCGGCATGAATTCACCCTGTTCAATCGTGGACATCCTATCTTGTATTATCCTCCGAAGCCGGGCAAATCCGACACGCATTTTATTCTGCAAGAGCTCTCCGGTCGGCCGTATGCGGCGATTACCCAAATGGTCAATGTCGTCAGGTTCCGCCTCCGACGTATTATTGAGTTTAATAACCTCCCTCACTATATTGACCAAATCCTCAAATCTCAAAATCCTCGAATCGCCCTTGGAATTTAAACGCTGGTTTATCTTATATCTGCCGACTGGCGAAAGGTCGTAACGGTCAAACCGCTGAAACATGCCATCAATAAGCTGCTTGGCGTTCTCCGGGGTCGCGAGATCGCCGGGACGCAGTCTTTTATATATTTCCGCGTAAGAGTCCGGAGTTGACTTAGCTGCGTCTTTCTTGAGCGTCGCCGCTACATGTTTGGTAGTTCCGGTATCAACGTCGGCAAAAAGCTTAGTAATCGATTCCGCATTATCCAAATTTTTACCGCTAACCGAAGCAAAAATTCGCAGAAGGTCGGCGACCGGAGCCCTTCTTTTTCTGTCAATTTTCACGCCCATAAAACCGTCCGATTCGGTTTCAAACTCGAGCCAAGCTCCCCTGTTGGGGATAACTTTGGCCCCAAAAAGCTTTTTCCCGCGGAAAACCGTAGCGGTGAAGTACACCCCGGAAGACCGTATGAGCTGCGAAACCACAACACGCTCAATGCCGTTAATAATGAAGGTGCCGCGGTCTGTCATCAACGGAAAATCACCGATATAGACATCCTGAGTTTTAACCTTGCCGGTTTTCAAATTTACAAGCCGCAACCCAACCCTAAGTGCCGCTTCGTAAGTAAGCTCCTTTTCAATAACCTGCGTCTCGCTGTACTTTGGTTCGTCAAACTTAAAATCCTCGAAGTAAAGTTCGTATTCTTTACCCGTATAATCCTTTATGGGCGATATCTCCTGAAACAACTCCTTAATGCCCTTCTCGAGAAACCATCTATAAGAGTTAAGCTGAACCTCGGCGAGATTCGGCTGTTCAATCAGTCCCTCGGCTATATCGGAGAAAACCTTGGTAGATAATTTATTTATACTCATCCCGTTAGAAGCAGATCGCGATCAACGGTGACCGGCGATTACTAAATTAATTTTTGTAACTCGACCATCATCATTTACTTTATAAACTCATTAAGCAATGGCGGCTTCTAATGGGACTTATAATATATCCGAGCTTGTTTTATATATTCACAAAACACAGTTGGCGCCCGCCCATAAGTGCCGGTTTAAACAAATCCCGTTAGAAATTTCAGAAGACATCCCCACGCACAACATAATACACCTCAAAAAAATCGTCGGTCATAAAAAAGCAATTATATAGATCTCTAAACGGGATAAACAAACAAAATAACCCCTCTACGGTTTCATTTATACGTATATGTAGTTGCTTAGATATTAAACACGACGTTTAATCTTTAGTCAACACCTGAACGCTCCACCACTAAAGTACCCCGATAATGTTTATAATATTGCGGACCCCGGGAGTTAGGGACCCAAATAAGTTGACTTGTGAGCGCTCTGCTGATCCAGCGTTTCGGCGAACACGGCCTTACCGGTTTTAGGGTCATGCAAATAATACCAATAAGAACTTTTCTCGGGATTTAGAGTGGCCTCTATGGCATCTAAGCCTGGATTTGTAATCGGCGTCGGAGGCAACCCCCTATAAACGTATGTATTGTAATAGGAATCCTTTTTATAGTCAAGTCCGGCTAGTGGATAACATTTACCGGGCTTCGTGTAGCACAATGAGGCGTCCGCCTGGAGCGGCCAGTGAGCGAGAAGACGCTTTTTAAAAATGCCGGCAATTATTTTCCTGTCTTTTGAGTCGGG
>Ga0209541_10018626_pt1 | contig 10034 bp, 8 predicted proteins | sample RifCSPlowO2_01_FD_184027 | JGI IMG/M metagenome (GOLD analysis project Ga0209541, IMG submission 184027) | Groundwater microbial communities from Rifle, Colorado - Rifle CSP2_plank lowO2_0.1 (SPAdes) (version 2) | ecosystem: Environmental > Aquatic > Deep subsurface > Groundwater | place: Rifle...
CTTATATCTTGCCAGCGCCCCATCCAGATCTTCGAACCATTGGAAGCAGGCGTTTGAGGTGACGAGGTCGAAGCTCCCGGCCAGGTCTATAGTCTCCGCGTCCTCGACCATGAATTCAACGTTTAAATCCTTTATTTTTTCAGCGGCCACCTCTACCATCTTACCGGATATATCTACGGCTTTAATCCTGGCTTTCGCGAACTCCTTCTTCAAAAGAAGGGTATAGTTGCCGGTGCCGGAGCCTAACTCCAGGATGTCAGCGATATCTCTTTTTTTAATCAGCCCTAAAAGCCCACGGGCCGCGCGCCGCTGGATATCCGCGTGTTCATCATACGTATGGGCGTATCTTGAAAAATTTTTTACTAGGGTCCTTTTATCCATAGCTCCTCGATGTCATCGGCTAATTTCTCCAGAACCTCTTCACCGTGATGATAAGTCACGGAAAACCTCAGGCGCGCCTCATTCGCCGGGACCGTCGGCGGCCTTACCGGCAAGACCCACCATCCCTTCTTCTGAAGCCCGGCGGCAAATTCCAGTGTCTTCGAATTATCGCCTATGATCACGGGGATTATCTGCGATTCCCCTCTTACCTCAAACCCTTTATCCCTCAACGCGTTCCTGAAATATTCCGCCCGCTTTAGAAGATCTCTTCTGCGGTAAGGCTCCTCCTTTATCAGGTCGATGCTCGCCAGGTTGGTGGCGATTATCGCCGGCGGAAGCGCCGTGGAATATATGAAACTCCTGCAGGTATTGACCAGATATTCGATTCTTATTTTTGAGGCCGCTAGGTAAGCCCCGAAACCTCCCATGGCCTTGCTGAACGTCCCCATGATAAAATCTATCTTATCCTCCAGGCCTTCCTCCTCCACTACTCCGGCTCCGCGCCGGCCGAATATCCCGGTAGCGTGGGCCTCATCGACAAAAATTTCGCAATCATATTTCTCTTTTAAGCGCGCGAGTTCTTTAAGCGGCGCCCTGTCCCCGTCCATGCTGAATATGCTCTCGGTGATTATCAGGGCATCCTTGAATTTGCCTCTCTCCTGTTTAAGCAGTGACTCAAGATTGCCGGCATCGTTATGCGAGAAACGGAAAAGTTTTGCCTGCGAAAGGACCACGCCGTCTATGATACTGGCATGAGAGAGGCGGTCGAGGAATACGCAATCGCCCTTCCCATAAAGGGAACTTATTATCCCCACGTTTGCCTGGTAACCCGAATTGAAAAATAAGGCGGCTTTTTTATTTTTAAATTTGGCTATCTTCTCCTCAAGCTTATGATGCAGGCCCGAATCCCCGCTCATAAGCCGCGACGCGCAGCCGGAAGTGCCCGATCTATCGACCGCCTTTTTAGCTTCCTCTATAAGTTTAGGATGCGCCGATAGGCCGAGATAATCATTGGAAGAGAGATCGATATATTCCCTTTTATTAAAACGGATCATGCCCTTTTTGTCCCTTTGCACGGGCCTGAGGGTCCTTAACAACCCCTGCCCGGCTCTTATCTTTAAGAATTCCTCTATCCCTGCCATAGTCTCTTTATCTCTTCGACTAAATTCCAGTCTTCATCCACGCCCCTGCCTTTGATGGTCAGGTATCCTCCGATAAGCATGCCGTTGGCTCCGGCCAAAAAAGCCAGCGCCTGGAAATCTTTCAGGACAGATTCCCTGCCCGCCGCTATCTTTATTATTTTATCCTTCAATATGATCCTGAAAATGGCTATTGTCCTTATCGCCTCGTCGCAGGATAGCGTCTGGATGTTCTCGAAGGGAGTCCCTCTTATGGGGACCAGTATATTTATGGGCACGGAATCGACATCCAGTTCTTTTAAGAAAAGGGCCATCTCTATCCTGTCCCGCATCGTCTCCCCCATCCCGATGATCCCGCCGCTGCATACCTGGAGCCCGGCCCTTTGGGCGGCCTTGATCGTATCCACGCGTCCATGGAACTTATGCGTGGTTACGACGCGGGGAAAATAATCGGGGGATGTCTCGATGTTATGGTGATAACGCGACAGGCCCGCCTTCTTTAATGATACAAACGCCGCTTCATCCAAAGTGCCTAACGAAGCGCACATCTTGATCCCAATTTTATTTGTGATCTCCGAGATAGCGTCGCAGATCCTGCTTAATTCTTCCCTGGTGAGTGAGTCTCCGCTCGTGACGATATCGAACCTTTCGGCGCCTATCTCCTTGGCACGCTTCGCCGCCTCCAGCATCTCCTTTTTTTCTTTGAGGGGATAAGCGGCGGTGCCGGTCTTATGGCGCGCGGCCTGCGCGCAAAACTTGCAATCCTGGTCACAGAGCCCGGATTTGGCGTTCATTATGTTGCACAATTCCAGATTTGCGCCGACGGACTCCCGCCTTGCTTTATCCGCCATTGAGATCAACTCCGGCAGAGGCAGTTTCAAAAGCGAATCTACTTCCTGTCTGTCCATAGTCCTAGCCTCGTTTCTATGTAAACTATTTTAAAATATTAGGTTTACAATTGCAAGGGGAATATTAGGCGGGACCTTGGTAGGGATACGGGATGCTGCATTTAGTGATACTGCGTGGCGTATTTGTCCACCAGATCCCTTATCATCCTCTGGTATTTTGTGTGATGGCGGCTGGCCTCGCGTTTAAAGAACTCTATACTCGATTTCTTTAAAGCTATCGTTATCTTCTGCGTCTGTTCAGCCTTAGCCAGTTCTGCCGGCGGGGGCAGAAAATCTTTTATTCCGGTCAATTTACCGATAGGCATATCCGGATCATTAATCCTCTTTTTCATAGTACCCTTTTCCCTTTCTCCAATAACCGGCGCCGATTATCCTAACCATCTCTTGCCGGTATGTAAACCTAACGGTCATTACTCTATTCGCAACTTTTCCTACGCAAAAGAATCTCTCTTCCTGCTTCGAGTGTTCGGAATCAACATATATTTTCCTCTTGGGATCCAGGAAGACCCGTGAGGCAATACTAAAATTGACTCCATGTTTCCTTATATTGGCCCTTTCCTTTGCCTCATCCCATATAAATTTGCCTATTATTTTATCCATGTTAAGTATACATTTAACTGGTTATTTTGTCAATATAATATTACATATTATTATACATATACTTAGGGGTCGCAAATTGCGACCTCAAGTTTCCTGTGTGACTATATTGGGCATAATAAATCCCTCCTTTATCTATATAGACGTTAAAAGGAGGGATTTTCTTTCACTAAAATTCGCCTGCACTATATTTGCGGTGAATTTTACCCGAAAGGCCCGATGTTTAAATCTCGAAGAGATTTAAACTGTATCTCGGGGTGACCCTGAGCGAGGAACGAGTCGAAGGGTCAAAATAATTCAGGAATTGAGTATACTGTCACTGGAATTATCTGACACGTCCCTTTTCCCACTTTTCTATTGCTCAATGGCTTCATTTATTACGGGCTTAAGGTAATCGACGTTCAGGAAGAAGACGACCCACATTACCATAAACATGGCTGTCACGAGGTCTACTATCGTATCGGATATTACGCCGAAAACCTTGATTTCCGTGATAAATATTCCCATTACAAAAGCTACAGTAAATGCCGTCAATATAGTCAAAATATTCAAAACGAGCCCTATCTCGAAGACCCTGCCCCACTGACCTTTAACGAGTCGCTTGCTGTAGTCCAGGGCCGTTTTCCCATTGACCCCTCTTAATGCCACGACAAAGATAACGAAGGAATAATAGACAGCCCATATTATACCAGGCACGATAAGGAGCAGAAGAAAACCGAATATTATCAATCCCGCGATTATCTGCACCGCTATACCTCTTCCCCACCGCGTGAGGCTGAACTTCAGGGCGTTAATATAACCTATTTGCTCGCCATTTACCGCGCCTTCGACTATCTTGGTAATAGCTATCGTCGCAATGACACCGATAAACAGCTCGAGCAATTGGAACACCTTAAGATACAACATGACCCCTTCAAAACCTTCCGTATCGAGCGGGATAAACGACGTTATGATATTTATCGGTATATAGACGACCAATATGACGAGCGCAATATCCTTGAACTTTTCCAGATATATCTTCCACCCCGAAGACAATATCCTGCCGAGCTCGTACTTTTCAATCCTTATATCTGTGAACATACGCCCTCCTAATTATTAGTGAATTAAGTATACCGTTACCGAACTTATTGCTAGAGATGTCATTTCCCATGACTAATCCGAATAATACGACCGTCGTCTTTCGCGATTTCTGCTTCCGCGACTCCTCCTAACCACCCTTCAGGCAAAAAGCCGGTGACATGCCATATCCCATCTTTCAGAGTCGCTTTATACGGCTTTTCCTTTTCAATTTCATCTTTCCCATAGATAGGAATCCAGACGGCTACCGCTATTTTGATCGCCGTCTCCTCGTCTGGAACATAACCTTCCTGCGGTTTGTAATTATGTTTTTTCTTCGCTTCCGATTTTGGTACAGTAAATGTAACTTCATCAAATTTTTGGTATTTGTTCAGTTTTACTTCGAGATCACCGTTAAGTAAAGTAGTGAATTTTGTGCCATCAAAACGAGGATGAGAAATTGGAATAATCGGTATTTCTTTTTTAGATTTATCTAAGCCTAATTTATCTAAATCTAATTTATTTTTTTCAGCGAATGTTCTTAGTTCATCTATATTTTGTGGCCAATGATTCTCACACGCATAAAATATATTGCTTGTTATTATAATGTCCATCGTTTGAGCAAGATAAACAGTAGCTACAGCTTCACCCAACTTGTTGCTGATAGTCGCACATCCTAGAATCTGGGTCGCAAGCATCGCAAGAATAATTATCTTAATAAGATTTTTCAAAATATACTCTCCAGGCAAAAACACGTAAGTTCCTGTTCCTTGCCCCAGTCCTTGCAGGCGGGCTTGTTCCGGCATGCGGGGCACAATCGGGCTATATCGTCCTTATTTATATCAAGTGTGCCATGCGTCTGGTGAAGGTCAAGAGGGGCAATTTGCCACGGGAAATGAGCCTGGTGGGGCATGGTGTTGGCTCGGTTAGGGAATTTAGTATGCTGTCTCACCGGACTTATTTTTATTTACCATACTTGGTGACAGTGAGAATAAAATCATTGCCGTTGACAGTTCCGATCTCGAATACTTTACCATATTCAATGATCGCTCTACCTTGAAGCCCGAACTCGCGAAGTTCGGTACTGTTGCCTACCTTGACAGGAACCCGGGCTCCGATACCATAATCTAAAACAAGCTTGCCGTCGTTATCCCTTGAGAGTGTGCCTTCGAAGATAGCGCTCGAATCCGGTGCTGAATACAAAAACCGGGGTCCGATCCCGGAAAGCTTGATGTCCAAGGGGTGTTCTTTGGTGATCTTGCCTTGCACGTGTATGGTAACATTCTCCTTTACGGGCGCGGAATCGCCTACTGGCGCATCTTTACCCCAACACGTAGCCGCCAACATCAAGCATATAAGTATCAAAATAAATCTCTTCGCCATGTCGGTTACCTCCTTCTATGGTCTTCGTTATTTATCCTTTCTCCATTATTTACTACGAAGTATCACGCGCCTTTCATCAAGTTTGTCGATTTCTATAAAATTATTTCTAAATGCCGGGTATTCCTCTTTCTTTATCAACTCCTTCTTAATGGATAAACTTCTCTTCGATCTTAACACATTATCTTTAAACCCATAAGTGCTTTCATAATAAATCAATTCATTATCGATCCTTTTACCTTCCGGCATAGACACGACTTCGAGGTCCTCTGGAACCTTGAGCTCTTCCTCGACAATGCTTGTATACGCATAAAAAAGAGACAGATCGTTTTTCCTACTCTCTAGAGATGCGTATTCTTGTATTGACTGTAAAGGAAGTATAGGCGCTACTTCATACTTCATATTTTCTGATTTTTTTAGAAGAGTCGGCGCTGAAAATTCAGCGTGTACCACAAAAGGTTTAGACGAATCGGATTTGTTATCTGTCCAGTTCTTAAGTAATGTTATTGCCTGTATATATTTACCCAATAGAGTGCTAAACGTGGTATCCCAATTATCACTGCAGGCAATCGACCTCATAAATCCAGCACATTGGCCGCGTAAATCTATCTCTAGATTGAATTTCATCATCCCATCTTTAGATAAAGCGGTATCGACCTTTGTATATTCTATATTATTTTCGGCTTTTGATACGGGTATTCGTACTATCTCATACCCTGGCCGCTTGAGGATTATGGCCGTCATCCCTTCATCCCAATAAGGCGTTGTGAGACAATCATATGCCGAGGCAGCCGTCACATCGACAAACAATCCTCTTTTCCTGCCGTCAAGTTCAGGAACGTATACTATAGCATGATTTGCTATAGGAATTGGGAGGGCCGCAATCATCTCATAATATGGCCTAGTACCCAAAATGGTTAAATGCGAATCCACTCCTATGCTTTTCAGCATCGCTATCATTAAAATAGCCATATCTTTGCAGTCGCCGTATCCATCTTTGAATATTTTGGTGGCCCTATTAGGTTTCCAGCCAAAAACTTCATGTTTAAGGGCTAAATAATGGATATTTCTACCGAGATAGCTGTAAATGGCTATCAATTTTTCTTCCTGCGTCTTTTTATCTTCAGTAAGCTGGTCTATCTGCGCCTTGATCGATGGATCTATCTCTAGTTGATCGTCTATGAGGTTATTCTCCCAATCTGCCAAGTAATCCCAAGAGGGAATATCCGATATCGCAATGGAACTAAAGAAATTCCTTATGGGGGGCATATAAGGCTCTATTTTAACGGGGTCCCTGTAAGTACCTTGCCAGACGTGTACTATTTTATCGTCAACCAGCTCTGTCTTATACTGGATACCCTCATCCTCTTTATTTATCTTAAGCTCTTTCCCTTTCGGTGCTATAACGACAACGTTCTCCCTGTAAATGGGGAATAGTCTATTAAAAAAGAACAAGCCGTAATAGTGACCTTTAAGCATGCCGCTGGATATGTCAGCTTTACATTTGAAATCAATGATCGACCCTACATTAAGGCCTGCGGGATAAAATTTTCTCTTATTAAAATCTATTTCGGAAATCTCTGTATCTGTCTTGCCGGGATTTCTGACAACTGCCTTTTCTATCTCTATAGTTTTTCCCCATGGCAGATCAACAGTGGTAAATTTATCGACTCCTTCCTTTGTCATTATCTTGATTATGAAATGCGTCAAAACTTCGCTAGAGCCATCATCGTGGAGATCTATGACGTTTTCATCCAGAAGATATGCCGCATCAGCGAGGGGATATCTCTTGGAAATATCATTGACCTCAAGCAAATCCTTAATAGATTCCTCGCTTTCGGCGTATTGATTCAATATAGTTTTTTCTTCTCCCTTGGCAAATTTCACCATATCTCTCAACCATGTGTAGCTCGGGTCTAATTTAAGCCCTTTCTCCCATTCGCGTAACGCTTCTTCTTTTTTACCCAAGAAATAATAATTCAATCCCTTTTTCACATAGAACCCACGGTTATCGGGTGATATCTCCAGACCTCTATCGCAGTATTCTATAGCCTTTTGATACTGCCGGGCTTTCCAAGCAATATACGCTAACTCATTGTAAAAAAAGGAATTAAAAGTGTAGAAGTCAACCCTCTTATTATAGATCTCCTCAATTTTTGACAACTCCCCTCTTGAGGCGCATAATTCGACAAAATCCTGATAATAATCCGGGCGGTACCAGGTATTCCACTGCATTAGCTTTTCGTAACATTCCATCTCTTCATTTACCTTAAAAATATCGGCGGCACAGCTTGCCATGCGGTATAACATCTGGGTCGACTCGGGATATTTCGCAAGCCCAGCCTTTGCTTTGTCATAAGCGTCTTTGCTCCACTTATTATCAGAGTATATTGACGAGGTCAAAAGATAAGTATCTATATAATCAGGGGATATCTTCTCGGCCTTTTTCATGTACTCGAGAGCCTGATCGTTCATCTTATTATCGTAGAAGTGTTGCGCCATCTTCATCAAGCCTTCCACGTGGTTGGGGTCTTCTACGATCGTCTCCTTATAGTTTGCCAGGGCTTTTTCGTTGTTGCCATAGCTTGACTCTGCATCTGCCAACCCGAACCTGAAAATAGCGCAATGTGGCTCCTTTTGCACGAGAGATTCAAATTCATCTAAAGATTCTTTCCTCAAATCAAGAAAATGCAACCATTTTGCCAACATGTAAGCGTCCACATAATCCGTGGGATTCTTATTCATTCTCTCTTTAAAAATATTTTTTATCGTCCTTATAGTGGGAACTTTACCTGAAGATGCAATCCGTCCAGTTTCGCTAGTATAAGGTTTTGGTTCACAGGAATAGCTTAGTAACTCTATAGGACGCCCATTGACATCCGTGATGCGGAGTCCAAACTTCCAGTCACCACCCCCCTGGCATACCTTAACTAATAGTTTATTCCAGCCTTTATGCAGGATTGCTCCGGTCTCGTTCTGGTCGGGGAGAAAAGCCTGATATTTCTCGTTCTGTATAATTAATTCATCATTAAGCCATACTTTAATGCTGTCATCGCTTCCCACCCTCATCGCAACATCCTTGTCGCTGTCTGAAAGGACATAAATAAGCGCGTAACCCGTAGCCCACTCATTTGGGTAGAATACGCTGTTAAAATTCACTGTTTGAGCAAGATCGAGTCCTATCAATTTGCGCCATCCCACTTTTATGCTTTTTCCGTCATATTGTTTTGTTAAATCTATTTCGGTCTCAGGCGAATAAACAGCGTTAAAACCGACTTTTTCTTTATTGTCGAACGGTCCTATCACAATCCAATCCTTTATATAGCCCAGCTTCTGGTAGGCCTCTTTTGCTTTGGCCGCATTTCCTAAAACGCCATAATAATACCCCAGACAATAAGACGCGTGGGCTTTAATAAGCTCGTCTTTAGAAGATCCTATGATATGTTCATATTTCTCTATTATTTTTCTAACGTCAGCCAGCGAAAATTCGAGATCCCGTACATAATAAATCAGCGTGGTATTTTCCTCGCGGTCAAAATCAAAACACTTTAGCCAATGCTGTAGAGCCTTCTCGTATTCGCCCTTCGACTTATAAAGCAATCCTAACAGAAGATTGGCCTCATAAAAGCCGGCATTTTTTTCAATCGCTTTTTCAAAGTTCGCCGCCCCTTCGTTTACATCATTTTTAAAAGCGTAATATGCCCAACCCAATGTCAAATAATCATCCGCTGTTTTATTTTCTTTCTGGGAGAGTTTTTGAATTGTCGAGGAGGACGTATCGGAGGCAACATTGAAGTCGTAAGAATATGTGACGTCGGATGTTAAAAAAATGAGGATGGAGATCAGAGCCGCGTTTAATATATTTTTAATCATAATTTTATAACCGTAACCTGTCTCTTTTTGACACGTCCCCTACTTATACGCTATTTATTTTTGATTTTGTTGCGGTTTAAATTTCTGCGCTTCCTTAAAATAGATATCGGCCTTCTCGCGGTCTCCATCTTTCGAGTAGATTTCGCCCAGATATTGGTAGGTCTCATGACATACTGATCCCAATTCAGTGGCTTTTTTAAGGCATCCTTTCGCCAAATCCAGTTTACCGGTTTCATAAAGCGCCAAGCCGATATTATCCCAAGTATCTACGTTATCCGTCTTAAGAATTAATGCCAAACGAGAGTTGAAGATTGACTTCTCATAGTCGCCTTTTTTGTAATACTCCCATCCGAGGTTAGTATAAGCCATCCAAAAATAAGGATCTATTTTGACCGCTTTATCGTGATCGGAGATGGCCTTATCATAATCGCCTTTTTCGGAATATACGATTCCGCGGTTGATATATGCGGCAACAAATTCGGGGGCAAGAGATATAGCTTTACTGTAATCGGATATAGAACTTTCGTAGTCACCTTTTTTAGAATATGCGCGGCCGCGATTGTAGTAGGCGGTAACAAAGTCGGGTTCTATTTCTATTGCCTTTGTAAAATCATCAATAGCCTGCTCATTATCGCCTTTGTTTAGATAAGCATTACCTCGGTTGTTGTAGTAGTACACATGATTAGGATTTATCCTTATT
>Ga0209541_10018627_pt1 | contig 10033 bp, 10 predicted proteins | sample RifCSPlowO2_01_FD_184027 | JGI IMG/M metagenome (GOLD analysis project Ga0209541, IMG submission 184027) | Groundwater microbial communities from Rifle, Colorado - Rifle CSP2_plank lowO2_0.1 (SPAdes) (version 2) | ecosystem: Environmental > Aquatic > Deep subsurface > Groundwater | place...
AATAAATTCCCCGCGCGATTTTTTAATCCCTATATTGCGGCCGCTTCCTGAATCCGTATTTGGGTTATCAAGAAGAATTATGTTTGGATTTTTCGCTTTTCTCGCATAACTCTGAATTATTTCTCTTGTTCTATCTCTTGAGCGGCCGTCTGAAAAAATAATTTCGTATTTATTTTTTTGATAGTTCTGCGTCAGTAAGGATTCAATACATTTTCCGATAGTGCGCTCTTCGTTTCTAGTTGCAATAACAATACTCACCTTTATTTTTGCCATACAATTAGTTACTTTTTGTAAAACTTCTTTATTTGTTCAGCCACATATTGAATATCCTTTTCTTTTAATCCAGGATAAACTGGCAGAGAGATTTGCATATCAGCAGCCTTTTCGGATTTTGGGAAATCCCCTCTTCCATAGCCCAAATGCTTGAAAGTTTCCTGTACGTGTAATGGAATCGGATAGTGTGTTCCAGCTTCAACTCCATTTTGTTCTAAAAACTTCAGTAGTTGATCTCTTCTCTGCGCCCGCGGCGAATATAAATGATAAATATGGTAAGCATATTCCATTTCCTCTGGCAAAATTAGCTCTTTAGTACCAGAAAGATATTTATCATACCAAGTTGCAATCTGCCTTCTCTCCTCGTTCCATTTTTTAACATGCTTTAACTGTGCGCGACCGATTGCTGCATGTAATTCCGAAAGCCTAAAGTTATATCCTGGAACATATGAGCGCTCGATATCTCCTTTTTTGCGGCCAGCATCCCTATACATGATTGACTTTTCATACAATTCGGGATTATCTGTTGTAATCATTCCTCCATCACCGCAGACAGTCATGTTTTTTGTAGGATAAAATGAAAAACAGTTTATATCTCCAAAAGTCCCACAAGAATCGCCCTTGTACTTTGCCCCAACTGCTTGAGCAGCGTCCTCAACTATAATTAAATCTTTTTCAGTTGCAACTTCCAAAATCGGATCCATATCCGCACTCTGCCCATACAAATGAACTGGCATTATTGCTTTTGTTTTTGGGGTCACTGCCTTTTTAACAGCCCCTGGATCGATATTCATGCTATCCTCATCAATATCAACTAAAACTGGTTTTCCGCCTGCAATTAAAATTGCATTTCCTGTTGCCATAAAAGTGAAAGGAGTTGTAATTACCTCATCCCCTCTTTTAACTCCGGCAGCCAAAAGCGCAGCAATTAGTGCAGAAGTTCCAGAATTAACAGCCACCGCATGTTTAGTTCCAACAAATTTTGCAAATTCCTCTTCAAAAGCAGAAACATTCGGGCCTTTAACATATCTCCCACTTTTAATAACTTCAAGTGCAGCGTTTATTTCCTCGTCGCAGAAATGGATTTTTGCTCTTTTAATTCTAACCTTTGCCATAGGGGTTTAGATTAAATCTTTCAATATTTATATATATGAGTTTTAAGACAAATCACTTATGGGTTCACGCGATTGCGAAAGAGAGGCACGCGAACTGGAAGCTGAGACTTTATATTTTTTCGCAAGTCATTATTGGTTTGCTGCCAAGAATTTTCAAAGGGCAATAGCATGTCTTGCTAAAGACCTTGCGAAGGCGCACAACTTAATTGGGAGGGAAACTAAAGAAAGCCAAAAAGCATTTATGAATTATATAAGAGAGGAAGCGCATGCAAAAAATCTTCATTTAGCGATTTTTGGATCTAATCCCCCAGCGGATGTTGATAAAATTGATTCCTTTATTAGAGCACTGAATGTTGATAGTAATCTGAGAAAAGGATTAAATTCCTACTTTATAGTGCACTATGCAAATATGGAAGATGCGCGAAGTCTTTTAAGAAAGTGACCTGTATTACTTGCCAATTCTTTTATACGGCTTTTCAGAAGTCTCAAACGGATATCTCAAATCCCCGACATCTTTAATAACTTCCGCCGGATTCCCAGCCACAACTTTATTCGCAGGAACATTTTTTGTAACAACACTTCCTGCGCCCACTAAAGAATTTGTCCCAATTACAACTCCTGGCAAAACTGTTGCGTTTGCGCCGATTCTTGCATATCTCTGCACAACTGGCCCTTTCAAATATTCCTTTGCGCGCGGTGCTTGCGGATGTGGCGCATTTGTAAAGCAAACTTTCGGCCCAATCCAGCAATTATCCTCTAAAACAGAAAACTCAGGAATAAAAGCTCCTGAGTGAACGCGAACATTATTCCCAATTTTAACATGATGTTCTATTATGCTCTGCGTCCCGATTGAAACATTGTTCCCAATTGTATTTTCCTCGCGCAGCATTGTTCCGTGGCCTGTTTGGAAATTCTTTCCAATTTTATTTCCTGCATAAATTACTGTATGCGAACGAATAACAGCTCCATCTCCAATAACAGTTTTGAGCTGCCCGTCTTTTTTTCCGCGCGGCGGCACGCCAATAACAACATAATCTCCAATCTCACAGTTTTTTCCAAGTTTTACATTCTTAAAAATTTTATGAGTCTTAACCATTCTTTTTCAACTCCGCTTCCACATCCAATTCCTGATCCAGTTGCGCACTCTTAAGACAAATCTCACAGATTTTTGTGAATAAATACTCTTTCTCTGCGCTCTGCGCGTGGTTTTTTTGTAAATTCTTATCAGAAATTGCAGCGCAGAAATATTTTAGTTCATCGAACAACGGCTCATTTTTCTCAACTTCAATAAATTTTTCATCCCTTTCAATCACTTCGTCCTGCTTTATTTCAATCGGATAACTTATCAGAGTTTGTTCAAGCAAATCTGCATATATTTTTGTCCGCTCTCCAATAATCCACAAATCCCTTGCTTTTTGCGGATGGAACCAGCTTACTTCCAAGTTTGCAATAAAATCCCCATAATCCAAATTAATGAAAGCAACATCCTCTCTTTCTTTTGAAAGAAAATTTTTCTTTTTGCAGTAAATTCTTTTTGGCTTTTTTTCTAAAAGATAATCAAGAATATCGATTAGATGAACTGCAAAATTTAATATCACTCCAGAATCTTTTCGCGGCGGCTTATTTGAATGAACATATCTTCCTGTTATATACTGAACTTGCCCGACATCTTTTACCATTTCTTTTAGGATCTGCACAGCATTGTTAAACCTAAACAAATATCCAACCATTAAAAGCAGATTTTTCTTTTTTGCCAGATTAATTAATTCTTTTGCCTCTTTTGAATTACTAGTAATAGGCTTCTCAACCAAAACATGTTTGCCCGCGTTCAAACAATCTTTCACAATTTTATAATGCAAATTAGTAGGTACAACAATAGAAACTGCATCAACTTCTTTTAAGAGCTGGTTATAATCTGTATAAAACTTAACTCCAAGTTTGTCTGATTCTGCTCTTGCCATAGGATTCACGTCAGCAATTCCAACAAATTTGCAAACACCTTGTTTTGCTAATTCAGAGTATGCCCTAGCATGATTAATTCCCCACTTTCCTAGTCCAATCAATCCAAGCTTGGCCATTCCACCTCGTAGCTTTACATTATACAGCTAAACATATTTAAAGCTATTTTCCACTATAGTATAAGCTTTCGGGAGAATGAAAAAAGTATTGGTTACAGGCGCAGCCGGCTTTATAGGCAGCCATCTATGCGAGGCTTTACTAGAGCGCGGAATTGAAACAATTGGAATTGACTGCTTTACTGATTACTATCCTCGTGCAATTAAAGAAAAAAATATTTCTGCTTTCAAATCAAATAAAAAATTTAAATTTATTGAAGCAAATCTCCTGAATTATGATTTAAAAAAACTTGTTTCAGATGTTGACACTGTTTTTCACTTAGCCGCGCAGCCTGGAGTTCGCTATTCGTGGGAAAACTTTCAGGTTTATTTAGAAAATAACATTCACGCAACGCAAAAATTGCTCGAGGCGTGCAAAGAAAAAAAACCGCAGTTTGTTTTTGCAAGCTCCAGTTCAGTTTATGGAAATGCCCCGCTTCCAATAACAGAAAATATTTCAACAACACCCATCTCTCCTTATGGATTAACAAAAGTCAGCTGTGAAAATCTTTGCAAACTTTATGCTCAAGAATTTAAGATACCAACAATTGTTCTGCGCTATTTCACAGTTTATGGCCCAAGGCAGCGCCCTGATATGGCAATTTATAAATTTTTTAACTCAATAATTGATGGAAAAGAAATTGAGGTCTATGGAGATGGAAATCAAACTCGTGACATGACTTATGTTTCAGATATTATTGACGCAACTCTGCTCGCAGGGGAATTTGAAACAGATTACTTAGTTTTTAATATTGGAAGCGGAGTCAGAACAAAATTAAAAGATATTATTCATATAATTGAAACTCTCACTGGAAGGGAAGCAAAACTTAATTATAAGCCAGCTGCTAAGGGCGATATGAAAGATACTTGGGCAGAAATTGGAAAAGCAAAGGCATATTTGAACTATGAGTCCAAAGTAAAATTGGAAGAGGGACTAAGCAATTATCTTAATTGGTATATGAAGAACAAATGAGCATGTTAAACGAAGCATTTTCTGAAATTAAAGAAAAGAAATGGCTCTATACCCTATTATTTGTTGCAATTTTAATTGGCTTAACTTTGCGTGCTTATCATACTGATTATCCAGTTGTTGGCTATCACAATTGGAAAGAAACTCATTATTTAACAGAAGCAAGAAATTTTGCGCGCGATGGATTTTTCAAATACGGATTTTTTGTTCCAGCATATAACTATCCACAGTTGAGCTCTGATCCAACCGGCGCGCATGCAGATACGTTTCCTTTTATTTCAGTTGTGCTTGCAATTTTTTTCAAAATTTTTGGCCCAAGCCTAACAGTTGCACGTGCAATTAATATCTCTTTTAATCTTTTAATTGTTCCAGCAATATTTTTGTTTGTGCGCAGATTGTTCAGGAGAAATGACATTGCGCTTGTTGCAGCTTTTACCACTTCTATAACCCCCTTATTGGTTTTCTTCTCGCATAACACACAGTTGCAAAATCCAGGACTGCTTTTTATGGTTTTAGCTGGGTACTTTTACATTCGCTGGTTTGAAAACGATCTTGATTTAGATTTAATTTTAACATCGGTATTTGTTGCTCTATCTGGCCTTACCGTTTTCACATTTCTTGTAATTTTATTCCCAATAGTGCTCACATTTCCATATGATAGAATAAAGCGTTTTACCCTTACACGATTGAAAACTTATGCAATTTCAGCTGCTATTCTTTCAACTGTTTTGTTGTGGGTTTTATACATGCAATTTGCAGTAATTCCGCGCACAGGAATCTCAACAATAAGCGAGAAGCTTTTGAATCTTGCGCCGCTCTATGCAGGACAGTTTTGGCAAATAATCCGCAGCTATGCAGCCGATAACTATACACTTTTTGGAGCTGTCCTTACATTTATTGGAATATTTTCTTTTCTATCATACTACTTTAAAGAAAGAGGAATGTTTGGAAAGAAAATTGCAGTTCCGGTCATCCTTGCCACACTAATAATTGTTCCACTTATTGCGTGGAAGGCACAGTTTAAAATTTTATATCTGATTATCTTTGCAGTTCTTGCAGTTTTAGCTCTGCCAATATTTAAACGCGAAATATCCCATAAAGCTAATTCCTTTGCATCTTTGAGCGTCAACGAGAAGATGGGAGAAAGCTCTGCTTTCGATCCATTTAAGTTTATGCTTGCCTATGGTATTGGTGCGGCAATATTTTTCATGCTATTGGCAGAAAAACTTTCAGGGCACTCCTACCACCAATATCCAATTGCACCATTTTTCATAGTTTCAATTAGTTTTGCAATTATTGCAATCGGAGAAAATATTGGTTCGGTTTTATCAGCTAAAGTCCAGCCCGCAGGGGATGAGGAAAAACTTGGAAGGGAAGATGTTTTTAAAATTTTAAAATATTTTGTCGCTTTTATCTTAGTTATCTTTTTAGTATACGGCCCGCCAGGTGGGGCAGGAAAAGTTTCTGAAACTCTATTGGGGACAAATTTAGCTCTAAGTGGCTCTCTTGAAGCAAAGAATAGACAGTTTGATACGCAACTTCCTGGGTCAGATATTGCAGGGGAGTACATTCAGAAAAACTCAAACCCCGCGGATAGAATTTTGTTCTCAGGCGGAGAAATAATGGGATTGCTCTGGCATTCTGACCGCAAAGGATTTTATGGAATTTCAAGTGTAGATGTTATTAAAAAAGCAGAGGAAAAAGGAGTTAAGTGGATACTCCTCTACCCTCCCCTAGGAAGGAACGAATTGAACAACGAAGGAATTCTCTCCTACCTAAAAGAAAATTATGGACTAAAGCAGGTAGCTTTTGTTAAATCTGGAGAAAATTTCAATATAATTTACTTTTTATTCAAAAAAGGAGGGACTTTTGATCCTGACAAACTTTCCGAGCTTGTTCAGGATTATGCTGTTGCAAGTAAAGATTATGAGCTCACAGGTGAAAGAAGAATATCTCTTGGATATATAACTTTAGATAATAAAACTGCCTCTTAGTTGACAGTTTTTTCTATTTTGTAAGTTTCTGTTGTTCTGGTTCTTATTAAAAGCTCTGCTACGAAACCATTTAGAATAAAAAGAACTCCAAGAATTAATAACAATAAAACTAAAGTTAGCAAAGGTCTATTCCCTATGCTCAATCGAAGCCAAAACTTTTCATAAGCAAGCCACAATCCTCCTAGAAACCCAAGCCCAAAAAGAAAGAGTCCTGCCCCCCCAAATATGTGGATTGGTCTGCTCCCATAAGTGACTAAAAATTTTAGTGTTAACAAATCCAGCAATCCTTTTGGCAATCTTGCCAATCCATATTTTGTTTTTCCCTTAAACCGAGAGCGATGATTCACAGGAACTTCTGCAACTTTAAATCCTCTTGAGGAAATCATTGCGGGAATATATCGATGCGTTTCTCCATAAATTTGCAAATCATTTACAGTTCTTCTCTTGTAAGCTCGCAGAGTGCACCCAGAATCATGTATGTTCAAATCCATTAAAAAATCCATAAGCCAGTTTGAAATTTTTGAGCTTAAAACTTTTCCAAAAGTGTCCTTCCTGTTAGCTCTCCAGCCGCAAACCACATCATATCCATCATTTAGTTTTCTCAAAAGTTTTGGGATATCTGCTGGGTCGTTTTGCAAATCAGCATCCATTGAAATTATTACATTTCCTTTTGATTTTTGAAATCCAGCCAAAAGAGCCGCAGTTTGCCCAAAGTTTCTTGTGAATTTTACAATTCTAACTTTTTTGTCTCTCCTTGCAATTCTTTCCAGTTTTTCAAAAGTTTGGTCAGTTGAGCCGTCATCCACAAAAATAATTTCGCAACTCTTGTTTATTTTTTTCAGAGTTGAAACTAACTCTGAGTGCAATTTTTCAACATTTTCTTGTTCATTGAAAGTTGGAATTACAATACTCAAATCCATTTTAGTAAGCTATTTAAATAAGGAACTATTAATTTAAGCTTTCTGTTATGGCATTATTGGAGAATATGGTGGGGGAGGGAGCAGAGTTTAAGCTCGTCCTAGAAGGCACTCCATCTAATATTAAGCGTATTTTAAATCAGACGATAAATGATTACATCACTCCTAAATCAGTGTTTCAATTTTCTCTAACGCGGGAAACAGATGTAAACGTTTTCAAATTTTTCCGCGCGTATAAACCACTTAATTTGAAACCGGAAGTTTTTGAATTTGCAACTCAGTCTGAGGAGCTTGCAAAAATTTATGGAATAATGCTTGGCTTTGCAATTACAAAACTCACTGCACACAACTTGGCAAGGGAAGAAATGGCTTATTATTTCAAGGTTTGCGAAAAAGCCCTTTTATTGCGCGCAAGCAAAGAAATAATTGAATTAATTGGAAATGCCACAATTGCTTTAAAAGAATTAACTGTGCAGAGCACAATCCCGGAGGATGAGATAGAAAAGCTTAAGAACTCTTTGAGAGAGGCAAATTCTCTAGAATCTATTGCACTTGTTTTCAGGGAGGTTGAAAAAGTTAATAGGATTGCAAATCCAAGATACGCTGTTGGGACAAAATGGCATTATTCTCCACAACTGGCATAAGGGGGATTTCTAACGAAACTCTTACTTCCGAATTTGTTCTTGATCTTGCGCGCACATATGGCAGCATGCTCAAGCAAGGAAGTAAAGTGTTAATCGGGAATGATCCCAGAACTAGTTCTGAAATGGTTAAGAGCGCTGTAATAGCAGGACTGCTTGAAACAGGCTTGAATGTTTTTGACACAGGAATTGTTCCAATCCCTGTATTGAATTTTGCAGTCAAGCAGAGTTATGATGCAGGAATTATGGTAACAAGTTCGCATAACCCTGCTGAGTACAATGGATTAAAGTTTATTTTGACAAATGGAATGGAGATTTCTGAAAATCAAGAAAAAAGATTTGAACAAATTTATAAAAGAAAAAATTTCCGCCGCGCAAATTGGAAAAAAATTGGAAAGTATACCGAGCACAATGTCATTCAAGATTATGAGACTGCTGTTCTTAATTTTATAAAATTAAAAGCTCTTAATTTGAAAATAGTTTTGGATATTGGAAACGGCGCACAGGGGACAGTTGTTCCAAATCTTTTCAAGCAGTTGAGCTGCGAAACTGTAATTCTACACAGAACTATGAACGGATTTTTTGAGCGCGGCCCTGAGCCAAGGCCAGACACTTTAACAAAATTAAGAGAGACTGTTCTAAGCGAACAAGCTGATATGGGAATTGCATTTGATACTGACGGAGATAGAGCCATTTTTGTAACGGGGAGGGAAGAAATTTTAATGGGTGATGTAACTGGTTCTCTATTGGCAAACGAAATTTTAAGTGAAAATAAGGGCGGATTGATTGTTACAACAGTCGCAACCTCAAGTTTGATTGATTATGTTGTTGAAAAAAACAATGGAAAAATAATTAAAACAAAAATCGGCGGAAAAATTGTGGGCGATGTTATAATTAAGAAAAAAGCTTTGTTCGGATTTGAGGAAAACGGCGGCTGCATGTTTCCGCAAATTTCTCCTTCAAGAGATGGGGCTTTAACAGCAGTAAAAATTGCAGAGTTAGTTGCCAGTTCTGGAAAATCTTTGTCGCAACTTGTGGCAAAATTTCCAAAATTCCATCAATTGAAAGCGCGCATTCACTGTGAGGAAAAGCTTAAAAGCAAAGTTATGACTTATATTAAAACTCTGGTAAAGAAAGAAGTAAAAAAAATTGATTCAACAGATGGAGTAAAAATCTTCTTTGAAGATGACTCATGGATTTTAATCCGCCCGAGCGGAACAGAGCCAATCTTTAGAGTTTTTTGCGAATCAAAAAGTCAAAAAAGAACAGAGGAACTTGAAAAATGGGGAGTAGAAAAAGTAAAAGAAGCGATAAAAAAGTTATAATAAAAAAGCCTTGGGGCTTTGAAGACCATGTTTTGATTAAAGATGGCTTTTGCGTAAAGCGATTGGTTTTTTGGAAAGGTCGAATGTCATCTTTTCACAAACATAAAAAAAAGGGCGAAGTATTTTTTATAAGGCGCGGAATGGTTAGAGTTAGATTCAAAATTGGGGCGCGCATTTACAAAAAAGGGCAATTTCTTTATTTGCCCAAAGGAACTCTTCATCAAATCATTAATGTAGGAAAAAGCACTCTTGAAATAATTGAGTTTTCATATCCGTATGTGAGCAAGGATGTTTTTCGTTTTGAGGACCCATGGGCAAAGCTAAGAAAACAAAAAAAGTTAGCTTAAAAAAAGCAATTTTTCTTGATAGAGATGGAACTATTAACGAGGATAATCTCAATTATATAAAAAGTTGGGGTGAATTTAAATTTCTGCCAAAATCAAAATCTGCAATAAGGCAATTAAACCGTGCCGGCTATTTAGTAATTGTAATTACAAATCAGGCAGGTGTTGGAAAAGGATTGTATGCTGAAAAAACTCTGAATGAAATAAATCAGAAAATGCAGGATGAGCTAAAATTAGCAGATGCTCATGCTGACGCTATTTATTATTGCCCGCACTCAAAGGAGGAAGCTTGTAATTGCAGAAAACCGAAAACCGGAATGATAGATAAGGCAGTTAAGTT
>Ga0209541_10018629_pt1 | contig 10032 bp, 10 predicted proteins | sample RifCSPlowO2_01_FD_184027 | JGI IMG/M metagenome (GOLD analysis project Ga0209541, IMG submission 184027) | Groundwater microbial communities from Rifle, Colorado - Rifle CSP2_plank lowO2_0.1 (SPAdes) (version 2) | ecosystem: Environmental > Aquatic > Deep subsurface > Groundwater | place...
CGTAGTCGAAGGGACATGACTCTCGCATACTGGGGATTCAATTCATGCACACCTTGCGTCGAAAACAAGGAATTAGCAATTAACAGAAAATATATGACAACAGCCCAAAAACAAAATTGTATGTTTGTCGGTATCGATGTCCACAAGGACACCCACACTGCGGTCGGTATATCACCTTACGGTGAGAAGTTGTTTGAAATCACGGTCGGTAATTACAAGAAAGATTTTGAAAACCTAAAAGAGAAAGTCGAGGGACACAAAGGTCTTCTCTCTCCATACATTGGACTGGAAGATGTGCGAGGATATGGAGAAAGACTTTCAGAATATTTGTATCAGAGATATCCGGTCTACCATGTGCCGAGCATTTTAGTTGACCGAGCTCGTCAAAACGCAACACATCCAGAGAAAAGTGATTCTCTGGATGCGCTAGGAGTCGCCAAAGTCATGATACAAAGTATTGACACGCTCCTGCCATATACAATATCGGAAGATGGACAAAAAGCCAAGCAATTAAAGGAAATATCAATAGACAGAGAAGATTTAGTACTTGAGCGTACACGATTGAAGAATCAAGTCCATACGCTCTTGTACAGGATATACAACACCGAGTATGAACAGAAATTCAAAGACCCGTTTTCACTTAAAGCATTAAGATTTTGGAGAAATGCAAAACCAAAATGCGATCCATTTCTTTTAAAAACCATGAAAAGAAAAGTCAGGAGACTGCTTGATATTCATGTTGAGGTATTGGAGCTTGAAAAAGATATGAGAATTCTTCTTGATGCTGGAGGCTACACAATTCAAACAGCTTCCGGTTGCGGTGTTGTTCTTGCTTCCACTATCGTGGGAGAAATCGGAGACATTAACCGCTTTCATTCACCGGGAGCTTTGTCTAAATATGCCGGCTGTTCACCGAGAGAAAGGTCGAGTGGAAAGAAAGTCAGGCATGTGAAATCACGAAGCGGCAACAGGCGACTCAACTGCGCTTTTCACCGGATGGCCCTCTCACAAATCTCGCGAAGCGGCAATGAAAAAGCGAAAGTGTATTTCAAAAGAAAGGTGTCCGAGGGAAAATCCAAGAGCCAAGCACTTATCTGTTTACGCCGACAAATTGTGAACATTGTCTGGATGATGCTGAAGCACAAAACTGTATATCGAAATGCTTGACTTTTCCTCATAGCGGATCTCCCTCCGCGCGGGCGAGTCCATCACCCCACCTCCTTTGCCCCAGATATATTGTTGCGGGGTGCAGTTCAGATTTCTTCGTCAGGATTGCTTTCAAAATAAGTTCGAATTTTGTACAATGAATACCGCCAGTTAAAATGCTAAAATATAGTAAATGAACGAAAATGAAAAATTAAAGAAAATGATTGAGTTGAAGTCTGATCTGATTTCTATTAGCGCTCATCAACTACGAACTTCCCTTTCAGCGATGAAGTGGACTTTTAAAATGTTAATTGATAAAGATGTGGGAGATATTAATCCCGAACAAGAAGGAATGCTGAAGAAAAGCTTAGAAAGTAGTGAGAGAATGGTTAAATTAGTTAATGAAATGATTAGTATTAACCATGCGGAGGATATCAGTTTTAAATATAATTTTGATGATATTCAGATTAGAGCTTTGATTGAAGATGTCCTTTTAGATTTTTCTGAAGAATCATATAAGAAAGGAGTAAAACTTGTGTTTGAAAAACCTAAAACTAAACTTTCTCTTGTTCACATAGATGATGAAAAAATACGAGTGGTTATTCAAAATTTAATAGAAAATTCTATTAAATATAGTGAAAAGGGTGATAAAGTCTTTATTTCAAACAACCAAAAAGACAATTTCATTGAGATATCTGTCAAAGATACCGGAATAGGCATCCCCCAAAATGACCAAGAAAAAATTTTTGGGAAATTTTTCCGGGCTAGTAACGCTAAAAAGAAAGAGCAGGTAGGTTCCGGACTGGGTCTTTATACTATAAAGGGAATAGTTGAAAAACATGGGGGGAAAATTTGGTTTAAAAGCAATAATAAGGGAACAACTTTTTATTTCACCGTTCCCTTGTCAAAATAGTTTACTTAAGTTATCATTAAGATATGGCTAAAAAAATTTTAATAATTGAGGACGATACTTTTTTACAAGGACTTGCTTCTAGAAAATTAGGGGTTGAGGGTTATGAAGTTGAAGTTGCTTCAGATAGCAAGCAGGCTTTTAATAATTTAAATAAACAAATTCCTGATCTAATTTTACTAGACCTCCTTTTACCTGATGTTGATGGTTTTGAAATTTTGAAAGAAATTCGTGAAAACGTAAAATGGAAATCTGTTCCCATTATTGTTTTTTCTAATTTATCAGAGGAAGGAGATATTACAAAAGCCAAAGCCTTGGGGGTAACAGAATTTATGGTAAAAGCTAATTTTACTTTGGACGAATTGGCTGAAAAGATTAAACTTCTTCTTAAAAAATAAAAATATTATAAAATAGAAGTATGCAATTATTATCTCCCCTTAGAGATATTTTTAGATTAAATGAGACTCAAAAAAGGGCTTTATCAAGAGCAAATCTAGAAACTATCGTGGATTTGCTTTTTTATTTTCCCTCTCGCTATAGCAACCCGTCAGAAATAAAGCAAATTAGAGATGTTAAAATTGGAGAAAATGTCACCTTGTCAGGCAAAATCTCAAAGCTCAGAACTAGAAAAGCTTGGAAAAGAAAAATTCCAATGGGAGAAGGTTATTTAGAAGACTTGTCAGGAAAAATAAAAATAATTTGGTTTAATCAAGCTTATTTGGCCAAAATGACTCAAGAAGGGCAAACGGTTCAATTAACAGGAAAAATAACTGGGGGGAAAAATGGTGTCTACTTAGCTAATCCAGAACTTGAGAAAAATGTTGAACAATCAATTTGGAATTCAAGCGCTAATAACCAATTAGGTTATCCTCTTTATCCTGAAAAAAGAGGGTTAACCTCTAGATGGATTTATCATTCTATTAAAAAAATTTTAGTTAATAATTTAGTAAAGGAAATTAAGGATTATCTGCCTAAAGAAATGTTAAAAAAATATAATCTTCCTTCCCTTAAGACAGCTTTAATTTGGATTCACTCCCCTCAAAACAAGAATGATGCTTTATCTGCCAGAAAAAGATTTGCTTTTGAAGAAGTATTCTTTATCCAGCTTAAAAGACAACATGATCGTTTGGAGTATAAAAAAAATAAGTCTTTTGCGATTGATTCAGTTGAAAAAGATATTAAAAATTTTATCTCTAGATTTGATTTTGAATTAACGAAATCTCAACAAAAAGCGATTGATTATATTTTAAATGATATAAAGAAAAGTCATCCGATGTCTCGATTATTAGAGGGAGATGTTGGTTCTGGAAAAACAGCCGTGGCGGCTTCTATTTCTTATGCTGTTATTAGAAATCACCCTCTGAAACAAGATTTTGGCAATCTTCAAGTTGCCTATATGGCTCCAACAGAAGTATTAGCTAATCAACTTTATGAATCATTTATCCAATATTTTAAACACTTAAATATCAATATTGGTTTAATTACTTCTTCTGGATGTAAAAAATTTCCCTCTAAAGTAAAACCTGGGGGATGGACTAATATTCCCAGAGCTCAATTATTAAAATGGGTCGCCAACGGAGAAATTCCTATCTTAATTGGAACTCATTCTTTAATCCAAAAAACAGTTAAATTTAAAAACTTGGCTTTGGTGATTATTGACGAACAACATCGCTTTGGAACTAATCAACGAAGTAAGTTAGTAAGGAAAGATGGATTTGCTCCCCATTTTTTATCTATGACGGCAACCCCAATCCCCCGAACTTTGGCCTTAACTATCTTTGGCGATCTAGATTTAACCTTGCTTGATGAAATGCCTTTAGGGAGAAAACCTGTTATCACCGAGATTGTTGTTCCAGAAAAAAGAAACAAAGCCTATGAAGAAATAAAATTAGAATTAAAAAAAGGACGGCAGGTTTATGTTATCTGTCCCCGAATCGAAGAGCCAGATCCAAATAAAGAAATGGCTTTAAATGTAAAATCTGTCACGGCAGAAGCTAAACGTTTAGAAAAGGAAGTTTTTCCTAAAGAAAGAATTGCCATTTTGCATAGTAAGATGACTAAAATTAAAAAAGAAGAGGTGATGAAAGATTTCTCTGCCGGTGAAATAAATATTTTAGTGGCCACTTCCGTAATTGAGGTAGGAATAAATGTACCTAATGCCACCGTCATTTTAATAGAAGGGGCGGAACGATTTGGCTTAGCTCAACTTCACCAATTAAGAGGACGAGTTTTAAGAAGCGAGCATCAGGCTTATTGCTACATTTTTTCCGATACTAAGGGTCAAAAAAGTCTTGACCGCTTAAAAGCTTTGAAAACAGCTAAAAATGGGTTTGAACTTTCAGAATTGGATTTAGAGTTACGAGGAGCCGGTGAATTATTGGGGACCAAACAATGGGGTATTTCCGATATTGGGATGGAAGCCATTAAAAATATCAAGATGGTGGAAGCGGCTCGCAATGAAGCTCAAGAGATGATAAAACAAGACCCTGAACTAGATAGTCATCCCGAATTAAAAAAGGTCCTTGTTTCCAAAAATCTCAATCTCCATTTTGAATAAAATAAAAAAATAAAAAAATACTCCACTTTAGTTAACCAAAGTGAAGTATTAAAAAAATATTTAACTCACATAAATAAAGCATTGTTTTTTTATGATGTATTGGATAACATCTGGTTGGTTAAACATCTTAAGAAATTGTTTCCTATTAAAGTTTAGTTTGATTCCATTTTCCTTAAAAACTTTTTTGTAGTTTATAAATACTTCTTCCAATTTTTCTAATTCTTCTTGATTCATATTATTTAGTTTTTAATATACAAAACTCTGTTCGAGACAGATACCCCACGCTTGTTCAGGAGCAAACGCAAAACCCCTTCTTAAACTTAAGAAGGGGTTGGCTTTATATATTAAAAATATTATTTACCCATCAAGACAATCCCTTCCTAAGTTTGATAGGATGATGATGGTTAATTCTGGAAATTACCAATTTATATCCGCCAGTGCCTTTTTTTAGCCACCGGGAAATACGAGCAATAGTAGTAGAACTTAATCCAGTTTTTTCAATAATAGCGTTATATTGAACATCGCTTGAAAGTAAATCCGCAGTCAGTAAACGCTTAGAAAACTCTTCTATTTCAGACTTAGTTAAAAGATCACGCAAGAAACGCTTAGCTTCGTCCTTGTTTTCTAAGGATAAAATTGCTTTCAAAAAATCTTGTTTTTCTTTGGTGTTCCAATTTATATTCAGATTAGACATTCCTCCACTTTACTAAAGTAAAGTACTTTAGTCAAGCCTCCCTCGTATCAAATTTGTGGATAAGTCACCTCGTTCCTTAAATTTATTAGTCAAATTCTGATACGGGGTAAAATTATCCCCAGGGCAAGTAGTTTAAAAATTAAAAAATATAAAAGTAATGTCCAATATAAAACAGCGAGATAGCAACAACACCCAAGACAACAAATATTAAAAGTAGCTTAAGTGATTTTCTAACTCGCTGACCATTATTGTTATTACAAACTGAAAAATATAATATCTTGGCGACAATTAGATACAGTAATACAGAAAGAATACTTTTTGATACCCAGTGGTGCCCAAAAAGATTTTTTAACCAATCTTTTAGTGAAGGAACTAATTCAGAGATAATAGTAATAATCACCACAAATAAAACTGAAACGAGGGCTGCATAAGCTGAGGCAATAATTAATTTTAATTTATTCATATTCATATATTATTAACCTATTGCTCCCCAACGAGCGGCAGCTGAAATGATAAATCCCATAACGCCAATCAAAAGTCCAAGAACAGCCACGGTTCCAGAAAGCCAACAAACAAGACGATGAAGCTTAAATTGTTCAATTTCTTCCATTTTTAGTAAGGTAATAAAAAAAACTGTCATGGCCAGAGGGATAATAAATAAAAAAATATGCTCCTTTATTTCCATAACAACATTATGCGCCCACGGAGCCATTCCCGTTTTAATTATCGGCTTTACAAGCGCCCCATAGAAAACAACATAATAATAGCCGCCGGCAATCCAACTAAAAATAAAAGAAATGACTCCTACGAGAGCCGTCTTGGTCCCGTTTTTTTGAGAAGAGTTATTACTTCTAAATTTCCAAAGTAACCACAAAAAAGCATCTATCCCAATAATAGCAAAACCCAAATGAAGACCTATCAGAACTGGTTTGTTTTGTAAAATAGTAATAATATCCATAAAGTAATTATACTAGAATCTGAGTAATGGGGTTTTCCACAGATTTTCTTGTTGACTAAAAAAAATAATTTGTTATCCTTTATCTTAGTGATAAAAAATATTATTAAAAAAGAAGACAATCACTCCTCCGGCCAAGTTGGCCAAAAATTTATCAATTAATTCCCCATTAGGGGAATTTTTTTTGCCCAAATGAATGTTTATCTAGTCAATAAACAGGGTTAACAAAAAAGTTATGAGAAACAAATTAACTACTGCCATGCTGGAAGCCAAAGTTTTCAAATCAGGTCGCCATTATTTAGAAAAAGAAGGATTTATAGAACTTTTCACTCCCCGAATTGTTCGAGCTTCAGGAGCTTGTGAAAATGTGAATACTCTTTTTGAAGTTACTTCCGAAAAAGATTTTAATTGGTTTGGAGAACCGAAAAAAGGAAAACACCAGGCTTATTTAGCTCAAACGGGGCAACTGTATTTAGAAGCTTTTGTCCCTTATTTAAAAAAAACTTATTGTGTTGGACCAAGTTTTAGAGCTGAGGCTGGTAATGATGATCGACATCTAACAGAATTCCAAATGATGGAAATAGAATTTGCTGGAACTTTTCAAGACTTACTTCGGTACATTGAGGGATTTGTTTATAATATTACTCAAGATATTTTAAAACTAAGTGAAGAGGAACAAGCGACGATGGGTTTAAGAGAAAGTGACCTTTTAAGATTAAAAAAAGTCCAACCAGTTTTCCCAAAAATTACTTATACTGAGGCAATTGAAAAATTGGGACTTAATTGGGGAGATGATATTGGAAATTCCGATGAACAGAAATTAGTAGAGGAATATGGGGGACAACCTTTACTTATTACTCACTATCCTGACCCTCTTTGGAATCACGGAAAAAAAATAGAGGTAGAAAAATTTTTTAATATGATCCCCGATCCTGAAAATCCTGGGTTGGTTCTCTCGGCTGATTTAGTTTTACCTATTGCCGGTGAAGCTGTTGGTTCAGCCGCTAGGGTTGATGATCACGAAACATTAGTTTATCGTCTTGAAAATTCTCGGATGTTTAAAAGACTTCAAGCTATGGGTGGAAGTATGGATGATTTTGCTTGGTATGTTGATAAAGTAAAGGAAAAATGTGTCCCCCACGCTGGTTGTGGTTTTGGAATGTCTAGAATCTTAAAGTGGATTAATGGAGCGGATAGCATCAAAAAAGCTGTCACTTTTCCTTCAAACCAACATTGTATTATTTAGATTATGCGCGTGCTAGGACTCGAACCTAGGACCACCGAGATATAAGCTCGACGCTCTACCAACTGAGCTACACGCGCAATTTATTTATTTTTTTCGTTGCTTCTTTCTTAGGTTTTATATTATTAAGAATAAGAAGTTTGTCAAATTCAGCTTGTTCTAAAGTCTCAACTTTTATTAATTCTTTGGCAATAGCATCAAGAGCTTTTTTGTGTTTAATAATCACTTCATTAGCTGTTTTAAACGCTTCGTCAATAAGTTTTTTTACTTCTTCGTCAACTAAAGCAGAAACTTTTTCAGAATATTCTTTGTTTTCTATTCCTTGTCCAAAAATAATCCTTCCCCCAAATCCTTCTATGGCCACTGGACCTAATTTATCTGACATTCCATATTTAGTTACCATATCTCGAGCTAAAGCAGTCGCTATTTGTAAATCATTAGAAGGACCAGTAGTAACATCATTAAAAATTATTTTTTCAGCGACATAACCACCAAGATAAACAGCCAGATCAGCAATAAATTCTTTTTTAGATTGTAATTTTCTTTCTTCTATTGGTAGTTTTAAAGTATAACCGCCAGCATGACCTCGGGAAACAATAGAAATTTTATGAACCGGATCAGCATTAGGAAGAACCGAGGCTAACAAAGCATGCCCCGCTTCATGATAAGCGGTAATTTCTTTTTCTTTTTTAGATAATAAATGACTTTTTCTTTCAGGTCCTAACATAACTTTTTCAATTGACCGAATTAAATCAAACTGAGAAACTTTTTTTCTTTCTTCTCTCGCAGCTAAAATTGCCCCTTCGTTCATTAAAGAGAAAAGATCTGCCCCAGAAAAACCAGGGGTTCTTTCGGCAATTACTTTTAAATTAACATCTTCGGCTAATGGTTTCTTAAGAGAATGGATTTCAAGAATCTTTTCTCTATCTCCCCTGTCCGGTAAATCAAGAATAACTCGACGATCAAAGCGACCAGTTCGTAAAAGAGCTGGGTCTAAAACATCTGGGCGGTTAGTGGCGGCCATAACAATTACTTTTTCATTAGGTTCAAAGCCATCTAGTTCAACTAAAATTTGATTAAGGGTTTGTTCTCTTTCATCATTTCCTCCTCCCACTCCAATTCCCCGAACTCTTCCCACCGCGTCAATTTCATCAACAAAAATAATAGAGGGAGAAGCTTTTTTAGCCATTTTAAATAAATCACGAACCCGAGAAGCTCCTACTCCAACAAACATTTCTACAAATTCTGACCCAGAAAGGTGAAAGAAAGGAACTTTTGCTTCTCCGGCTGTCGCTCGAGCTAATAAAGTCTTCCCTGTTCCGGGAGCTCCAGTCAAAATTATTCCTTTTGGGATACGAGCTCCAATATCTAAGAATTTTTTTGGATTACGAAGAAAATCTACAATTTCCTTTAATTCTTCTTTGGCTTCTTTTACCCCAGCCACATCTTTAAAAGTTACTCTGTTGTTTGTATCAGAGGGATCAGTCATTCTCGCTTTTGATTGACCAAAAGTAAAAGCTTGCATTCCCCCAGAACCCTTTACTTGCTTAGAAATAAACCAAAAGAAAATAAGGATAAATAAAATTGGAATTAAGATAGGAGAAATTCTAAGAAGCCAAAAACCAAACCCGGATTCACTTTTAATATCAATTTCCGTAGCATTTAACATTTCAACCGGAACTCCATAATTAGAAAGTGTCTCTGAAAGAGAAGATTCTGTTTCTTTTTTTGACTTTTTTTCAGTCTCATTTAAAAATTCAATATTAAGTTTTTCTCCCGCGACTTCAATTTTTTTAATTTCTCCAGAAGCAACACTTTGAGCCAACTCGGAAATGGATATTTCTTCAATCTTATTTTTTTCGTCAGCCGTTAAAGAAAAAATAGCAATTATTACCAAGAAAATAAGAATGGTAGTTAAAATAGAACCTCCAAACTGAGACCAACTTGACTGTTTTTTTTCTTTTTTATTTAATTTTGGCATAAAAATTTTAACCATTAATAGTGTTATTATATATATTTCTATCTTTTTGTCTATTTATTTATTGTTTTAATGAGTATGTTAGAATTAAGAAATGGGAAGACTAATAGAAAACAAGAAGGCGAAATTTAATTATGAAATCTTGGAAGAATATGAGAGTGGCATTGAGCTTTTGGGGTTAGAAGTTAAATCTATTAAAAGAAAACAAGGATCATTGGATGGGGCTCATGTAATTATCAGAGGAGCCGAGGCTTACTTGGTAGGCGCTCATATTCCCCCCTATCAACCAAATAATACCTCCAAAGATTATGATTCTTACCGAAATCGCAAACTTTTAATGACTAAAAAAGAAATCCATGAGATTATGGGGAAAGAAAAAATGAAAGGGTTTACTGTTGTTCCTATTTCCATGTACCTTAAAGCAAGAAATATCAAAGTTCAAGTTGCTATCGTGCGTGGGAAAAAAGAACGCGACAAAAGAGAAACAATTAAAAGACGAGAAAGTGACCGCCAGATAGACCGTCTTCTAAAAATTCAATAAAAAATATT
>Ga0209541_10018630_pt1 | contig 10032 bp, 9 predicted proteins | sample RifCSPlowO2_01_FD_184027 | JGI IMG/M metagenome (GOLD analysis project Ga0209541, IMG submission 184027) | Groundwater microbial communities from Rifle, Colorado - Rifle CSP2_plank lowO2_0.1 (SPAdes) (version 2) | ecosystem: Environmental > Aquatic > Deep subsurface > Groundwater | place: Rifle...
TTGAGATACGAGAAAGGACTATCTATAAAAGGCATTGCCAAGATTATCCATAAAACTCCCAACGCGGTGAAATTGGCTTTATCACGCTATCGCAGGAAAATAATAAGCGAACCGTCCGTGACCGTTGTCAAAGACGATTTTGAATGCAAACATCACGCGCCACGCAGGCAATTGCGTTTTTGGAAGTTCTCATGACACCTTTTTGTTTCGGGATAAACGGTACCTGCCTGCCATTGACATGTAAAATTAAATATGATATTTAACAAATGAGATACTTTATTTGCTCTTTAACCCTAAACAATAATAGAAAGGAGAAAAGATCATGGAAAAGTTAGTGGTAATAGGCAGCGGAGTAGTAGGTCAGGCTACTGGCAAGGGATTTATCGCGATGGGGCACGAAGTCGTGTTTTGCGATATCAACCCAGAAACTTTGGCTAAATTAGGAAGCCAAGGGCATAAAGTTTGTCCTCCGGAATTGCTTGAGCAGGAACAAGGCATTAAGGCATTTTTCTTGCCTATTTCAACACCTACGGTTGATGGCAAGATCCAGCTCGGGTTTTTAAAAGGGGCAGTTGCTAATTTGGGGATGGGTGCTTTGAAGAAAAACAACGATTACTGCATCGTTGTTGTAAGAAGCACTGTGCCTCCGAACACAACTGAAGGGTCGTTGATTCCACTTCTTGAAAAATATTCCGGCAAAAAAGCAGGCAAAGATTTCGGTGTCTGCATGAATCCGGAGTTCCTGAGGGAGGGCAGGGCCCTTGAAGATTTCATCAACCCGGACAGAATAGTTATAGGCGAATATGACAAAAGGTCCGGTGACAGGCTTGCCGAACTTTATTCTGGATTCAATGCGCCCATAATAAGAACCAACATAAAGACGGCTGAAATGATAAAATACGCGTCCAATGCGTTCCTTGCCACTAAAATTAGTTTCGTGAATGAAATAGGCAATTTATGCAAAAAACTCGGCATAGATGTTTACGATGTGACTAATGCGATGGGGCTTGACAAAAGAATAGCACCCCATTTTCTACAGGCGGGTGTCGGCTTTGGCGGCAGCTGCTTCCGCAAGGACGTCGAAGCACTTACACATAAGTCGAAAAGTGTCAACAACGAGGCGAGGGTGCTGAGCGCCGTTCTTGATGTGAATGCATTGCAGCCGATGAAGATAATAGATATGCTGGGTCAAAAGCTCGGTGACTTTAATAAGAAAAGAGTGGCAATCCTCGGGCTTGCATTCAAGGACAATACAGATGACGTACGGGATTCACCGTCTATTTCCATAATACGCAATCTAGTGGATCAGGGGGCGGATATTGTATGCTACGACCCAAAGGCCGAAAATAATATGAAGAAACTGTTTCCCCAGATTGCCTACGCGGAATCGGCAGTAGATGCCATTAAAAATGCCGACGCATGTTTAGTGCTTACGGCTTGGAAGGAATTCGGAAAACTTAAGGATCAAGATTTCGATTCGATGCGGCAACGGATAATAATAGAGGGCAGGCGCGTTCTCGACAGGACTAAAGTCAGGGATTTCGAGGGTGTGTGCTGGTAATAAACTTCTTTAGGAAAGAAGTTTAATCAAGAAAAGATGTGGTTTTTATGAAGGCGATAATACTTGCTGCTGGGAAGGGAACAAGGCTGCGGCCGCTTACGTACGGGATACCAAAACCACTTATTCCGGTGAACAGCCGGCCAATGATTGACTGGGTAATAAACAGCATAGCATCGCCGGAAATTGAAGAGGTCATCGTAGCAGTTTCCGGAACTTCAGGCGGCGATATGGAAGAGAGGACGCTATCACATATACACGGCATTTGCATGGACTCGTACCTGAAAAATATGAACTATAAAATGCCTGTGAGAACTATACCAACACCGCAGAGGGAGACTGGTGGAGATCTGAGGTACATTCTCGAAGAGCTGAATATTAAAAAAGGAAAAATAATAGTGGTTTACGGCGACAATCTTACGTGTTTTGATGTCAAAAAAATGATAGAGTATCATGATAAGTGCAGAAAAATTTTGGGCACCTCCGCAACAGTTTTGCTGTTTGAGGCGCCGGAAAACGAACTACATCGGTTCGGCATAGCTAAAATAAAAAAATCCAACGATCTCAATTTGGTAGAGAAATTCGTTGAAAAACCTTCTATTGGCAATGCACCTTCCAATCTTGCAAATGGCGGGTACTACATATTAGAAGTTGGCGATGTTTTTGACCTTTTACCACAACGGAGCGTAAAGGTTGAAAATTCACTATTTCCAGAGCTGGCACGAAACAATAAATTAGCCGGATACGTAACAAAGCTTCCGTACTGGATAGATATAAGCACCATCGAGGCATACGAAAAGGCAAACAGAATGGCCCACGACGGTCTCATCATTCCACCCGAGCCAAATGGTGATAAAAAATGAAAACTTGTGTTGTCGCAGGCGGCGCCGGTTTCATAGGATCATGGCTGTGCAGCGACCTGCTGTCAAAGGGCTTCAGGGTCGTGTGCGTGGATAATCTAATAACTGGAAATGAACAAAACCTTCTTGCCGCTGAGAATTTTACTTTCGTGAGGCAGGACGTTTCAGATAAGTTTGATATAAGCGGGGATGTTGATTTTGTATTTCATATGGCGTCCCCAGCGAGTCCTATACATTATCAGAAACATCCGATAGAGACACTGAAAGCTAATTCCCTGGGGACAATGAATCTTCTTGATATGTGCAAAAGAAAAAATGCCAGGTTTTTATATGCGTCGTCTTCGGAGGTTTACGGGGAACCCAGGGAACATCCGCAGAGAGAAACTTACTGGGGAAACGTAAATTCGTTCGGACCAAGAAGCTGCTACGACGAAGGAAAAAGATTTTCAGAAGCTCTTATAAGATCTTATGACGGTGTCGATTTTCGCATAGCCAGGATATTCAACACATACGGTCCAAGAATGAACAGAGACGACGGGCGCGTGGTCCCAAATTTTATACACCAGGCATTAACAGGAAAGCCAATTACCATATACGGTGACGGCGGACAGACAAGATCTTTTTGCTATGTTAGTGATAACATAGAGGGTCTTGAGACGCTTATGTTTTCTAACGGGGCAAAAAACGAGCTAATGAACATAGGAAATCCGGCAGAAATAACCATACTCGAACTCGCAGAAACGATAAAAAAGCTAACAGGTTCAGAATCAAAAATAGTTTTTAGAGGCCTGCCAACAGATGATCCTACCAGAAGAAGACCGGACATAGAGAAGGCAGAGAAAATTCTCGGGTGGAAACCCAAGATAGGCATTGAGGACGGTTTACGCAGGACAATAGAGTACTTCTCCACGACGTAATCACTTGCGACAGGATATTATAACACTTTTATAACTTCCCATGCAACTATGCATACAATTTGGGTGTTATAATGGAATCAGGTAATGTTGTTCTAATTCAGCCCCGTACCGGGAGCTGGGACTATCTCGGTGCGAGAATACCGGAAGGACTTCTCGGGATTGCTTCTATCCCCGTAAAGGAGGGGTATAATGTAACAGTCATCGACCAAAGAGTGGAAAATGACTGGGAAGAAAAATTGAAGACGGCGCTTAAATCTAATCCGATTGTTGTCGGCACAACCGCCATGACCGGACCCCAGATAAAATACTCTCTTGAGATCTCAAAAATTGTGAAAGAGTTCAACAAAGACATTCCTGTTATGTGGGGGGGCATGCATCCTACAATGCAGCCACACCAGACGCTTGGGGTCAAGGAAGTTGACATAATAACAACAGGTGAGGGCGAGCTCACTTTTGCCGAACTTGTTCATACACTTGAAAGAAACGGCGATCTCGGAAATATTAAGGGCATATGGTTCAAAAAAGACGGAAAGGTCATGATCAATGAGCCAAGACCGAATATCAAGAATCTCGATGAATTGCCAGATCTTCCTTACCACCTTGTGAATTTGAAAAATTATTACGCCGTCGATTTCAGGGGGAAGCCTTCAATAATACTTACAACAAGCCGCGGCTGTCCGTACAGATGCACTTTTTGCATAGACCCCGCGGTTCACAAAAATACATGGAGGGCTTACTCTTCAGACAGGGTCATTGAAAAGATGAGACATATAATCGATACGTACGGGATAAAGGACTTTTTCTTCCAGGACGACAATTTTGGTACGGATCCGAACAGAGTAAAGGAGATACTGAGGGGAATAATAAGGGAATTCGATGACGTGGCCTGGGGAACACTCGGGGTAAGAGCGGATGCGATATGCCGCATGGACGAGGAATACCAGGAACTTCTGGTAAAAAGCGGATGCAAGAACATCGATGTCGGAGTAGAATCAGGTTCCCCGCGAATGATAGAACTGATGAAAAAAGACGAAAACGTAGAGCATTTTATACAGGCCAACCGCATAATGGCAAAGCTCGGAATAGTGACAAAATATACTTTCATACTCGGGTTCCCCACAGAGACTGAAGATGACATAAAGCTGAGCAAGAAACTGGCGTTGACGTTAATGCGCGAGAACGAAAATGCGTATTGCCTGTTTTTTACGTTCTGTCCTTACCTTGGCACGGAAGCCTGGGAACTTTCAGTCAAGAACGGTTTCAAGCCCCCTGCAACACTGGACGAATGGGCAAATTTCGATTTTGACGGGTGGACAAAAAATGCACCAGCGTGGCTTGACAAGAAACGCCTGAAAATAATAGACAATATAAATTTTACCTCCTACTTCATGAACAAGAATGTCAAATACAAAATAAATTCAAGGGTCGGAAAAATACTTTTCGATCTCTACAATCCGGTTGCAAGGTTCCGATTTAAGCATAATTTCTACCATTTTCCAGTGGAACGAAAGGTAAGGGATAAGCTGCTGGCCTAGCCGCTGATGTCCATCACTTTTTAAACAAAGCCCACAAAGGATTTTTATGAAAGTTTCTGTTGTAGTGCCTGTGTATAACGAAGAAAACAGGATATACCCGTTCATCGCGGACCTCGACAGGTACACAAAAACCATTGCCGACATGGAAGTTATTTTTGTAAATGACGGGTCTTCCGACGGCACAATTGACATACTAAAAAAATACGCCGCGCATCACAGGAATACCAGAATAGTAAGCTACAGCAAGAACCGCGGCAAAGGTTACGCAGTGAAACAGGGCGTCGCCGCGGCGACAGGCGAAAAAATAATATTCATAGACGCTGACAACGCCACGCGGCCGAATGAAATAACTAAAATGGCGAACCTTCTCGACAAGTTTGATGTGGTAGTGGGCGACAGGACACATCCCAAGTCTTATGTTGCCCAGCCATCGCTACGCCAGACGACCGGAAAATTATTCAATTTTTACGCAAACACGCTCTTCGGAATAAACGTGCGCGATAATCTCTGCGGTTTCAAGGGCTTCAACAGGGCCGCGGCGAAACAACTCTTCAGGGGAATGGTGTCGGACAGATGGATCTTTGACATAGAATTATTTTACAAAATCAGAAAAAGCGGCATGTCGCTGGGTCACATGCCCATAAAATGGGAACACAAAGAGGGGACCAAAATAAAATTCCTAGACCCGTTCCGTATGTTTTTTCAGCTCCTCTTTCTAAGAATAAAACTGATAAGACGAAATAAGCATTAATAGGTTCTTGCTATACCTGTAATTATGGAGCATCGTAAGGTATTTGCCGGGCTTATTGTTGTGCTTGTTCTCGGTGTTTTTCTAAGGACGTACAATCTAGGATGGGAGACTTACAGCTATAGCGAGGTAGAAATAAAACAGGCGGCAGATGATTACGCCAAAGGAAACTTTATACACAGCTATTATATTTTCGACACACCACCGCTTCCAAAATATATTTTTGCGGCCGCTGTCGTACTCCAGGACTCGGAAGTTTCGTTACGACTTGTTTCGGTTTTATTCGGCATGATGACCGTGATCGCCGTATTCTTTCTTGCAAAAAAACTTTACGGCGGGAAAGTGGCACTGCTGGCCGCAACCATAACAGCCTTTTCAACCGTTCACGTCCAGCTGAGCAGGTATGTTCAACAGGAGACAATGCTCAGCTTTTTTTACGTGATGGTAGTATATTTTTTATGGGAAGCCACGAATGAGAACAGGAAGTACACATTTCTATATCTTGGCATCTTTCTCGGGCTGGCACTCGCCACGAAATTTATTTCTGTAATTGTTGTGGTGTGCATTATTGTTTACTGCATATACAGGAAGCAGATAAAATTTTCGATAAGGCCGAACTTTTCCCTCGGTGTCAGCAACTGGATAATAAAATCCTTTGTTGTTATGCTGATTGTTTTCTGCGCGCTGTGGCCTTTCGGGTTTTCAACTCTGAAGACGGATGTTGCCATTTCTGTTGACTTCGTAAGCGAAGTAAGAACACAGCAGGTTTCAGCCAACGTGCCTATTATGGCATTGTCGTTCGCCAGAAGGATATTTACCAGCATCGGCGCTGAGTACACCAACCCGCTTCTCCTCAGTATCCCGGTGGTCAACTACCTTGTGATATACCTGATAAAGGAAACAATTTTTATCATTCCGTTGCTTTTATTCGGCATGTATTTTATTTTAAAGAAACCAAGCAAACAGGACATATTCGTACTGGTCTTTATTTCAGTGTTCCTGATCATGCTGTCATTTCACAAGACCAATATAAATTACAGGCATATGACCGGCTTGGTGCCTTTCTTTTCCATAATTGCGTCTCGCTGGATACAAAACATAAAACCCGACTGGCAGAAAGCGGCCATGGTTTTGGTAGCGACGGTGTTTTTCGTTTACGCGTTTTTCTCGGGTCCCTCGTATGCACTTCACTACAACCCCATTAAGGACGTGCTTGGAATTCCGGATACAGATTCGAAGATGTCAGAAGGGATGTCGCAGGCGATAGGTTATATTGAGGCCAACTGCACCTCGACGTACGCAGGGCCTTACTACAGATTCATGGCGGAACAGTACTATCATAGTTTTGTCGACGTCAATGCACAGTGCGTCATAAAAGGCGATATACAGAACAGCTACGAAGGCGGAAATGTGTCGGACTACCTAAAAGGAAAGAACTGCCAAATAGACACAACGGTTTACAGGGACGCTATAAAAATACTTGACATTTACAAATGCTAATTTCATTCACGTACCAATACGGATTATAAAAAGATTTGTTTAATGTTATGAGACATGCACCGCATAGAAATAGACAGGTTCAAGTGCAAAAAACACACGCACTGTATAAAAGTTTCTAGTGACATCTGGAGAATGGATTCCCAGGGCAGACCGGTGTTCGTTGCACATTCCGGAGCCGATTCCCTGCATATAGACGACTCACTTCTGGAATCTGCCAAAAAATCGGCTCTTGTCTGCCCCGAGTACGCGATAGATGTCAAAGACGCTAATGGCAATAGCGTGCTCGGAATAGAACCGGACAAAAAAGAAGTAAGAACAATAAAGGCGCATTACGACAGCATGAAGGAATGGGTGATGGACAGCAAAGGATTCTTTACAATAAAACCTTTCCCTGACGAGGGCGTAATAAGGGTCCGGTACTATAATGAGAAGCACCAGCTTTCACTGGTGATAGAAGGGAAGACTGCGATAGAAATATACAATACAATAGTCCGCGAGAAACTGATTTCAAGGCTCGATCACGCTGCGGACATCGGCGCAGAGCTCATGAAAGCTGAAATTGCGATGAATACAGGCATAAATTACGTGCAGGACAGCCCGCTGGAACTTCGAAAATAATTCGAAGTTTGTACCAGACTACTTTTAATAACTAATTATTAAATCTATAGAAGTATGACGAAAATCAGGACTTTTCCTACGAGCAACAAAGTGGAGGAAATTCTTTCCCGTCTGCCGCCGCGCGAAGTATCGGAATTTGTGAGATCCGCGGTAATCGAAAAAGCGGGCAACCAGATGCAGGCAGTCATACTTTGCGGCGGACTCGGGACACGGCTCTACCCGATAACAAAAGAAATCCCAAAATCCATGATAACAATAAAGGGGAAACCGTTTCTGGAGTACCAGATAGAACTTCTCAAAAAGAACGGGATAACGGATATCGTGCTTTGTACAGGTCACATGGCGAATCAGATACAGAAGTATTTCGGGGACGGCCGCAAATTCGGCGTGCATATTTCCTACGGCGACCCAAAACACGCCACGTACGACACGGGCGGTGTTATAAAGGGGGCCGAACGGCTTCTGGCCGACAGGTTCTTTGTAATGTACGGCGACTCGTACCTTCCTATTGATTTCAGAAAAGTCGCGGAAGATTTTCTGTTACGAAAGAAGAAAGGGCTTGTTACAGTCTGGAAAAATTTTGACAAATACGACAAAAGCAACATTGCCGTGCGGAACGGACTGATTACCGTATATGACAAAACAAAAAACGGCATGATTTACATAGATTACGGACTTTCTATACTTAACAAGACCGTTATATCACAAATGCCGGAAAAAACCAAATTTTCTCTCGGTGCTGTGTTTAACATGCTTATAGAAAAGGATGAACTGGCTGCGCACGAAGTTGACCAGAGGTTCTATGAAGTTGGATCTTTTGCAGGCCTGAAAGATTTCGAGGAGATGATACGATGATAATAACACGAAGCCCCATGAGGATTACGCTCGGCGGCGGCGGCACCGACCTCCCGTCATTTTATTCACAGCATACAGGTTTTCTCATTGCAATGGCCATCGACAAATATTTCTATACTGTTATCTCTCCCAGACACGACAATAAGGTGCAGATCATATCGTCGGATTTCAAATCCATAGAAATGAAGCCGATGGACCGCATGCACGAGATCACCATGGCAATACCGAAGGTTGTAATGAAGCATCTTGGCATTGAACGCGGGTGCAATATTTTCATGAGTTCGGAAATCCCATCGGGCACCGGCTTAGGCTCGTCGGGATCCGTAATGGTAAATATGATAAAGTCGTTATCCGTTTTCAACGGGCTAGATCTTTCTAAAAAGGAAATAGCCGAGACGGCGTGCTATCTTGAAATGGACGTCATGGGCGCGCCCGTTGGCAAACAAGACCAGTACATAGCGTCGTACGGCGGCGTGAAGAGTTTTGTGTTCCAGAAGGACGGTACAACGGAAGTTTCGGAGATGCGCCTGAGCGAGAACACACTCAGGGAACTTGAAAGCAACATGCTTGTTTTCTATACAGGCATACGGCGCGACTCATCTATTGTTTTGTCCGAACAGAAGAAGGCTTCGCCAAAAACCACGGAACACATGATGTTCATAAAGGATCTCGGCATCAGGTCCAGGGATGCTTTGGAATCCGGGGATCTTACGGCGTTCGCAGAGCTCATGCGCGAACACTGGGAACACAAGAAAAAACTTACCGGTGTGACTAACGAGCGCATAGACGCGCTGTACAATGCCGGCATTGCCAGCGGTGCGCTGAGCGGGAAACTTCTCGGCGCCGGCGGCGGCGGGTTCCTGATGTTTTATGCGGACAAAAATCACGATAAAATACGGGAAGAAATGGAAAAAAACGGGCTGTCAGAACTTGACGTGAAAATCGACAGGGACGGCGTAAAAACCATACTAAACACGATGGGGTGAATCTCATGAAGAACAGAGAATATATCGACAGATTCCTGAACGAGACAAAGGTCACGCTTGACAGGATACAAGACACAGAAGCAGGCAACTTAGACAAAGTGATAGAAATACTTTTCGCGGCCTGGAAAGACAAAAAACACGTATTCATATTCGGCAACGGCGGCAGCGCCTCTAATGCGCAGCATTTTGCATGCGATCTTGCCAAGTGCACCATCGTCGAGAGCAAGCAGCGGATGCGGGTAAAATGTTTCAACGACAATGCAGCACTTTTCACTGCACACGTCAACGATGACGGCTGGGAAAACGTCTATGTGGAGCAGTTAATCAATGAAATGGAGCAGGGCGACGTTGTAATCGCGATAAGCGTGCACGGCGGCTCAGGACGCGATAAGGCTGGCGCATGGTCACAAAATCTTCTCAAGGCAGTAGATTACGCCAACCAGCACGGTGCACAC